>Ga0206891_10138_pt1 | contig 22448 bp, 17 predicted proteins | sample Alteio_BWOrgHeat_55_FD_153246 | JGI IMG/M metagenome (GOLD analysis project Ga0206891, IMG submission 153246) | Enriched cells from forest soil in Barre Woods Harvard Forest LTER site, Petersham, Massachusetts, United States - Alteio_BWOrgHeat_Nextera7 ...
CATCCATTTGGCCGATATTTCCCATTTGATCAGAAAATCCAGCAGGATTTCCAATAGTTATATTATTCACCATGATATGAGGCGTTGCGGCAAATAGGTTAATTTTCATGTCGCCGATTTTAATGTCTCGATGCAATCCGCTGGATAACAGGCGCGTAATCGGCCAACGAAAAATATTAGCGTCCACCGACAATAAAATCGCAAATAACAGAAATAGCCCTATGAAGCCGGCACAAACCATGCCAACTGCTCGGTATATTTTTTTGGATAGCGAGACCGGATATGATGAAGGAGGCGCCAGCATGGGATTTGGGTTTGTTGCAACTTCAAAAAAACGTAATCAATAAATAATAAAGAAATGGTAGTAGTTAGGTACTGTTTTACTTAAATCATCGTCCACACCGATCGTTCTAATAAACAAAGCAGATTAAACAGTTGCCAGGAATTTCTAGGATCTTATAAACAATATCTTGCCTGGACGCTGACTGACACATGCTTCATCCCCTCTTTAAAAAATTCCAAATTTGGCCACATCTTCTACTGATGGGCATATTTGTTTTTGCATGCCCTTCCGCCATGGCAGCGACGGCAGCGCAAACCCAATATGAGGCATTGCCAGACCTGCATCCGGCGGAGAGCTGGGTTGGCAATAGTTTCTCGGGTGCGCCGCGTCCCCATACCCCGCTCGGCGAATTTTTTCCGTTGGCAGTCGAGGATATTGCAGTGGCGCCGGACGGCACTGTCGCCGTCACCGGATCTTACAACGAAATCGCCTCTTCGTTGCAAGTATATAGGAATGGCGTTTGGGTCGGAACATCTGTCCATCGGCTTTCTGGATTTTTTCAGCATGCCGCCGCCGCGGAAGATCCGGACGGGCAATATCTTTTTATGACCACGCGTACAGGTGCGGGCCGGTTTCTGCCCGATGGCAAACCTGATGCAAAAAATGTTACGCTCGAAGGCGCACAGAATTGGCCCAAAGGCACCGTGCGTGATCGCATGATCACAGGCATCGCCGTGCGCAACAGCTTGCTGTATCTGAGCGATCAAACGCCGTTGAATAAAGCTGGCGCTGACCCGTTCAACGGCATTCGTATTCTAGACAAAAATTCTCTTCAGCCTTTGCGTGCTTTTTCTTTTGCACGCGCCACCAAGCTTGCCGTCACGCAGACGGGCGATATTTGGGTAATTCAAGAAGCGGGTACCAACGGCGAACCTGCACGCGTGCTTAAGCTGTCTGGCACAGATGGTCATATAATTGCCGAAGCGCATGGCGCAGCGACTCCGCGGGCGGTAACAATCGATAACCAGGGCCGGTTATTGGTCGCAGATGCAGGGCCCGACAGTGATATTAAAATTTTCGGCCCGCAAGGTGACGCGCTAGGCACGTTCGGAGCTAAGGGCGGCATTTTCGCCGGAAAAGGTTCAGAAATCGGTCTCTGGGGGCCGGCACGCTTTGAACGGCCGCGCGGTGTTGGCGTGGATAGGGCAGGAAATATTTATGTCTTAAGTGCTGGCGGCGCGTGGCCGCAGGTAGGACGGCTGGAAGCATATGCACCACAACAAAATAGCTGGGGCGGCCAGCCGCTATGGACAGCCATGGGTATGATGTTTGGCGATATTGCTGTGCCCGACCCGCATGATGAGAATACGTACTATACTTCCTGCGCGAAACTGCATATGGACTGGCACAAATCCGCCGGGCAAGAATGGTCCTATCTGGGTGCGACGCTTAATCCCAACCGATATCCGCAAGACCCGCGCGTTGCAATTTTCACGCAAGGTGGCGCAGCACGCTCAACCTTTGGGATTCGTTATATCGCAGGCCATCGGTTTCTTTTCAGCGGACTAAATAATGTGGAAATATCGCGCTTTAATCCAGGCAATCAGGGAGAAATTGGTATTCCTTCCGTCTATATCGCCATGCGCGATCCGGCAATAGATCGCGCTGCCCCGGGTTGGCCGCCGGCCCACCCTGCCCGCGCACCCTGGCTATGGACGGATAAAAATGGCGACGGCCAATTTGAACCAGAAGAGTTTGAATCGTTTGCGCCTCAGCGCAGCGATTTTAATGGCGCCGCGCATGTGGACCAGACAGGCAATCTCTGGTGGTTTAACCGCAATACCTTTACTGCCTGGGAATTGCCCGTTGAATCTGGGCTTGATGCGCAAGGAAATCCTGTGTACCGCCCTGCCCGCCTGCGCTCGCTGCCTTTGCCGAGTGGCTATGTCAAAAGCCGGGTGATGTATCTTATGGATGACCGTAACGGCGATTTATACGTCGCGGGCGTGCGCCCAGGTGATGCAGCTTATTCGCTCGCGCGTTATCCGGGTTGGTTGGAAAATCAAAACGTTATGCCAGTGTGGTCTATCGCCAATATCGCCGATCATGAACGGCACGAAATATGGAAGGCAACTGCATCAGATATTGGTGCGTTGGCCATTGCCGGTGACTATGTGTTTGTAGGATCTGCGCTGGGCAATGGCGTGCGCGTCTATCGTACGGCCGACGGCGCGGCAGTCGGAAAAATGTCCGGCCCAGATTCACCTGGCACGCTCGATGAACAGCACAGCTTTGGCGCTTACCTGCGTCAGGATGGCGAATACGACATCTTCAAGATCGATTTTGTCCATAACCGTAACACGTTATTTCGTTGGCATCCCTAGCGAAGGGATTGGTTATCGATGATTTTAAATTGGTCACTTGTCATGCACATACAGTAGAAAGCGGTGCCGATGAATGCTGCAGCAAAAAATCGGAGAATCTAATTTCAAAGAACTTTTGAGGGTTCAGTGCTAATTTCTCCGATTCCAGACCTGTCGCATCGTTTGTCGTGTGACAAATTCGCTAACAGTCATTTCAAGATATCAAGGAAAAGGTAAAAAAAGATTGCTTCGTTTAGAAAATACCATAAAAAACGCGCAAATAAATTATATGCCCGTTAATTTCAAATTTTGTGCAAGAAATGTAGTCATCAGTGTCCAGGATGCAGTCGCAGCGGCAGAATGATAGCTTTTGCGCACGTCACAGAAAAACCCATGCCCAGCTTCCGAAAATTCTACATCTGCAAACGGTTTGCCAGCCTGCCGCAACGCATCGACGACCGCATAATGCTGTTGTGGCCCCACGTGCGCATCCTGCCCGCCCCAGAATAGCAAAAGCGGACCATGCTGGTCCGGCACACGTGGCAGCAATTTATCGGCAATGCCGCCGCCATAGTAAGAAACTGCGCAAGACAACGGCAAAATCGCGTTGGCAAGAAATGCTGCCCGGCCTCCCATGCAAAAACCCACGGCACCAATATGCTTTTGATCCGCTTGCGGATCGTTGTGCAGTAAATCATATGTTGCACGCAAATCGGCCTCTAAACCGTCATCGGTGACGGCACGTAGATGTTGCATCGCTTCGGCTGTATCTTCATAACCACTTTCAAAACCAGGTGTGGTACGGTGATACAGCTCCGGCGCAGCAGCGATATATCCCCATTCGGCAATGCGCTGAGTCACTTGCCGGATATGCGCATTGACACCAAAAGCTTCTTGTAAGACCAGTATGCTCGGCATTGGCATATTTTTATCAGATGGCTTGGCCATAAAGACCCGCATCTCTGTTTGATCTGAAATACCCACCGTCTGCCACGTTGTCAAAACTGTCATGCTATCGCCTTTCTGAAACACACTCGTAAAATAATCACTGGATTAGCAATGGCAATGCTAAAGTTTCTTATTTATTCTCCCGATCTTGCAAGTTATTATATTTCCAGTTTTGACCTTAATCGTCATGTGGCATTTATGCCACGCAGGTGTCAGAAGGCTTTTCAATCTGTTTAACCTTATTATTTTTTTATTTCAAAGGGTTCAGTGTGGGATCGTGTTCGTTACCCTATCTGCAACCAACCTCACAACAAATCCTTCAGCAAGGAGAAAACCTATGAAGAAACTACTATTAACGGCAGCTGTCCTGGCGTTCGCTACGGGCGCCGCGCAAGCAGCCACCTCCTCTACCTCCAACACCAATGATGGTGCATGGTATAGCTTACCCCCTGGTTGGTATGTCAGTGCGGGCGGCGGCTTCAATTTCGCGCCAGATGATAATTTCAAAGCTCACGGCGCCAAAGATAAAGTTGATTATGATACCGGTTGGCTAGGAGAAGTCGCACTGGGTCATGCCTGGGGTAATAACATGCGTACGGAAATTGAAGGCAGCTACCGTCACAATAACGTTGATGAAGTCAAAGGTGGCGGTGCAGCTGGCGGTTCTGGTGATTTCCATTCCTGGAATGCGATGTTGAATGAGTATTATGATTTCAAAAACCGTTCTGCTTGGACTCCTTATCTGGGGGTTGGTGTGGGCGCGGCCTTTGAAAATGCTCACAATATTGGTACTGCTTTCGCACCAAGAACTACCATCAATGATTGGGATACGCAGTTCGCTTACCAGGGAATCGCCGGTGTAGACTATTGGACGACACCGCGCTCTGCCTTAGGTTTGCGCTATGATTATTTCAGCACCACCCGCGGCAAGTTCGATACGACGAACGCAGCTGTTATTGGCAGAGCACGCGATGAACAATATCAAAACCATTCGATCCTAGTAACGTATCGTTGGCAATTTGATGACAATCACTCAGCGCGCTATTCTGAAAATTCAGAGCAAACCTCTGAGAATCGGGCTCCTGCCGCGGCAGTAGCACCTTCGCAGACAGCGCAAGCCACAACCTATGCCGTGCCATCTGAACAGGATATTGAGAACTCGCCGTATAAGGTGTTCTTCTCTAATGACAGTTCCAAATTGAATGATACGGGACGTCAGACTGTTGCGGATGCCGTCAGTGCTTACGACAATCAGCATATGGTGGTGATTAACCTAACTTCCAACACGGATACGACTGGAACGGTCAAACATAATGATCATTTGTCTGCTGCCCGCGCCGAATCAGTGCGTAAAGCCCTGATTGCCAAAGGTGTGGATCCACAAAAAATCAATGTCGTCAGCAATGCAGAGCGTGACTTGCCTATCCCTACAGGCGATGGCGTGCGCGAAGCTCGCAACCGTGTTGTAACAATTGTCCTGTAACGATACGATCAAATAGTTAGAAAAGGCACCTTCGGGTGCCTTTTTTATTTACGTACGATTGTTTCTTTATTAAATTTTAATTTTTAACTGCCTGTTCTAAACAGATATTTTGTGCCGAATACTTAATAAACAAGAGGTTCAATTTCAGGAAGGAAAAAAGATGCGCAGCTTACTGATGTTAGCAATGGGTGTTCCCCTTATCGTCGTTATCCTCTATAATCTGTTTTTTTAGACAACAAAATCTGACCCAGGGAAGAAACCATGAAAGAAAAAAAGAATACCATCCTCATTGTGGATGATGAAGAGCAAATTCGGAAAATGCTGAATATCTTCTTGGATACTGTAGACTTTAAGGTTGTGGAAAGCGATTGCGCTAAACAAGCGATCCGTATGATTGCCTCTGTTAAACCAGATTTGGTGATCTTAGATTTGGGGCTGCCAGATATGGACGGCAAAGAAGCCATTAAAGCGGTCCGTGAATGGACACAGGTGCCCATCATTGTATTGAGCGTCCGTTCGGACGACGACGAAATCGTGGCAGCACTCAATTTGGGCGCTGATGATTATGTCACCAAACCATTTGGTGCCGAAGTGTTGCTGGCCCGGATTAATGCCAATTTGCGTAAATGGGCCGTCCGGGAAGCTGGGGAGCCGATGATTGTTAACGGTCCTATTCGCATGGATCTCGTAAGGCATGAAGTGTTTATCAATGATGAAAAAATTGCCTTCACGCCCAAAGAATACGATTTATTGCGTTATTTTATTATCAATCGTGGCCGGATGTTAACGCACAAACAGATCCTCAAACAAGTATGGGGGCCTGCACACGTAGAAGACACGCAGTATCTGCGCGTTTATATCGGTCAGGTGCGCGATAAATTGGAAAAAGTGCCTAACCTGGGCAAGGTAATCGTGGCAGAATCCGGCATTGGTTACCGTATGGATCTGGCAGACGAGACCGCAAAAGCAGCAGCATAGTTAAGCGTCTTTTACTCCTTTGGCACTTTCAAATGAAAGTGATGCAGAAGCCGATGCAGCCATGGGACCGTGAAGACGCTGAAACTGCTAAGCAATACGAATCCGCTGAATAGCGCATAGAACGACGCAAATAATTTCACTGTGTCAGAATGCATGGTCGCGACCGGCCCCATGCCGCCCAAAATCATTGCTGACTCTAGAATGGCATCTACCCATGGCAATGCCCCTAAGTAATGATATCCTATCACGCCCAAAGCCAAAGCAACCCCAATCATTACGCCGGCGAATCCCAATGATTTAATCACTCGCTGCCGCCAAATTTTGCGCGGCGCTAATGGTTGCGTGAAATGCTCATACTTCATCTTATCTCCATCGCTTCTGACATCGCACATTCATGAAATGTAAGTTATAGCACTCTTTCTAGTTCTTGCGGATAAGATAGGGTAAAGATGGCGCCGCCACTTGGGTGATTGCCTGCCTGTACCTTGCCGCCGAGCAATCGCATTAATTCCCTGCAAATCGACAATCCTAATCCGGTACCGGCGTTTTGGTAATCGGCATGATGATAGCGAATATATTTTGCAAAAATTTCTTCTTCTTTTCCATCTGGAATGCCTGGACCATGGTCCCGCACCCGGATAAAAAATGCATCATTCTCATCGCCATATTCCATTTTTACTGCCGTTTTGCCGCCATATTTAATCGCATTGTCGAGCAGCAAACTCACTGCCCGCCCTAGTAACATGGGATCAGCAAGGGCTTTTTTTGATGCGCCATTTGATGGCTGGATCGAAATATCACATTGCTCGCGCTTGGGACCTAATCGAATAATGCAATCATGTAACAGATAATCGATATCGCACCATTCCCTGCGCGGGGTCACAGCATTTGATTCTAACTTAGCCATATCTAAAATATTGGTGATAAAGCAATCCAAACGATAAGCCTCGTTTAAACATGAATTAATTAAAGCTTCTTTTTTTTCTAGCGTCAATTTCTCCTGCATACGCTGATATATCTCAAGCGATCCAATAATTGTGGCCAGCGGCGTTTTTAGGTCATGAGAAACAGACGACAGCATGCGCCGATGAAGTGATTCTCTCATTTCATCTGATGAATCTGGCGCATGAAGCCGTGGTTTGCTCATCATAACTCTGTCCTTTTACCCGTGATAATTTTATTACTTAACAAAAGACCACCCGTTTAGCAAAATTTTAAAATCTATTATGGAAGTAAAAATGTAAATTTTCAGTTAAACAATCATCTCAATCCGTAAAATAGAAAGCAAAGACCTAGGCGGCAGCATGTGTGTTTGTCGGACCCGATAAAGCCACCAATTTTTGAATTAATATTTCAGGGTGGATAGGCTTGCTGACATAATCATCCATGCCGGCAGAAACACAGCGCTCGCGGTCACCGGCCAGCGCATGGGCGGTGACCCCGATAATATGATTGTGATGACCTCTGCTTTTTTCAAGCTTTCTGATCTCAGCTGTGACTTCATAGCCATCTATGCCTTGCATCTGAACATCCATGAGGATCGCAATGAACGGCGCTTGTTGCATGCGCACGCATTCTAATGCCTTGGTGCCATTATCAGCCTCAACCACTTCATAGCCAAAGCTTTCCAACATCAGGCGGGCCACCATCATGTTCGGCGCATAATCTTCAACAATTAAGACTTTAGATCGTTGGCTGTCGTTAGCTGTTTGGGAATCTTCCATCGTTTGACTTCTCCTCTTGGGTAATTCTTGCGCGCTCAGTAACGTCAATGTCAATGTAAAAATGGATCCTTTTCCTGGCTGGCTTTGCACCTGGATATCGCCACCCATCTGTTGGGCAAGAGCTAAGGCAATCGCCAATCCCAAACCGGATCCGCCAAAACGACGCGTAATACTTTCATCTGCTTGCGTAAATTTATCAAAAATCTTTTCCAATTTATCTTGAGGAATCCCGATACCCGTATCTTCAACTTTAATGATAAACGAAACCTGGTTAGAATTTTGTGGCACACTGGTCGCCGTAACTTTTACAGTGCCCTCCTTGGTGAATTTAAATGCATTTCCTGCTAAATTCATCAAGATTTGCTGGATGCGGGTACGATCGCCATAGACCATGTATTCGCCAACAGCATTATGCACCACAAAATTCAAATTTTGTTCCTGCGCGTGTGATTCAAACATAATTTTGAGGTCATCGAGTACTGAGGCGAAATCAAATTTCATCGTCTCAAGTTCTATTTGGCCGGATTCAATACGGCTAATATCCAATAAATCATTGATTAATTTCAACAACAGATCCGCATTGGTCAGCAATGTATCCACCATGTGCTTTTCTCTTGGTCCTAATTCCGTATTGGTCAGCAAATGCGCCAGACCAATCACCACATTCAATGGAGTCCGCATTTCATGGCTCATGATCGCCAGAAAGTTACTTTTGGCTTGGCTTGCAGCTTCGGCTTTTTCTTTCTCTGCTTGCAATTCTTGATGCTGAATCTCGTACTCGCGCTGCAAGCGGTATTTTGTGTGCGCCGCCTGCATAATTGCGGGCAGCAATTCAAAATAAACATTGCCAGGATCTTTGACCGCATAATCAGCGGCGCCTTTTTCTAACGCAGCAATTGCAATGCGCTCATCTCCACCCACCGTTAGAATAATGGCGGGCGGTGAATCAGATAAATTCATCAATTCATCCAAAAGTTCTAAACCGCTCATACCAGGCAGCACGTAATCCACTAAAAGAATATCATACGTATTATGTTTTAATTTTTCCAAAGCCTGCTCAGCCGTCAGAACCGTCTCCACAATTAAATGATGTCTTTCCAACCGCAATTGGAGCAAGCGGGCCAACGCCTCATCATCTTCCACATATAAAATCCGGTTAACGCGTGTATGCGGCATTGTAACCTCTATTTTGTGTGATGTGGAATTTTGACGATGGACAGCATTAATCCAACCTTTTGTATTGCATCTGAAAAGCTGTCATATTCGACCGGCTTGGTAATATAAACATTGCACCCCAATTCGTAACATCTATCGACCTCTTTCGGATTATCCGTGGTGGTGAGAATAATGGTTGGAATGGCATGGGTGCGATCCTCGCTTTTCAGACGGGCAAGAATTTCATACCCGTCAATGGTCGGTAAATTTAAATCCAGCAAAATCAAAACCCTATCATGTTTGATATGGGCCATTTCCGGCGCAAAAAAATACTGCATCGCTTTATCACCATCATTCAGGTGCACCATGGTATTGCTGATACCTGAGCGCCGAAGGTTTTTTTCAATCAGTCTGGCATGGCCCTCGTCATCTTCGATCATAACAATGGTAAAATGGTCGTCGTGGCAGACATTCATGCAGCATTCTCCTGTTGAAATTGAATAGGGCTCAGTGGCAAACGAATGTAAAAAACTGTGCCTTCGCCCAACTGAGATTCAAACCAGATGACGCCGGAAAGTTTTCGTAAAATCGCCTTCACATACGCCAAACCCATGCCCACGCCGCGTTCTTCTCCGACGTTGCGCGCCCGGCGAAAAATCTCAAATACTTTATTCTGGTCCAACTGCCCGATACCGCGCCCATTATCTCGAATAGAAATGATAATTTCATTAGCCTGAATCTCAGATGAAATAATTATTTTTCCTTTTTTACCCGGCACAAGATATTTGATGGCATTGTCCAAAAGATTGCTCAATGCCTGCTCCAAAGCCATCGGGTCAGACACAATAATGGGCAAGTTATTAATTGAAATATCGACATCTTTTTGCGCAAGCTCATACGCCAATGTATCCAAACATCGCTCGGCAATCGCTTGCAGATTCACAGGCTGCAATACAAAATCACGTCGACCAATGCGAGAGAGATCCAGCACCGCATTGGTTAAAATATCCATTTTTTCCACAGACTTTTGAATGAATTTAAGTGCTTCCGGAAATTCTTGATCAAATGCTTGCGCGCAGATTTCTTTTTCCTTCGGACTTAAGGAGGTCTCAGCCCGTTTCAACAATGGTTTCACGATACCAAGCGTATGTTCCATTTCGCCCGCAAAACCTTTTAAATTAACAAGCGGCGCGCGCAAATCATGTGATGCAATATAGGCAAAATTCTCTAAATCCGTATTCAGTTCTCTAAGCTCTTCTTCTCGCTTTTTTTGCACAGTGACATCTGTATGCGTGCCGATTAAACGTGTCATACAATTATTTTTATCCCAGATACCAATGCCGCGCGCCAAAACCCAGCGCCAACTGCCATCTTTATGACGCATCCGAAAATAATTGGTATAGGTGTGAATTTCACGATCTTGATAACGTTGCAATGTATCCCATTTTTTGGTGATATCATCTGGATGGAGATGATCATTCAATGCCTCCAAAGTATTGGACATTTCTTCATCTTCGTATCCTAACATCGCCTTATAGGTCGGCGAAAAATAAATCTTTTTATTTTGAATATCATAATCAAACAGCCCATCATTGATACCTTTCATCACGATCCGGAAACGCTCCTCAAGCGCCTGATTTTCTTCTTCGGCTTTGCGCTGACGGGCTGATAATGACAATAATGCAATCATGAGCAACGACATCGCACCGATGACTGAGATGGTGCCAACGATTAAAACAAAAATGAATTCATGCTGCTTCCACTGCAGGTTATCAGTCTGGATTTTAAGATTATTTTGCGCCGGCTGAATAAAATTCTGAAAAGATTGCCGCAAATGATCCATGGCCTTTTTTTGCTGTGTTAAAATATGGCTTGTTACCGCTGACCTTCCCTGCCGTTGCAATAATTTCTCTTCCGCCCCCAACAGCGCCCTAAAAGCCCGAATTTCATAAAACAATCCATCCGTCTGATTTTTGATAGGCCCATCATCCTTTACCAAATCTTTTAACTCAGCGGTCTCACTGTCGAGCCAGATTTGCGATTCATTATAGGGCTGAAGAAATTGCCGTTGCGCTGTCAGCAAATAACCCCGCATGCCAGTTTCCATGTTCAAAACATCGATCAACACCATGCGCGCCGCCCGCAATACTTCATAATTATGAAGCGTCCATTGGTTAGTCCGCTGGGCATAAGAATACTGCCGGTACAAAACCGTACTGAAAATGAGGAATAGAACGCAACCAATTGCAAAAACAGCAATTAGCGATTGCTTCCTGGAGAAGTTGCGTAGCAGCATGTGTATATCGCTCTCCTCCTGGCATGTTTGGATAAAATGCGGCTCAGCGCGTAACCTTGTCCAAAATCTTCAGAAACAACCCAAGGAAGATAGTTACCTGCCCAAATCTATCTAACCTTTCCTCCTATTCAAATTTCCTTATATAAAATAAAAAAACGATATTTATTTAGAACCAGCGTCGCCGCTGCCGGAAAAGCGACCGACATTCCCGATCAATTGCTGCACAAGCGTTGGCTCCTCACCCATAACCTGGGTAGTACTTGGCCGCATGGCGATTTTCTCGCCATCTTCTTTGCTCAAGACGTGCTCATCTGTCAAAGTGCCCTTGGTATCGAATTTAAGAGATACTACCCGGCGCACAACTGGTATTGCCGGGTGAATGCCGATCTGTTTCGTATCTTCGCCAATATAATACCATTGCATGTCATCAAAAGCGCTGACGGACGTGGGCGTGCCGATGAGGGCCAATACTTCAGCCTTAGATGTTGTACCGATTTTAAGTTGGGCAAGTTGTTCATCCGGAATGATTTGGCCGCGTTGCGCCTGAATAGCGGTGCAAGCGCTCAGCGCTAAGCCTATGCACAAAAGGCATCCCCAGGATTTCATACGACGCAAAGTAACAGGCGTACGGCCCAAATCAACCCCGCATGCGCAAATTGTACATTCTTCCTTGGCGCGAGTGATAGAATCACGGCAATCTATCCGCGTGGTTCTGGCGCGCGGGGGCAGCAGAGAATGCAAACAGCGGTAGTACAAAATTTTGGCCTGAACATTGCCGCCCCGGAGCTTAGCCGCGTTTTGCGGCTTGATGAAATCACTGCCACAGCTAACACAACAGTGATTGATGCAACGCCGCATGAATGTATGGAATTGGCGGCACGTCTTGATCTGCCATATATACGGCACATTTCTGCTGAAATTACTTATCGGCGCATTCGTAGTGGCCAGATGATCCGTCTTGAAGGACGAATTTCCAGCACCTTCGGCCAATTATGCGCTAACAGCCTATCGCCCATGCCAATGGTAATCGAGGAAGAATTTCACACAGAATACACATTGGCGCCGTGGGAAAAATTTTCAGAATTCGATTTGGACTCGCCCGAAATATTGACAGATGATTTTATCGATCTGGGCGAAATCACCACGCAGTATTTCAGCCTTACCATAGACCCTTATGCGCGGCGCGCTGGCCAGGAAACACTCGTCACGTTAACAGAGAGCTTGGTGGATACCATTCGTGAATTCACAGCACAAATTGCTGAGGAGGAGCCGACATCCGTAACAGAGAATGTGAGTGCAGTAGTCCCCCCTCCTGCCCCTATACCCGAAGATCCAACTCTGCCAGCGCCAGTCAACACACAGTCAGAAAGTTTGTTTTTCAAATATTTGCGCAAAATAAGAGAAAATTAAGTTAGGGAAATAAAACCATCATCTTACTAGCTGTCATACTTTACATCCTAACATAATAAGACAGTGCGTAGATTCCTCCTCCAAAATCATTTAAAAAGCATATATTCGGCGGAACGGATGCGGTGGTTGTGCCACTTAAGTAAGGCCCATAGACATTTGCACCTGCAGCAGATACAGGCAAACCTGTTATTGCATCCATCGTTATCCCTATCGGCAAAGTAGGAACGTGTGCATTGATTTGCTGACAGATCTTAACATAGGTCATGCTGGGGGTTGGATTGGTACGACTGGATGAATCCCAGACCGCTCCCCCTGGCTCTATAGTAACACTATAAAAATCCCCATTGCCATCATTATAAAAACCGAAATCAATCTCATAGGTTACACCATCAAGGATAACTTCCCCGCCCCCCTTACTAATAATAGTCGAAAAATCACCTGCTACCAGAATTTGATCGCTGGGAGGTTGAGGTAAGGGATAGATATACTTTCCCGCGTCAAAGACCCCCCAACCATATTGGAACCAAAGGCCACCCCCACATAAACCATTTGCATAATTGCCACTCAGACTTACGGGATCACACACAGAAGTTACGCCGTAATTACCGCGCCACAATGCCCCCGCGGCCGCCACTTGCTGAATCTGTTCCACTAGCGTTGTGGCCATGGCACCCGTCCGCGCATTCGTATAGGCCATCCCGCCATAATACGCGGCCGCGATGGCCGCGATTGCAACCAGCGCAATCGAAATAATGGTAATAAAAAGATTCGCCATAGGTGCAGACTACTATAGGTTTAGTAGCTCCGCCAGCTATCCTGCAATGTGTATGTCACCAACTGTGCGGATCAGGCAGCGCGATAATTCAGCGCAGCCGCAAGAAGTTTTTGCGTATAGGCCTGTTGTGGATTGAATAGGATGCTTTCTGCCTTGCCGGCTTCAACAACTTTGCCATCCTTCATAACAATGATCTGGTGCGCCATGGCGCGCACGACGCGCAAATCGTGGCTGATAAAAACATAGGCGATGTGATGTTTGCTTTGCAGATCGCGAAGCAGCTCCACAATTTGCGCCTGGACAGAAACATCCAGCGCCGATGTGGGTTCGTCCAAAATAATCAGTTTTGGTTTTAAAATTAAAGCACGCGCAATGGCAATGCGCTGACGCTGACCACCTGAAAATTCGTGTGGATAACGGTGGCGAGAATCCGGATCCAAACCAACTTCCTCCAAAATTTCGCACGCGCGCGCGTCGCGCTGCATGGCTTTCAGGATTGGTTCATGAACCCGCAAACCTTCGCCGATAATTTGCGCGACCGTTAGGCGAGGTGACAGCGCACCAAAGGGATCCTGAAAAACAATTTGCATGTCCCGTCTGAGCGTGCGGAGGGCTTGCGGGGCAAGTGCGCCAAGGTCGCGACCCATAAAAAGAATGTTTCCTTGCGCCTGCACCAAACGCAAAATGCCGTAACCCAGCGTGGATTTGCCGGAGCCGCTTTCGCCCACGATACCGACCGTTTCCCCGGCGCGCAGCACAATATTCACATCGTCCACCGCGCGGATAAAACCCACGATGCGCTGCAGCAATCCATGCCGAATGGGGAAATAAACCTTGATATTCTCACCGCGCAGAATTTCCGGTGCATCATTGGCGACTGCCTGGGGTGCCCCCTTCGGTTCGGCCGCTAATAACTGTTTCGTATAGTCATGCTGCGGCGCGGTAAAAATAGCTTGCACCGTATTTTGCTCAACAATCTTGCCATAGCGCATGACAGCGACGCGCTGCGCTGTATGCTTGACGATACCAAGATCATGCGTGATCAACAGCATCGCCAAGTTACGCTCCTGTTGCAGTTTTTTCAGCAGCTCTAAAATTTGCGCCTGCACCGTCACGTCCAGCGCCGTGGTGGGTTCATCCGCGATCAATAATTCCGGCTCGTTCGCCAAAGCCATGGCGATCATCACCCGCTGACGCTGGCCGCCGGACAATTGATGCGGATAGGATTTCAAACGTTCAACCGGGTCCGGAATCCCAACTTGTGTCAGTAACTCCACTGCGCGTACGCGGGCCTTGCTGATCGGCATTTTCTGATGCCCGCGCAACACTTCGCAAATTTGTTTTTCCACCGTATGCAGCGGATTCAGCGCCGTCATGGGTTCTTGAAAAATCATACCGATGCGGCGACCGCGAATGCTTTGCATGGCAGCGGACGAAGCGGTCAACAATTCCTGATGATCAAATGTAATGCTGCCGCTGGCCCGCGCATTGGCGCTCAACAACCGCATGATGGCAAGGGCAGTAACGGACTTCCCCGAGCCACTTTCGCCCACCAGCGCAACCGTTTCCCCGCGCGCAATAGCAAAACTGACACCCTTCACCGCATGTAATTCACCGCCGTTCGGCAACCGAAACCGGATGTTGAGATTTTGAACGTTTAGCATTAACCCACCTTGCGCGGGTCAAAAGCATCGCGCACCGCTTCCCCGACAAATGTGAGGATGGAAAGTAAAAAAGCGAGCGAGAAAAACGCCGTGAGGCCCAGCCACGGTGCTTGCAAATTATCTTTGCCCTGGGAGAGCAATTCGCCCAGCGAAGGCGAGCCCGGCGGCAGTCCAAAACCAAGAAAATCCAGTGACGTGAGCGTGGTAATACCGCCCGAAATAATAAATGGCAGCAAAGATATTGTCGCGACCAACGCATTGGGCAAAATATGGCGCTGCATGATGGTGATGTTATCCACCCCGAGCGCACGTGCCGCGCGGACATAGTCAAAATTCCGCACGCGCAAGAATTCAGCCCGCACAACGCCCACCAAAGCCATCCAGGAAAATAACAGCATCAGTCCAAGCAACGACCAAAACCCCGGCGCAATGACAGAAGCCATGATGATCAACAAATATAAAACCGGCATCCCGGACCAAATCTCAATAAAACGCTGAAATACCAAATCCACTACGCCGCCAAAAAAGCCTTGTACCGCACCGGCGGCGATGCCGATGATGGAGGACAGCGTGGTGAGGATAAACGCGAAAGCCAGCGAAACGCGCACCCCGTAAATCAACCGTGCCAATACGTCACGGCCTTGATCATCGGTGCCCAGCCAATTTTCCGATGTCGGCGGCGACGGCGCAGGCGATGGTAGATTATAATTAATGGTGTCATAACGATACCGGACAGGCGGCCAAACCATCCAACCATGTTGCACAATCAATTTTTGCACATACGGATCGCGGTAATCCGCGGGCGTATCAAAATCACCACCGAAAAACGTTTCGGGAAAATTTTGCACAACCGGAAAATACACATGCCCGTTGAAAGCCATGGCAATGGGCTTGTCATTCGCAAGCAACGGCGTGAATAGGCTGATCGCTACCACCAACAGCAATAACCAAAACGAAAAATAGCCCCGCCGGTTCGCGCAGAAATTCTGCAAGCGGCGGCGGGCAAGCGGCGAGATAAGCATCAGCGACCTTTGCATGAATCATTCGGAATGTCATCGCAGGCTATTGCAAATCACGCAATTAAACAATCAACCCACAAGGGCTAGCCGCATTGCGCCAGCTATGGTTAGCTATGGCATGCTGGTTCGGATCGGAAAAACGTGTGGCAAGATTTTGCTGGCGCTGGCACTGGTCGCGCTGCTGGGCATCGGCGCGTTTACCGTTCGGCTGATGGCTAGGCCGATTCCGATAACCTGGGCTGTGCCCTGGATTGAACGCGCGCTGCAAGGCAGCGGGTTAACCGCAGCCTTAGAAGTGCATGAGCTGGTGCTGGCATGGGATAAGGACACGCACCGTATTGAATTTACCGCTGATCACGTTCAGCTAAATGAGAAAGCGCACCGGCTGAGCGCGGTGGAGCAAGCAAGTGTTACCCTGTCCGTATTAGCACTGTTGCATGGGGAGTTACAGGTTAAGGACGTGACATTGGTCGCCCCGCGCTTGCAATTTGAACTTGGGAACGGCACAGCTTCCCCTGTCCTTTTGTCCCCGGAAACAAATACGGCGCTGGCACATTTGCATAGCGTCACGATTCAGCGTGGTAGAATTGAACTCCAGCACGCCGGGTCAGCGCCGGATGTGCTGGATGATGTCCACCTTGAATGGCAGCATGGTTTGTGGTCAGCACGCGGCGCCATCACCGGCACAATGATATTTGCAGCCGCGCCTGCACCTGGACCGGTGCGCGGCGAATTGCTGCAAGATAAGAATGGGATGAAACTAACGCTCCACGCGCAAAATATCTGGCCAGATAGCGTGCAGGCAGTTTTGAATAATACCGCGCCAACCTTGCTGCCACCGTCATTGTCATTGCAACGCCTGCAAATGCCAATGACGATAGACGCCAATTTCAATCTAACATCTGATGGCGTTTTAACGCGCATCGCAACGACGCTGTCGGCAGGGGCGGGCCATATCATTGTGCCGGAATTGTTCAGCGCCCCTCTGCCTGTGCAGGGTTTGCAGATGAAAAGTGATTATGATGCCAGCCATGGGGATTGGCATGTCCCTAACCTTTCAGCTTCCATTTTGGATACGGATGGCCCTATCCCTGTGTTGGTTTCAGCACAGGGAAATCAACTACAAAACACAGTCCATATTGATGCGGCAGCGCAGAATTTGACGGTAGGGGCGCTCAAGCGCTGGTGGCCTGCGGGCGCTGCACCGGGCGCTTATGATTGGCTGAAGCAAAATCTCCAGGCCGGCAAAATTCCGCGCGCGGCCGTTTCGGTGGATCTCGCGCGCGATGCCCAGCAAAATTATAACGTCACGCAAGCCAAAGGCGGGTGGGATTTACAAAATATTACCTCCACTTTTCTGCCGCATTTTCCGCCTGTCACCGGCATTAACGGCACAGCAACTATGGATGTGGATACGGTGCATTTTAACCTGCGATCTGGACAGTTACAGGACATCGCGCTCCAGCCTGGCACGATGGATATTGATGACCTGCGCGCGGACGACCAGCATCTGAAAATGAATATACCCATGACCGGGCAATTGCCGACCATATTGAAATTGCTGGATACTCCCCCCTATGGTTACGCCAAAAAATACGGCCTCAATGCCGACGCCACCAATGGCGGCGTGGGTCTGCGCCTGCAAATTTCGTTACCTTTATTGGCCGCACTGAAACTGTCTGATCTCCAATATCACGCACTCGCCAATGTGGCTCAGGTCAGTTTGCCTGGCGCGCTGATGAACCGGGATATTTCCGGCGGCCAAGGCGTGTTTGAGCTGGATCCCGCACATATGAAAGTTGACGGCGCAGCACAATTGGCGGGCGTGCCGGTGCAATTTTCCTGGCAAGACTTCTTTACCGCGCCGGGAAGCCCCCCAAAAAATAATTTGTCGCGACAGGTGAGTTTTTCAAGTGACATGCAAGCTGACGATCACGCCAAACTTGGCCTGCCAACCGCTGGCTATGTAAAAGGACCGGCTAAGCTTACCGGAACTTATGAAACCCGGGGCAATCAAACAACATTGGCCACGCAAATGGATTTGACGGCTGCCAATGTCGCCATTCAAGAATTAAATTATAAAAAATCTGCGGGCGCACCGATGGCCATGCATGCTGCCATCACAAGCAATGCAGCTGACACAGCAGGCATTAACCATCTATCCCTGAACGCAACGGGGCCAGCCTTTGGGCTGAATGGCACGGGCACACTCGACGCGCAAATGAACCCCGTAAAACTGGATTTTGATACGCTGCATATTGGCGACAAAACCCAGGCCCATGTGCAATTTGAAAAGCGGGGCGAGCAAGAGCGCTGGACTGTCACCGGACAATCGCTGGACGCAGGGCAGTTACTCGAAAATGATAGCAACGCACCGAAAGAACTCACCCCTGCTGCCAAGCCGCCCCGGTGGATCAGTGTGCAATTAGCCACATTGTATATGGCACATCAAAAAGAGATTAAAAACCTGCAGGCGGAATTGGAAAATACCGGCAAAAACTGGAGCAAGGTTTTATTGCATGGGGACCTTGCGCCCAACATCCCGATCAACATCCACTGGGATTCCAAGGCCAGCGGCCAAAATTTACAAATCAGTACCGATGATGCCGGCGTGGCGCTGACAGCGCTGGGCGTGACAGAATCCGTCATCGGCGGAAAATTGAAAATTACCGGCCAGGGCAATCCGACGGCCCCCGAATGGCTCACGCAAGGAAAAATTGCCATGACTGATTTCCGGGTGAAAGGCATGCCGTTGTTAGGACGCCTCATCTCTGCCATTTCACCGAACGGTCTATTGGACGTGTTCCATGGCGAGGGCGTAACATTCAGCCGGCTCGAATCACAATTTGAATATAGCGATGCCATCCTCCGCCTGCGCGAAGGAAAAACCAATGGCCAGGCGCTTGGCCTAACGTTTGAAGGCGATATCCACCATAGCGCCACCCCAGCCAATTTATCGCTAACCGGCACCATTGTGCCGCTGTACCTCGTCAATAATGCCATCGCGAGCATCCCACTATTAGGCGACCTGGTCGGGGGCAATTTAATCGCCTTTAATTACAGTGCCTCGGGCCCGATAAGCAATCCGGCAGTCAGCGTTAACCCCTTCTCCGCCCTTACGCCGGGTTTCTTGCGTGATCTATTTTTTGATAACTCCGCTTTCCCTGCCGCGCCTGATACGCAAAATGACAGCTAACTATATGAAAATTTTACCTTTTTGTTTACTTGACAATCACTGCCCAAAGCAGGTAATATGAAGTTATCGTAAGGTTCTTGCATGGACATCACCATTAAGGGCAAAAACGTGCATGTGGGCGACGCGTTGCAAACCCATATCACCAAAGCCCTATCTGACCATTTGACCCGCTATTTTGACCGCTCGCTGGAGGCGCACGCGACGCTTTCCAAGGAAGCTGGGGAGTTTACCGTAGATTTGGCATTGCACGTTCCAGGCGAGATTCTGGCTGCGCATGCCAGCGCGGAAGACCCCTATGTGGCCTATGACGCCGCCTCGGCCAAGCTTTTTGCCCAGGTGAAAAAATACAAATCCCGTATCCGCGACCATCACAAAGAGGATGGTCAAAAACACAATGGTATGGCGGACAAGGCCGTTTCGGCGTAGAATTCAACTATCGGAGAGAGTCGAATGATCCATTTCTTGAGTTCCCAAGGCGTTTTGGCCAACCTGAAAGTCAGCGATAAAAAAACGCTGCTAACCCAGATGTCCTCGCGTGCCGCAAAACTGACTGGTATTCACGAACGGCTAGTGCTGGACGCAGTGACGCAGCGGGAAAAACTGGGTTCAACCGGCGTGGGCAAAGGCATTGCCATCCCCCATGCCCGTCTCAAGGATTGCCCGCGTGTTGTTGGATTGTTTGCACAATTGCACCGCCCACTCGCCTTTAATGCGCTGGATGACCAGCCAGTGGATTTGGTTTTCATGCTGCTCTCACCTGACGGCGCTGGCGCGGACCATCTCCAAGCCCTCGCGGAAATTTCCCGGCTGCTGCGCGATAGCGCAATGGCGGACCGCCTCCGCGGCGCGACCTCGGCTGACGCCCTGCTCGCCCTGCTCACCCAAGAATCCTTTGTCGCTCGCGTAGCGTAATTACGCCGCGACAATATTCACAATCTTATCTGGCACGATGATAATTTTTTTCGGCTGCGCTCCAGCCAAGGTTTTTTGCACGTTTGGTTCAGCCAGCGCAGCTGCTTCGACAGCGGCCTTGTCCGCGCCCTTGGGCAGCGTGATCGTCGCGCGCAGCTTGCCGTTGATCTGAACCGCAACCGTCACCGTGGAATCTTCGAGCAACGCCGCATCTACAATCGGCCATGGCGTCTCCGCCAGCCAAATTTTATGCCCCAGCAATTCCCAGCACTCTTCGGCTAGATGCGGCATCGTCGGCGCCATTACGCGCACCAATATTTCGAGCGCTTCACGCAATGTCCATTTATCCGCATCGTTCGCGGGTTTGAATGCTTCAATCGCATTTGATAATTCGCGGCAGCGCGCAACCGATTTATTCAAATGGAAATTTTCTAAATCTATACCAAGTGCCGCCACGGTGCGGTGTGCCGCCTGACGCAGCGCTATTCCTGCATCTGAAAATTGCGTTGACCGTGGCGCACCAACGGGCGGCAATTGCACAATTGCACCCGTCACCATCCGGTGCAAACGGTTCACATAACGCCATGCACCGTCGATACCCGAAGTCGTCCATTCTAAATCGCGCTCCGGCGGGCTGTCAGACAAAATGAACAACCGCGCGGCATCAGCGCCGTAAGCATCAATGATATTTTGCGGATCGACGACATTCTTTTTCGATTTCGACATTTTTTCGATGCGGCCGAGGCGCGCAGGCGCACCCGTGTCGATCAATACCGGATTGCCCTTATCATCGCGCGTGACTTGTTCGGGGTAGAGCCAGTTACCCGCCGCATCCTTATAGCTCTCATGCGTCACCATACCTTGCGTGAAGAGCCCGGCGAAAGGTTCGGCGGCGGACAAATACCCGCAATCGCGCAGCGCGCGCGTGAAAAATCGCGCGTAGAGTAAATGCAATACCGCGTGTTCGACGCCGCCGATATATTGATCCACGGGCAGCCAGTAATCCACGATCGCTGTGTCAAAGGCGATGTCGTTCGAAAACGGATCGGCAAAGCGCGCGAAGTACCATGATGATTCAAAAAACGTATCGAACGTGTCTGTTTCGCGCACCGCGGGTTCGCCTGTTTCGGGGCAAGTCGTATATTTCCACGTCGGGTGGCGATCCAGCGGATTGCCGGGCTGATCGAAATCCACATCCTCAGGCAATTGTACCGGCAATTGATCCGCGGGCACGGGCACCATCGCGCCGTCGCTCACGCGGTACACAACCGGAATCGGGCAACCCCAATAGCGCTGACGGCTCACGCCCCAATCGCGCAGACGGTATTGCGTACGCCCCTGCCCGATGCCCATTTTTTCCATCTCCGCAATCGCCTTGGCAATCGCGGCGTCAGACGTCAGGCCATCAAGCAGCGGACCCGAATTCATCACCGTGCCTTTTTGCGTGTAGGGTTTGCCAGACTCATATCCCGTACCCGTAATCACTGGGCGAATAGGCAAACCGTATTTCGTCGCAAAGGCAAAATCGCGCTCGTCATGCGCAGGCGCAGATTTGATCGCACCAGTGCCGTAAGCGTAAATCACAAAATTGCCGATATAAACCGGCATTTCTTCGCGCGTGAAAGGATGCGTGACCGTATAGGGTGTTTTGTAACCTTTTTTCTCCGCGCGCTCGATCGCTTCTTCGGACGTGCCGAGTGCTTTGCATTCCTGGATAAAGGCCGCCGCCGCCGCGTCGGTTTGCGCGAGCAATTCGGCGTAAGGATGTTCCGGCGCGAGCACGGCAAACGTGGTGCCCATAATTGTATCAATGCGCGTCGTGTAAACTTGGAGCTTAGAATTCGCAGGCAGTGCTCCACCATGGATGTCAAACGCGAATTCAATGCCGCGTGATTTCCCGATCCAGTTTTCCTGCATGGTGCGGACTTTGTCGGGCCAGCGCGGCAGCGTGCTCAATGCCGATAACAAATCATCGGCGTAATGCGTGATTTTCAAAACCCACTGGTTCAGTTTGCGGCGTTCTACCGGCGCGCCGGAGCGCCAACCCTTGCCATCCACCACCTGTTCATTCGCCAGCACGGTATTTTCAACCGGATCCCAATTCACCCAAGATTCTTTCCGGTACGCCAAACCTTTTTTCAGAAAATCCAAAAACATTTTCTGTTCATGGCGGTAATAATTCGCGTCGCACGTCGCAATTTCGCGCGCCCAATCGAGCGCCAACCCCATCGCCTGCAACTGC
>Ga0206891_10139_pt1 | contig 22445 bp, 19 predicted proteins | sample Alteio_BWOrgHeat_55_FD_153246 | JGI IMG/M metagenome (GOLD analysis project Ga0206891, IMG submission 153246) | Enriched cells from forest soil in Barre Woods Harvard Forest LTER site, Petersham, Massachusetts, United States - Alteio_BWOrgHeat_Nextera7 ...
TATGATAATTGATGCAAAAAAGAGGGTACCAAGAAGATCTAATGTTTGATAGCCCATCATAAAGCCAGTTTTAAAAATGGTAAAGGGTGCAAGTGTTGTTGCAACAGGTTCTTGTGCACTGTATATGCCTTTGCCAATAATAAAAGCAATAGATGCCAATAATATAGGTGCAATAACATCACCTAAAATAGTTACAATTTTACTTGCTCGATAAGTAGTGATGAATGCTGCACTAAGAAATAAAAGACAAAAAGTAAGTGAGGAATAAAGATTGATAGTTTGCAAAAAAATTATGGGTATAAAAGGTGCAATCATGGTGTGAGATAAGGTAATGCAGCGAGGAATTACAATAACAGGTCCGATAATAAGCATACAAACAAAAATAAGAAAAGATCCTGTTTTTTTGCCAAGTCTATTAAAAAATAAATTGTAATTACCATCAAAAAGGATCATACCAACAAGCCCTGTAAGGGGAAGTAATATTGCGGTGAAGAAAAAACCAATCATACCAAAAGCAGTGAGCGATCCTGCACTTTTTCCTACTGAAAGAGGATAGAGAAGGTTTCCTGCACCGAAAAGCATACAAAATATTGCTAAAGATAAAGAAAGAAGTTCTTTGGTACCCATTGATTGATTCATGATTATCCTGTTTTTTTGCTCATTTTTATTAGCATACGTATATTTGAAAAAAATACAATTATGGCAAGCTGTTATTATATTTCTGATGTGCGTAAAATTTATTTTTTAAGAATTATTTTTAAGGGAGAAATGTGTATGGAGTATATAAAACGTTTTGAAGAAGTTCGTATCACTGATGTTGCGCTTGTTGGAGGTAAAAATGCATCATTAGGTGAAATGATTACACAATTAGGGTCTTTAGGCGTTCGTATTCCAAGTGGTTTTGCAATAACGGCTGATGCATATTGGTATTTTTTGGAAAGCAATCACCTTGTTGAAAAAATGAAGCAAGTCATGGAGCAACTCACTGACATTACTGACGTTACGATGGTGCAAAAAGTTGGGAAACAGGTGAGAGAATTGATTATGAATGGTACAATGCCTGATGATTTGACGCAGGAAATTTGCCAGGCTTATGATGTTCTGTCTCAGCATTATAAAAATGAAACATGTGATGTGGCGGTGCGTTCTTCTGCAACAGCGGAAGATTTGCCAACGGCATCATTTGCAGGGCAACAAGAAACATTTTTAAATATTTGTGGTGTTTCACAATTATTGCAAGCATGTAAAGAATGTATGGCATCGCTTTTTACTGATCGTGCAATTGTATATCGTGTAGATCAGGGCTTTGATCATTTTAGAGTTGCATTATCAGTTGGCGTGCAAAAAATGATTCGTTCCGATTTGGCGGCGTCTGGTGTGGCATTTTCGTTAGATACTGAAAGTGGTTTTCGTGATGTGGTAATGATTGAATCATCGTATGGTCTTGGAGAATCTATTGTGCAAGGTGTAGTGACGCCTGATGAATTTATGGTGCATAAGCAAACGCTTGAACAAGGATTTAAGCCAATTATTAAAAAACAGTGCGGAGATAAAAAAACTAAAATAGTGTATGCGCATGATAATAAAAGTACGGTTGCGACTGTTGATGTTACCAAAGAAGATCAACAAATATTCTCCCTTACTGATGATGAAATTTTAGAGTTAGCAACCTTTGTAGTAATGATAGAAAAGCATTATACAAAACTTAAAGGTTCATGGTCACCGATGGATATTGAATGGGCGAAAGATGGTGGTGATGGTCTTTTGTATATTATTCAAGCGCGTCCTGAAACAGTTTCTGCAGGAAAAAAAGTGACAGCATTGCAATCGTATGTTTTACAAGACTCAGCAAAAAATTATGAAACGCTGGTGACGGGTTTGAGTGTAGGGCAAAAAATTGTATCTGGTGTTGCGCGCGTAATAACGAGTGCGCGTGATATTGTTCAAGTGCAAAATGGTGATATTATTGTAACACGTATGACTGATCCTGATTGGGTTCCGGTGATGAAGCGTGCTGCAGGAATTATTACTGATCATGGAGGAAGAACGTGTCATGCAGCAATTGTTAGTAGAGAATTGGGTATTGCAGCGGTTGTAGGAACAGAAAATGCTACATCAGTGATACGTAGTGGCGATATTGTTACTATTGATTGTTCACAAGGGTTGCAGGGATATGTTTATAAAGGAAAAATTTCTTTTACAGTAAACACATTGTCGCTAGACAATATTAAAAAACCGCCTGTGGCGATTCTCATTAACTGCGCTGACCCTGCAAGCGCGTTTCGGCAATCATTTTTACCCGTTTCTGGTGTTGGTCTTGCGCGTATTGAATTTATTATCACGTCGGCGATTGGTATTCATCCCATGGCACTTGTTCATTTTGAAAAAGTTGAAGATAAAAAAGTGTTACAAGAGATTGAAGAGCGTACGGCACGCTATAAAAATAAAAAAGATTTTTTTGTTATGCAGCTTGCGCAGGGTATTGGTATGATTGCAGCAGCATTTTATCCACGACCGGTACATGTTCGTTTTTCTGATTTTAAAAGCAATGAATATCGTAATTTACTTGGTGGTAGTTTTTTTGAATTGGAAGAAGAAAATCCGATGATAGGTTTTCGCGGTGCGTCACGATATTATGACGTGAGATATAAAGAAGCATTTGCACTCGAGTGTCAGGCATTGCAGCATGTTCGCAATGTGATGGGATTGCGTAATGTTGCTGTTATGGTTCCCTTTGTCAGAACGGTTGAAGAAGCGCATAGGGTTGTTGATGAAATGGCGCGTAACGGGTTACAAAAAGGAGTGGATGATTTGCGCATAATTATGATGTGTGAAATTCCTTCTAATGTGCTTCTTATTGATAAATTTTGTCAGTTTTTTGATGGTTTTTCAATTGGTTCTAACGATTTGACGCAACTTGTTTTGGGAATTGATCGTGATTCGCAGGTGCTATCGACATTATTTGACGAGCGCAATGAAGCAGTAAAAAAGATGATGGCGATGGCAATTGAAGGTGCGCATGCACAAGGGCGTTTTATTGGTGTTTGTGGCCAGGCACCGTCAGATTATCCAGAAATAGCAGATTTTTTGATTGCGCATAATATTGATTCTTTGTCGCTTAACGCTGATTCGGTTATTCCGTTTCTGACTCGCTAGCCTGTTCTTTTTCTTTAAAATTTTTAACAAGCGCAGCATAAACAGCTTTCATAGAGTCAACGCGAGGAGTAATATTTTTGTTGATTGTTATTGGTAATTCTTTTGAGCGCGTAACAACGGTAAGGGGTGCAGCATCATGAAAATGGCCGCACTCTAAGCATTGATTATGTTTATCAAGATACGTGCAGGGGCAATAACATTCAACGTATACTTTTTCTTTATAATCAAAATATGACCCTGAATTACCATATTGAAAGCAGCCAGCTTTGGCGATAAGTGGTGATGAAAAGAATAGCGTGATAATTATTAAAAATAATTTTTTCATGATTGTTTTTTTTCCTCTTCGAGTTGAGAGGGCTTTTCGGTATTATTGTTAGTATCATTATTATCATCATCAGATGATTGATTATTTGTTGTATTTTGTGATGTTTCATGTTGTTCAAAAAATGGTCGCGTATCGTCGTTGGACATACCGCATGGGCAGCATTGTGTTACTTTTGCACTGATTAATGCACTGCATAAGATGATATTGTGGAAAAATTTCATACCCAAACTCCATTTCTTTTAAGTGATTATACTTTTATAATACCACTATAATTTTACCACCATTGAATTTCTAATAGCAATAAACGGGAGATGGGCGAGTGTATTGTTGAGATGAACACACTATTTTTGTGTGATCAAAAAAAGACGATTATAATTTTTATCAATTGCTTCGTTTATTTTTTTTGTAGATCAGAAAGATAATGTTTGATTTCTGTTGCATATAGTGGTTGCGAAAGTGCATAAGCGATATTTGCTTTGAGCCAATCAAGAGGATTGCCAACATCGTAACGATGAGTTGTAATGTTGTATGCAAGTACGCGTTCGCCATTATTCATCATATGCGTAATGCCATCAGTCAGTTGAATTTCGTTTCCCGCGCCGGCTTGGGTATTTTTAAGTGAAGCAAAAATTGTAGGAGAAAGAACATAGCGGCCAATAATTGCCAATGTTGATGGTGCGTGGTTGATTGATGGTTTTTCAATAAGTTTATCGATTTCAAAGAGATTTTTTTCAAGATTTTGTTTAATAGAAACAATGCCATAGGAAGAAACTTTCTCACGGGGTACTTTTTGAACAGCAACAATGGAACAATTATATTGTTGTGCTTTTGCAATAAGTTGTGAAAGTGCAGGTGTAGTATCCATCATAATTTCATCAGGTAAAAAAATACCAAAATATTCATCACCAACTTTTTCTTGCGCCATTAATATTGCATGTCCCAGGCCAAGAGGTTTTGGCTGCGCAATATAATTTAAATGAGCGTTGTGTATGAGATTATTAACGCCTGCAATAAGAGAATCTTTGTTTTTTGCGTGTAGCAGCGTCTCAAGATGGTTGTTAGGTGAAAAATAGTTGTTAATTGCTGGTTTATCATCATTAATGATGATTTCAAATTCTTTAATGCCTGATGCAAGACCTTCTTCAATAATTAAATGTAGTGCAGGTTTTTCCATTATGGGAACAAGTTCTTTAGGGATGCTTTTGGTAAAAGGCAAAAAACGAGTTCCTAGCCCAGCAGCAGGGATGACAGCTTTAGTGATTTTCATGAAAATCTTTCTTTAAAATTGATCTAAAAAGTTGATTTTACTTGAATGGAAGAGACGAATATCATTAATGCCATATTTGATCATGGCGATACGCTCAATACCCATGCCAAATGCAAAACCAGAATAGATGGTAGGGTCAATACCTCCCTCTTTGAGCACATTAGGATGAATAAGTCCACTTCCAAGCAATTCAATCCATCCAGTGCGTTTGCAAACAGAACAACCTTGTGTGCAAAAGGGGCACGATGCATCTATTTCAAGGCCTGGTTCTACAAAAGGGAAATATCCTGGTCGCACGCGAATATTTAAATCATCTTTTTCAAATATTTTTTGTAAAAATGTGCGCGCGGTAGCAAGAAGGTTGCTCACGGAAACATCTTTGTTTATTAAAAGACCTTCTGCTTGCGTGAATAAAAAGTCGTGTGTTTGATCAGTTGCTTCTTTGCGGTACACGCGGCCCGGTGAAAAAAATGCAATAGGAGGTGTTTTGCCTTTCATTGCGCGTGCTTGCACGGAAGATGTTTGTGTGCGTAAAAGCATGCCAGGCATTTTGAGATAAAATGAATCTTCTTCTTCCCGTGCAGGGTGATGTGCAGGAATATTGAGTGCTTCAAAGTTGTTATACTCATTTTCTGCTTCAGGGCCGTCAATAATGTCATATCCCATAGAAATGAAAACGTTTTCAAGGTCTTCTATAATTTGGGTATAAATATGCGTAGTGCCTTTAAGTTCTTTAAGGCGGTATGCCGTAACATCAAAGTTTTTTTGTTGAGCATTTTTTTTGGCTATTTCTTCTTGGGAAATAGTGTGTAAAAGTGCATCAAGTTCTTGTTGTATGTCTGTTTTTAATTGATTAATACGGGGCCCGTATATTTTTTTTTCATCGATAGGAAGATCTTTTAATTGTTCCATAAGATGGGCAATATGACCTTTTCTTCCGCAAAAAGCGATGCGTACGTTTTCAACGTCTTGGCAGCTTTGTATGGCTTTTATTGCTGTTGTTTTTTCTTGTACAATTGTTTCAAGGTGTTGTGCTAAATTTTTCATAGGTGATTTTATTTTCGTTAGAGCGTTATAGTATGCTTTTAGCATACCTGATCATGTGCTTGGCTGCAAGGCGAAAAAAATCTTTTATTGTGAAGAAAATGTGGCTTTTTTATTGACAAAATCCTACAAACAGGTACCATACAATAAGCATATCACTTAAATCTTGAAATTTCAGCCGGGGTAGCTCAGTGGTAGAGCGTAAGCCTGAAGAGCTTAGCGTCGTTGGTTCAATTCCGACCCCCGGCACCATACTTCGCGTAAAGCTTCGTATGGCGAGCCATTTTTTTCAAATGAATAAACTAAGATATAAAAACAAGTGTGATTGGAAAAGCGAAGTATGCCCTTCGTAGCTTTCTTTAGTCCTACGTAGCTTTATGCGAAGTAGGAAGCGAAGGAGGATAAAATCTTTATTTTTCCCATTTTGTTCACAAATTTCATTTCTATTATTTTTAAATTACCTAAAAACACTTGTACCGTAATGCTGTTTTTTATAGTATGGTGAAGATTATAATTTTTTTATAACGTACTAAAAAAGGGAGTGTTATGAGATATAATTTTATTGTTTTAATAATTGTATTGTTGGAAGTTTCAAACGCGTGTGCGATGAATAATGATAATTTTCAGGATCGTGGCATGCAGCGATCTAATTCTAAGAGCTCAGAAAGAAGATCATCATCGCCTGATATAAAAATAACATGTACAAGAAGTAAGCCAATATCAGGTTTTATAGGTAGCGATACGAAGAATGAAAAGTTAAAAATTCAGCTTGAAGGCCTACAGCTCAAGAGTAGACAAAATGCTCAGGATAAAAAATAAAATGGTGAAACCATTTTTATTTTTTTAATAATCATACTACAGTAGTAAAAAAAGCGAAGGTGGTATCAATTTAAAAAAAAGATAATTATGAAACATGCTCAATCAGATAAATATACTATTGCGTGGTTTAAAATAGCAGAATGCGTTTCTCGTGGCGAAAAAGAACGGGCGTTGGGTGTCTATCGTCTTTTATCGCATTCTTTTAATGATAATGCTGTTGCACGTCAACTGGAAGCGGATATATATTTTTCTTTTAATGAGCGGGGAGCTGCCATTCCTTTGTATCGTCAGGCGATGGAATTATATCAAAAATCAAAACGATTTTTAGAAGCAGCAGCAGTTGGAGAGCATTTACTTGTTTTACAACCCAATGATATTTTTTTGATTAATGATGTTGTCAATTGTTATAAGATGCTCGATTTGCCTGATAAGCTTATTCACCATTTTAATGCAATGATGGCGATGTATGTTGTTCGTAATGAATGGGACAATGTACAAAAAACTATTGATTGGTGTGCGCATGTAACAAATCCGTTACATGCTTATTTATTATATAAACAACTTATTATAGCTATACACTCGATACATGAAAAGTCATCATTAACAATTGCATGCATTGAAAAAGCGATTGATATTTTGTTGACACATGACCATGAAGATCATTTGCAAGATTTTCTTTTATTACTCTCGACTATTAATGAGCAGTTATATGATTATGCCGTTATGTACGTAAAGAAAAATTAACATTAATGGTATACATTTTATAGCGTACATTTAATGGTTATATTTTCATCTTCCAACTCTTGTGCTGTAGCCATATCAAGCAGTACTTTTTCTTTTGTTGTTAAGCGTAATGTTTTTCCATTTTCGGTAAATAGTACATGAAGCGGCGCAGTGCCCTTGGCGATCTTTTGTTTTAATGATTCTATAATTTCTTCTTTAACACCATCGGGCATAGTTATTGTTATATTTTCAATATGCGGCCACTCATTAAGTACTAATTCCACCGGAACAATATCTTGTGCTTTAATTTTGCACTGTGCTTCATTAGTAGTGTCTACTGCACCTTTGATAATAAAGACATGATGGGAGCCAAGCCATTTTTCACATTTTGCAAATGTTTTAGGAAACACAATAATTTCAGCTGATCCGGACATATCTTCGCATTGTAAAAATGCCATTCGATCACCTTTTTTAGTGACAATATCTTTTCTGCTTTTGAGTAACGCGCAATTTTTGGTGATATATTCGCGTGACAGTGCTCTTGCTTTATTAAATGCATCTTCAAATGTTTCAACGCCAAACCAGGTACATTGTTTTTTATAGGTTTCAAGTGGATGAGAGCTAATATAAAAACCAGCAACTTCGTGTTCTTTTTCTAATTTTTCTCGGTCAGGCCATTCTGCGCGTAGTTCAAAAATGTATCCTTCATCGGCGTTGGTGGTTTTTTTTCCTATGCCAAAGATATCCATCTGTCCCGTTAAGGCGTCTTTTTTATGAGCAATAGCAAGATCGATTATATGAGATATTTCGTGATATTTTTGTGCACGGTTTCCTGCTAAGGTATCAAATGCACCGGCACAAATGAGACTTTCTATAACGCGTTTATTTGCAGTGCGTAGGTCCACACGCTTGCAAAAATCGAATAGATCAACAAAAGGGCCTTTTTTATTGCGCACTTCAATAATATTTTCAAGCGCGGCCATGCCGACATTTTTAATTCCTTGCAGGCCAAATAAAATGCTGTTATTTGCAGCAGAAAAATGAATGCTCGATGTGTTAATATTGGGAGGGAGGAGTGTTACTCCTAAGTCTTTTGCTTCTTGTAGATAAAATGACATTTTTTCAGGATGCGTTGCTTCAAGGGAAATTAAGCATGCTAAAAATTCAGTTAAATAGTTTGCTTTCAAGAATGCTGTTTGGTAGGCAATAAGTGCGTATGCAGCAGAGTGAGATTTATTAAAACCGTACCCTGCAAAATAGGCCATAAGATCAAAAAGTTCTTGTGCTTTTTTGCCATCAAAACCTTTTTTTGTTGCGCGCTCAGTAAATATTGCGCCTTGCTCCGCCATAACTTCAGCTTTTTTCTTACCCATTGCACGACGTAAAATATCAGCTTCACCAAGTGAATAACCACCGATTGCTGATGCAATTTTTATAACCTGTTCTTGGTAAACAATAACACCGTATGTTTCTTCAAGGATGGGTGCAAGTTCAGGAAATAGATACTTAATTGCTTGTCGACCGTGCTTACGTTCAATAAAATCATCGACCATGCCTGATCCGAGCGGTCCGGGACGGTATAGTGCGTTTACCGCGATAATATCTTCAAATTTTTCTGGTTTTAGTTTGCGTAAAACATCTTTTAGCCCACTGGATTCGAGCTGAAAAACACCTGATGTTTTTCCTTCACAAATAAGGGTAAATGTGTGCGGGTCATCAAGCGGCAATTTATTCATATCAAGGGTAATGTTATGATTTTTTTTCACTAACTGTAGTACGCGGTCAATGAGTGTAAGGTTTTTGAGTCCTAAAAAGTCGATTTTCAAAAAACCGATACTTTCAAGTTCTGTCATTGCGTATTGTGTTACCAGTTCAGTGCTTTTTGGTGGAATGTAAACAGGCAATACTTCATCAATTGGCTCAGGTGAAATTACAATACCGGCTGCATGTTTTGATGCGTGTCGTGTAAGACCTTCAAGTTTAAATGCGATATCAAATATTTTTTTTATTTTTGGGTTATTATCAATAAGTTGTTGTAAACGTGGTTCTTGTTCAATAGCCTGTGAAAGTGTTATTTTAAGTTGCTCAGGAACAAGGTTGGTTAGCGCATTAGAATCTTCAAAAGGTAACCCAAGTGTGCGTGCAACATCTTTGATAACACCTTTTGCCATCATGGTACCGAAAGTAATAATATTACATACTTTATCGTGGCCATACTTATCACGGACATAATTAATAACTTTATCACGACCTTCAATACAAAAATCGATATCGATATCAGGCATGCTGACACGTTCTGGATTTAAGAAACGTTCAAAAAGAAGATTATATTTAAGTGGGTCGATGTTGGTAATTTGTAATGACCATGCAACAAGAGAACCTGCAGCAGAACCACGTCCAGGACCCACCGGAATGCCCGTGCGGTATGCCCATTGAATAAAATCACTCACTACAAGAAAGTAACCAACAAATCCCATTTTGGTAATAAGATCAACTTCTAATTCAAGGCGCGCATCATAAATTTGGTGTTGGTCGCTGGGAATTAAATTATCATCTTTAATGCGCTGTAAACCAATGCGACACATGTGGGCAAAGTATGATTCTTGTGTATAATTTTCAGGAATAGCAAATTGAGGAAAAAATAGCTTGTCGGTTTCAAAATCAAAATTACACATATCAGCAATTACGCCGGTATTCCATACTGCATCTTCATAATCTTTAAATTCATCAAGCATTTGTTCTGTTGTGCGCATGTACGCGCGGCAATCACCAAAACTGAATCTGTTTGGGCTATCCATTTTTGCTTGTGTTTGAATTGAAAGCATAATTTCGTGCGCTTCATGATCGTGCAGTGAAACATAGTGACAATCAGCAGTGGCAACGCATTTGATATTTTTTTCTTTGCTTAGCGCGAATAATTTTTTGTTTAAAACTGCTTGTTCTTCTTGATCTTCAGGTTGTACTTCAAGAAAAAAGCGATCACGACCAAACACTCTTAAAAACCAATCAAGGCGTTTTTCGAGCTCTTCTTTTTGATCGCTCATTAATAGTTTTGGAATATGGCCACCAAGGCACGCAGAGGTGACAATTAATCCTTCAGAATGTTTTTCTAAGATGCCATAATCGATGCGCGGTTTAAAATAAAAACCTTCTTGAAATGAGTATGAAATAAGCTTACAAAGGTTTTTGTAACCGGTAGCATTTTGTACAAGTATAATAAGGTGATAATATTTGTTATCGGCATTTTTTACTTTTGCATCTTCAGTAAAATAAGCCTCCATGCCCAAAATCGGTTTGATACCAGCTTTTTTGCATTTTTGAAAAAATTTCACCGCTCCAAATATGTTCCCATGATCGGTAATTGCCAGTGATTTGAGCTGATTTTCTTTACCAAATTCAATCAATTTGTCTAATGATATTGCTCCGTCGAGAAGTGAATATTCGGTGTGAAGATGTAAATGAGTAAAATGCTTTGATGACATAATTGTTTTTAGTGTTTTTTATTTTTTCATGAATTAAATGTTTATTATGTCTTTATAATACGGGATATTTGAGGAAATGTTGAGAGAGAAAAAGTTAATTTTTTTTAAAAAAGCATTTTTTGAAAAATGCTAAAAAAAAGGGATGCGATTGCACCCCTTGTGTTACGTACTAAAATTTAATTCTTAGAATTTTTTGAACTGATCTGAATGCAAACCTATTTGAAAATACTATTCTTCTTGGTTTAGGGTATATTTCTTCAGATTCAAAGTGGTTGATGAGTTTTTTTGTTTCATCAATTGCGCTTATATTATAATAGTGCTTGATATCGTCAGTGGTGCAGGTATTGGTTCTATTTTTCCATTGATTGCGTAAGTTGAGGTATGTTTTTTGAAGAAAGGGTTTTTTGTCGTTTTCGATGGAGGTTAATTTACGTTCCATTACTTCTTCTTGCCTTTCAGCGTAACTTCTCATGGAGCTGATAGTTTGCCTTTTTCGGTAATTTCTTATTGCAGAGCTCACATCTTCCAAATCAACAGAGGGAACAATATCATTTTTTTGTTTCAGCACAGTTTTTAGAGGTCTTAAATGTTTTTCTACAAAACGATCTGGAGCATCGGGCCATTTGTTGTTTATTAACTGTTCAATGCTTTGATATTTGAAATTATCATAGTGTATGAGGCTCATTGTTGCTTGGGTGATGGCAGCTAATTTATCATATTGAGATATCAGTAAGTTGTAGCTATCAGTAATATATATTTTTGATCTTGGTGTCAACTCACCTTCAGTTTTTGTGCTAAAAATACTACTGTATGGTTGAAAATCATAAGAATAGCCAAGACATATTATTTCTGGGTCAGGGTTAAAGCGAGGTGCTTGGAAGCGAGCATAATGATCAAGTATCCAGTTTATTGTTAGGATGGTAAATTCGTCTACGTTGTGACCGCGAATTGTTCTATAGGGTGGTGTTGCTGTTTTTTTATGAGATCTTCTATACTGTTCTATTATTTTGTTATAATCAAGAGGATTAATGTGTGTCTCGTATACAAGGCTCTGAGTGACAGATTTTTCTTTGTTTGATATATCATATTTCATATTTTCTAAGTGATACTCTAGTGCATCAATTTTTTCTTTTTTGGAAAGCTCTGAAGTATCGAGCAGCGTGTACAATATATTTGTGCGAATAGAAAGTAGGCGATCAATAATTGACGTTATTATTGAGTAGGGAGTGAATTTTTTGTACCATGAATTTTGTGTTTGCTTGTTCATGGAATACAAGGATGTCATAGGAGAAAATAGTATAATTGAGGTTGCGAGGAGCAGCTTGTTAAATGATATTTTTTGCATGAAAACTTCTTTTTTGTTATTACAATAAGCCTTATTATTAATATAATTGTAGCAAATCCCTTCTGTTAGTCAATTCATTGCTTCTTTATAATGTGTGATATTTGAGGAAATGTTGAACGGTAGAGAGGAAAGATAAAAAGGGATGCAATCGCATCCCTTTTGTGTTGCATTGATTGTGAGATTAAAGTTTAATTCTCAAAAGTGTTTCAATGGATCGAGTAGCAAATCTATTGGGTATGCTTATTCGCCTTTGTTTATTGTGCATTGTTTCAAAGCGTTTAGCGAGCTTTTGCGTTATATCAATGGCGCATATATTTTGATAGTGTTGTAAATAAAGGTGACCAGGATAGGGATAGTGTTTATTGTCATTTTTTTGGGCTTTGCAGACAGCATTGCAATCAATTGAAGGTAAAAGATCTGCTTGTTCTTCAAATATTGTTCTTATTGGATGTAAATCATTGTTATGATTGGCAACAAAATCATAGGCAGGATTATTCTCTTTCAGGGCCTTAAGAAAGAGGTGCTGTTTGAGGAAGTGAAGTCTGTGAACATGGGTCACTTCATGTGCTATAACGCCAATACGTTCATTTTCAGGTAGTTTGTTGTGTTCGTCACAGAAGTTTATGGATGATGTTACATGTATTACCGAATTGTAGAGGGTAAAAGTTGTTTGAGTGCTGTGACTGCATGGGCTATTAGATCGCATAATCGCATGATTTGAAGGATCTAAGTTGTATTTTTTGAGAAAGTCCTTAGTTGTTGTAAGAGTGAATGCGTCTAAGCCGTTCCAATCATGGTATGCTTGCGACTTATCATAAAGGCTTGGAAGGTGTCGTTGTAAATCTGTTAGCTTTTTATAAAAAATATCAGAGTCTATATTGTGTTGCTTTAAAATGTTGGTAATGGTGTCTGTTTCTTTATTGTAAATATTTTGTTTGGCATTATTTAAGTGGTTTTGTAGGAGGTCAACCTTTTCTTGGTTGTTAAGCTGGGAATAGTAGAGTAAAGCATACACAATATTTGCGCGCAAGTATTGTAAGATGTCTATCGTTGACGTTAATAATCTGTAGGGTATGAACTTATTTATGTACCAAGGTTGGTAATTGCCTTCGTATTCCTTTATGTATTCTTTAGTAATCATGGAATACAATGGCACTATAGAAGAAAATAGTATAACTGATGCCATAAATAATAATTTTTTAAATGATAATTTATGCATGAAAACCTTTGTTTATTTTTAAATGTATAGGTAATTACTGTAATAACCTGTTTCTTCTTTTTTTTTTCACAATATCAAAAGAATTGCCAGAAGAACCAATGCCCGGTTCTAAGATAAAATTATTTACTGTATAATTTGCTACAATATTTCCATTATTCTCATTGATATTTTCACTAGCCAGCATCGTTAATTGTTCAAAATGCGTTGCTACAACACTTGTAATATTTGATGATTCATACAAATTTTTAAGCAATGCATGCGCAACCTTTTGTCCCTTTTCATGATGCGTACTTTTAAATAACTCATCAAGTGCTATGAACATAAATTCGCCATCATTAAGTAGTTCAACTTTTTCTAATAAACACTCCGCGTGCGTTAATTCTGCCGCAAAGAGTGATAAATTATTTTCTATTTCATCGTGCATAATAATTGAAGAATAAATTTCTCTGTATGGTGTGAGTGAGCATTCTTGTGCAGGAACAATCGTAATTGTTTGTGCAAGATAAGCACACAAGGTAATACTTTTGAGATTTGTTGATTTACCTGATTCATTGGGCGCTGTGATGATAATATTACGTGGTGTCGTATTGCTTCCTAACTCAAGAGAATTAAAGTGAATTGTTGAATTATCAGTAGAAAGAAGAGGATGCCAAAAGTTGTGAATGGCAATGTGTGGTGTTGTAGCATTTTCTTTGTAGTGAGCAAAAGTGTACGTGCATGTTTGATGTGTGTGTTTTTTTAGTAAATGCGTACAACTTATTAATGCATCAATTTCACCAATTACTTTAAAAGCAGGTGCAAGTTCATGACCAACTTCATGCGCAAGTTTATAAGCAGCTAGAATGTTGCCAGGTCGTGAAAGTACTGACGGTTTACCGCTGAATGTTGGTGTTTCGAGTAATGTAAGAAGTTGTGTGAGTTTTGCGGAAAGTGTATTCTTTGTACAAATATTTTCAAGATCTTTGTAGTGTGACAGATTGTTGGTAATATTTGGATTGTTTTTGATACTAGAGTAAATGCATTGGATCATTTTAAGCGCATGCGCGAGGCCAATCATCTCTTTTTGTAAACTTTGTAACGCATTAAGCTTATTGCGCACAATTGCTTGAAACGCATACAATTCTTGAATTTGTGCAACAGAGTGCCATAACTGGAATGTTTGTCGTACGCCTGGTGATGCAAAAAACGCTTTGATGAGATTATCGTCATGACGGGCGGAGCATTTTTTGTGTTTATTTTTATGAGGTTTTGTGTGTTTTGATTCAAGGGATTCGCCATGGTGTTCATCATTTTTTAATTCAGCGTGTTCATCGTGGTGATGATCGTGATGTTTATCTTTTTTTGCAGGATGCGTATCACATACATGTTCTTCTCCTAATCCCCACGTAAATAAGGCAAATGTTAAAGCATGTTGTGCAACGGAGCTGAATAAATTTCCAAAGTGCGCGCATTGACCAAGTTCAAGTTTTGCAGGACTATAATTCCATTGCTTGCAATAAGTACTTGAAAAATAAAATTCTGATAGTGCAGCTTCTTCGACAGGACTTATTTTATGAATAATACGTTCGTAGTATGGTGCATAGTTGTTGAGTATATCAAGGCTTTCGCAAAGACTAGAAGATAAAATAGCATCATGATAAAGATTGTTGATTATATTTTGTCGTGCTTTAAGAGTTTTAATATTATCAGTTGGATTATGGAGTAATGTATAAAGAACATTTTTACCATAATGAGTATGCGTGTAATTAATAGTAGCAAAGAGTGCATCAAGTTCTAAGTCTTGAGCGATATGCGCAAAACAAGCGTGTGCTGTTATTAAGAGTGTTGCTATAAGTGTTGTTTTTTGCAATAAAAGGTTATGTATCATGATGCGCCTTGGCTGGATTTATACGATATTTTGTATTTGCTCACGCATTTTTTCGATTTCAACTTTAACATTAATTGCATGTGAGCTTATGGTTGAATCTGAACATTTTGCAGCAATGGTATTAATTTCACGCCCTAATTCTTGTAAGATAAAATCAAGTCGTTTACCTTTTTCAATGTCTTGTGACTTTAATTGCGTAGTAAGATTTTCTAGATGACTGGTTAATCGTGTTATTTCTTCGTGAATATCTATTTTATCAAGCATTGCATAAAGGCCATTTTTTTGTGCATTGATAATAAGGTTTTCATCAGCACCAATTTCTTGCAAGGTATCAAGAATTTTTTTCTTTGATTCTGCAACAAAAATATGAGCGCGTTGAGTGATAACATTCATTTCTTGTTGAATTATTGCAATGCGCTGATAAAGATCTTTTGATAAATTCATTCCTTCGCTCTGTCGGTCGAGTATAACTTTTTTTATCAAAGACTCAACGGCATTATTGATTAAGCTGGTTGATTGTTCGTCAAGCGCGAGTTCTTCTTTGGAAAAAATATTGGGCAACCGTAAAATATTATCTAATGTAATGGGGTTAGTGATTGCGTATTCTTTTTTAATGTGCTCTATTGCTTCGATGTAATGCGCAATAGTGGTAAAAGATGGTGTAATATTACTTTCAAAAAGATTTTGGTTACTTAAATTTATGGTAAGGTAAATGTGGCCGCGCTTTAATGAATGCTTTAATTGTTTAATGAATTCTGTTTCAAGCGGAGAAAGACACAGTGGAAGCTTGATAGTGGTTTCAAAAAAGCGAGAATTTAAGGTTTTTAAATTAATTGAAATACTCGATTTTTCACCCGATGTAGTAGTGACGATGAATGTTGTGCTTGAAAAGCCAGTCATGCTATAAATCATGACATTCCTTGTTTATCCGAGATTTGTATATACGTTTTTTACATCGTCATGGTCTTGGACTTCTGATAAAAATTCAAGAACTTTTTCCGTTTGAGTTTCTTGTAATTCTGTGTTGCTTTTTGCAACCCATTCAAGGCCAGCGCTTTCAATTTTTAGGCCTGCTTTTTCGATAGCATTTTTAACTAATTCTAATGATTTAATATCACAGTAAATTGCACAAGAACTATCATCAATTTTGATATCTTTGATATCAAACTCAAGTAAATGTTCAAGAAGTTGATCTTCATCCATTGTGCCGTTTGTATTAACAACGCCTAATTTTTCAAACATCCAACTTACTGTTCCTGAATCACCAAGTGTGCCACCGTTTTCAGAAAAAAGACGTCGAAATTCTGCAACGGTACGATTTTTGTTATCGGTTAATGTTTCCACAATGACTGCTATGCCGTGTGGAGCATATCCTTCATAAACATATTCTTCATAATTAACGCCAGGAAGTTCGCCGGTACCTTTTTTGATTGCACGCATTGCATTTTCAAGTGGCATGTTTGCTGACTTTCCTTTTTCAAGAAGAAGGCGCAAGCGCGGATTTTGGTCCGGATTTCCGCCACCTTCGCGTGCAGCGACGGTTATTTCTTTGATAATTTTGGTAAAGGCTTTGCCTTTTTTGGCGTCTTCTTTTGCTTTTTTATGTTTAATATTTGCCCATTTACTATGACCAGCCATGGCTTTAGCTCCACTTGATAAAAAGAATATTCTATTATTGATAGATTAAATGATTATTTTTATTTTATCTCTAATTTTTGTGTCTGTCTAACACAAATCAATATATTTACAGAGGAGTTTTTATTATGAGTAAGTGATTTTTGACTTTGTTTTTTATGTATGTTTATGTGTTTATACGTAATAATTTTTAAAAAAAGGAGAGGCTGATGGATATGCGTTTTTTGTATGGCTATGTTTTTATAATATGTTTGGTTGTTAACAGTATTTGTGCCGATAGAATAGGTGAGGGATATCAGCATATTGAATGTACTGTTGTTCCTTTTGATCATGAAGAGGGGCCATATTCATATCCGTATATACCGGGGCCAGAGGCTTTGACTATTAAGGCATTAAAAAATCAGGTAACAAGTACCAATTGGGGTGGTTATGTTGCTGCAAATAGTTTATCAAAACCTTCAAAAAATTCGGTAACTGCGGTGTATGGCTCATGGATTGTGCCATTAATTATGTCGAGTGATCATGATGGATATTCTGCTTATTGGGTAGGAATTGACGGGTATAGTAGTTCTACGGTTGAGCAAATTGGTACCAGTCATAATTGTATCAATGGTGTTCAGCAAAATTATGCATGGTTTGAAATGTACCCAGGGCCGAGTTATGGTATTAATGGATTTCCGCTTGCTCCCGGTGATGTTATCAGTGCTTCTATTGAATATAAGGGAAATTATATTTTTTCTATGACACTTTATAATAATACTCAAAAAACGTATACAACCATTCCTACAACGTATACCACGTCAAAAACTGCGTTACGTCAGTGTGTTGAGTGGATTGTTGAGGCGCCTTATATGAATGGTATTTTACCTTTAAGTGATTTTGTTACGGCTTACATGTGGGGGTGTATAGCAACGATAAATGGTGTTACTGGGGTTATTAATACTCATAATTGGGACTGTGCGCCGATTGTGATGGTTGCATCTAATGGGACACCAAAGGCAACAGTATCGCCGCTTTTGCATGATAATGGGTCGTTTTTTATGGAATGGATGTCTGCGTAATAATAAAAAAGGGATAGATAAGTCTTTTTTTTGAATAATTTTGTATATGTTGAGCCCTTGCTATTGATCGATAGCAGGGGCTTTTTGTGTTTTTTCTTTGAAAAATCTATTTTTTTAAGGTGTTTTCTATTTATAATTAAATGGTAAAAGTGGCGTATTTAATTATATTTTTCAAAGGAGAGTTTTATGAATATGCGTAATATATTGATGGTTGCTGTGGCATTGTTTGGTTTACAATGTACGGTGAATCTTGATGCGGTGACTATTCAGAAAAAGAAATCGAGTACTCGAAATAAGGCAATGCAAGCGATAAGTAATCAGGAAAAAGCGATCAGAAGAGAGTTGCATGAACTTCTCTCAAAAAAGCCAGTTAATACATTGACGCTTGCTGATGTAAAACGGGTTAGATTCTTGTTCAAAGATTTACATAAAATTAATCGTGATCTTTATGACGATTTGTATAGACAATACATGGACATGGAATCTTGTTGTAGCGAATTATCGCCATTTGAGATACAAGAGACTAAATTGCTTGTGACTGACTTACTCCATAAGGGGAAGGGGTCACTCTCTAATGAGCAGCATGAAAAGGTTATAGATCTTTTATCAACGATGTATGACGTTACAAGGAGCGGTATTGGGATGTGTTATAGTGGCGATGCAGGAGATGACGATGAAGCAAGAGAGAAAGATATTGAGAATTCACTGAAGAAAGAATTAAAAGATATGGGTTATTATGAACTCACCCATCTTTATAGAAGAGTTACTGGAAAAGAATTTAGACCGGTAGCAAAAGGATGGGATAGGGTGATATAACCCAGGGAATGATTATTGAAAATGAGGTTTTTTATCAATACATGGTAAAAGACCTCATTTTGGTATTCTGTTTTTAAATTGTTTCTTGCCCCAAAAACCGTTTAATAAGCTGCGGCAAAATAAGCGCAGGAATTTGTCTTCCGCGTGGCGTGCGTTCTAAATAACCTTTTCTTAATAAATAGGGCTCATACGCTAATTCAATGGTATCAGAATCTTCGCCAATTAATGATGCAAGCGTTTCTAGTCCTACAGGTCCACCATTAAAATTACAAACAATTTTTTTCAAAATCATTGTATCAACGGCGGTAAGTCCATCGGCATCAATGCCTAAAAAATGAAGTGATTCTTGAGTAAATTGAGCATCAACATTCATATTTTTTACTTGTGCCAAGTCTCGCAAACGACGGGTGATTTTTTTTGCAATACGCGGCGTTCCACGCGAAGCAGCGCCAACCATTAAAGCAGCTTCTGGCGTTATAGATAATTGTAAAAAATGAGCACTTTGTAGAACAATGTCGCGTAACTCAGTATCTGTGTAAAAATCAAGACGCTCAATGATGCCAAAGCGACTGCGTAAAGGTGCAGAAATGATGCCACTTTTTGTTGTTGCACCAACAAGGGTAAAGGGATTAATGGGTAAACTCACTGATTTTGCACCGGTTCCTTGGCCAATAATAACATCAATGCGAAATTGTTCCATTGCGCTATAAAGTACTTCTTCTACATTGGTGGGCATGCGATGAATTTCATCAATAAAAAAAATATCGCGCGGTTGTAAGCTTGATAAAATACCAACTAAATCTCCTGTGCGCTCAAGCATGGGGCCACTGCATAATTTTATGCTGACATCCATTATTTTTGCCATAATGGTGGCTAATGTTGTTTTACCAAGCCCAGGGGGGCCAAAAAGTAACAGATGATCGAGTGGATCATTGCGCATTTTGGCTGCTTGCGTGTAAATTGATAGTTTTTCTTTAAGTACATGTTGTCCAATATAGTCGTCAAAGGCTTGAGGAACAAAATCATGTAAACGTTCTTCAATTCCTTCGCCTAGGTCAAGTACGAGAGGTTTTTTCATAAATATGTCCTTATGGTAAGTTTTTTCTCAATATGCATTTTATCTGCACACCATAATAATATTCTGTAGCACGCCTAAACATGCAAAGGTTATCCAAAGATTGCTTAAACCGTAACTCATGAGTGGGAGTGGAATACCTACAATAGGAACTATTGCGAGCACCATACAAATATTAATGATTGTTGCTAAAAGAAGGTGGATAATAAGTCCGCTGGCAAAAAGTTGGGCATAAATGTCTTTTATTTGAGTAATTAAAAAAAATGACCTGAAAAAAAGAGCGAGATAGCATAATAAAATGCTTAATGCGCCAATAAGTCCCCATTCTTCACCTATTACGGCAAAAATAAAATCAGTACGACTTTCTGGTAAAAAACGTAATTTATTTTGAGTGCCATTAAATAATCCTTTTCCCCATAGGCCGCCTGATCCGATTGCTATGCGAGCCTGTTCAATTTGATATCCTTCTTTTTTTTGATTTCCTTGACCAAAAAAAACTAAAATTCGGTGCTTTTGATAGTCGTGTAATACAAATGACCATATAAGTGGTGTCATAATGACGGATAGGGCGATACCGTATAAAAAAAATCTTTTATCAAGTTCTGCAAGCCAGCAAAGCGTAAGACCTGATATGAGAACAATGAGTGCTGTACCAAGATCCGGTTGTTTGAGGATAAGGATAAAACTGAGTACAAGCATGCTCAGTAGGGGTATAAAAAGTCCAAAAGAATGAATAACTGTTTTTTTTTGAATATGAAGATAGTTGACGACGTATGCAGGGAAAAATAGTTTAGCCAATTCTGATGGTTGTAGCTTAAAAAAAATAAGGTTTACCCAGCGTTTTGCACCCATGCCAATGCTGCCTTTAATGAGGGTAAAAAATTAAAAGAGAAATAACGCCAAAATATGCTAAGTACCCTGCGCGCATTAGATTACGATAATCAGGAATAAGGCAGAGGAAATAGATGATTAATCCGCTCAAGATGCCGAGTGATTGTTTAATAAAAAATGATGAAAAAGTTTGTAGGGGTGTGCGTGTTGCACTGAAAATAAAGAGAAGGCCGCATAGTGCTAAAATAAGCATGAAAAAGAAGGTAATAAAATCAAAAGATTTAAGTGTATTTTTAGCTTTATAATGCATATCTTTCCATTGGTTTCTTTGTGCTGTGGATACAGCATACCATGATTAGAAAGATATTTTTATTAAAAAGAAAAAGGCACTTTTTTCAAAGCACCTCTTTTCTTTTGATTATGCTATATTTAGTTTGCTCTAGCTACCTGATCTATTTCAGCAACTAACACCGGTTGTTGTGTCATGTTGTTACGTTCGCCTGAATCATAAATAATAAAATTGCTGCTCTTGCAAATGCTCATTCTTGTTTTCATTTGGATTGGCATAAACGCGTATTTCATAGCAAATCTGTCACCAAACATTTTTTGATTTGTTTCAGAAATGCGTAATGTTGGTTTATCAACTAAATCTGATCCGCCTGCTGCAGGACTGTATGGTGCCCATGCAAGTGATGCAAGACATGCAGATTCGTTACTCACTTGTGTAACTGTTGTTTTACTTGGGATTATTTGATAACGGGGTCTTTCATTTCTTTGGTCAATACGAAGAACAATATCATTGTCCGTCATGTTAGAAAAACCAAATTCTTTCATAGTGGAAAGTGCGTTGATAGCGTTACCGATGCTGAGCAGCGCTGCAGCAGTGAGTAATTGTTTGTACATGAACTTCATAGGTACATCCTTTTTGTTATGAATTTTGGGAAGTGTTACTATGACACTTCCCGTATTATATAAATTGCGTAATGATTACTCGCCCATACCAGTAAGGGCTTGTAATTTTGGTCGTCCAAATCGCATGTCCATTACAGGGTAACCTTCTTTATCGAGTTTAGTTACAATAATGAACTGTCTACTTTTACACAGTGTGCTTCCCGCAAGCTTACCTGCTGCATCACCAATTTGTCCAAGTCCCCATTGACACTTGTTTGTTTCTTTAGCTTTTGCAGTTTTTGTTGTGCTGCCACCACCTAAATTAGCAAATGGATCGTTGCTCGCTGAAGTACTTGTTTTAAAGAGTTCATCAAATTTGCTTTTTGTACCTGATGCATTTTCAAGTGCGCCAAGAACGCTTGAACCCATATCAGTTGCACCTTTAGTTAAATTTTCAGCAGCAGAGATACCTTCAAAGTCTTTTACGGTACTCAGTACTTGACAAGTAAGTGTGTCGATACCTTTTAAAAGATTTGTAGCATCTGCAACTGTTTGTGAGAATACCTTGTTTGGAAGCATTTTAATTTCAATAGGTGTCCATGCATAATGAACAGCAACGTATTTACCAAACTTTTCTTGATTTTTTTCTGGAACTCGTAATAGTTGCCTATCAACTAAGTCCAACCCACCCTTGTAAGGTGCATTTGGATTATAGGGAGCCCATGAGATTTTTTCAAGACAGAATGCATTATCAAATACCTGCTTAGGAGTTGATCCGTGTGGTATTATTTGATAGTAATCTTTGTTGTCTGCGCGACGTTGGTTAATTCGAAGAACGATAGCGCCACCATCAGATACGAGATTCGAAAAATCGAATTCATATGATGCG
>Ga0206891_10140_pt1 | contig 22438 bp, 21 predicted proteins | sample Alteio_BWOrgHeat_55_FD_153246 | JGI IMG/M metagenome (GOLD analysis project Ga0206891, IMG submission 153246) | Enriched cells from forest soil in Barre Woods Harvard Forest LTER site, Petersham, Massachusetts, United States - Alteio_BWOrgHeat_Nextera7 ...
TTGGCAAAGAAGAGCTGGTGCATGAAGCGAAGAATCTTCAAGCGCCGCTGGAACTGGTGCAGTATGTGGCCAAGCACGGCAAACTGCCCACTCCCAACTTCTCAGCTGGTGGGATTGCGACGCCTGCCGATGCCGCGCTGGTGATGCAGCTTGGCGCGGAAGCTGTGTTTGTGGGTTCCGGGATCTTTAAGTCTTCCGATCCGGAAACGCGGGCGAAGGCCATCGTCAAAGCGGCGACCTACTTCCAGGATCCGGTCAAGCTGCTGGAAGCGAGCGAAGAATTGGGCGAAGCCATGCCCGGCCTCGAAATCTCGAAGCTGCCGGAAGGCGAACTGATGCAGACTCGTGGCTGGTAGCCGTGCTGTGCCGCCGAAGCCGGTGATTGGCGTCCTCGCTTTGCAAGGCGACTTCGCCGCCCATGGCAAGGCCCTGGAGCGTGCAGGCGCTGAGGCGCGCGAGGTCAGGACAATCGCGGACCTTACCCCGCTTGACGGCCTGATTATCCCAGGCGGCGAGAGTACCACCATGCTGAAGCTGATCGATCTGGAGCGACTCTTTGAGCCGCTGCGGGAATTCGGCTCGAGAAAGCCGATTTTTGGCACCTGTGCCGGGGCCATCCTGATGGCTCGGGAAGTAGTGCGTCCTGAACAGGCCTCACTGGGGCTGATGGATCTCACCGTAGAACGGAATGCTTATGGCCGGCAGATCGACAGTAGGATCGCATCAATTCCCGTAGCGGGCGAACCGGAGCCCGTCGAGGCTGTGTTCATTCGTGCACCCATCATCCGACGGGCCGGAGATGACGTAACGATTCTCGCAAAGTATCAAGACGATCCGGTGCTGGTGAGCGAGGGTCTTCATATGGTGGCGACTTTTCACCCGGAGCTTACCGACGACGCACGCATTCATAGACATTTCGTAAATAGCGTGCGAGGACGCTACACTGAAAGAGTTCCGGTCGAAGTGGGGCAGGAACATCAAACAGAATGAGGCGAGTTCTTTTCCTGTGTATCGGCAACTCATGCCGCAGCCAAATGGCGGAAGGGTTTGCGCGAAAGTATGGCTCGGATGTGATGGAGGTGGGCAGTGCCGGGCTCTCCCCCGCTTCTATTGTCCAGGACCTCACCAAGAAGGTGATGGAGGACAAGAACATCAACATCGACGACCAGTTTCCCAAAGACCTTGGCTCGGTCGGGGTGTCCGGCTATGATCTCATCATCAACATGAGTGGAGTGAAGTTACCGGGACGCATTCCGATAGAGGTCCGCGATTGGAAAGTAAATGATCCGATCGGGCGTTCCGAAGACGTGTACGTTACCGTGCGCGACCAGATCGAGGGGATGGTTATGCAATTGATTCTGGAACTACGCCGGGAATCGCGACGCACGGCCGCGCCAGAGAGAAACCCTCGCCTCGGCAGGGCCCGCTAATCGCAACCTAAGGGTAAGGGCAGCGATGTCTAGTGCTCCGATCAGATCGCGCAATTTAATCAAATCGCGAAGGCAAGCAGCTGTAGAGCTTGCACCTTCCTATTGTTAAGCTGAGTAGCGCGCGTCTCTATGCCGGGCAACCAAACCATTGGTAACCGTTACGAAATCCAATTTCCGCCGATAGGAAAGGGCGGGATGGGGATCGTGTTTCGGGCGTATGACAGCGTGACACGACGTCATGTTGCGCTGAAGACGTTACGTGGCGCAGTTGAGCGGGCGGACCTCGAGCTATTTGAGCAGGAGTGGACCGTGCTGGCACGGATCAGCCACCCGAACATCGTCGATATTCTGGACACGGGAGAGTTTGAGGAAGACGGCGAAAGCAAACCGTTCTTTGTGATGCCCCTGCTGCCGGGGAACACGCTGGACAAACTCATAGCTGAGCGAAGCACTCGACTGACGGTGGAGCGAACGGTGGAGATTCTGGTGCAGGCGTGCCGCGGGCTCCAAGCTGCGCATGACCAGGGGCTGGTGCACCGCGACATGAAGCCCAGCAATATTTTTGTGATGGACGATGACGCGGTCAAGATCATTGATTTCGGTGTTGTCCACCTCGTCGATACCCGTTCATTCACCGGTATCAAAGGAACGTTGGATTACATGGCGCCCGAGCAGTTGCAACTCAGGGCGGCCACGGCGCAGTCGGACATTTTCTCCCTGGGTGTAGTGGCGTACGAAGCGCTGACCGGTCAACGGCCTTTTGCTGGCTTTAGCGGAGACGAGCTGATTACGGCAATTCGCACACATTTGCCTCCCCCTGCCTGCGAATTAAATGTTCAGATATCGCAGCTTCTCAGCCAGACGGTTCAGAAAGCCATGGCGAAGGCACCGTTTCATCGCTACGATTCTGCCCGCGAGTTCGCGGAGACTCTACAGAAGGCCGTCCGCAACGAGCGAATTGAATGTTTTGATGGTAGCCGCGTGCAGCCGCGAATTGAACGAACCAGAAAAGCTTTGCAAGACGGCGATCTGGAATTTGCACAAGAGATTTTGACCGAACTCGAGTCTGAGGGCCACCAGCATGCGGAAATGCCGGGAGTGCGAGCCGCTATCGACCAGACGGTCCGGTTTAAGAAGGTCCGTGAACTTCTGGACAGCGCCCGTAGTCGCTTCGCCGAGGAGGAGTATCCGCTTGCTCTGCAAAAGGTGCAGGAAGTGCTTGAACTCGACCCGACCAACAGCGACGGCATTGCGATTAAGAGTAAGATCGAACGCCACCGCAGTGAGAAGCAACTGGGCACATGGTTCGAATTGATCCGCAAGGAATTGGAAAACAGCAACTTTTCGGGTGCGCGGCGGGGCGTCGACGAGGTCTTTCGCCTTAGCCCTTCGAATTCGCGAGGGCGGGACGCATTGCGCGAGATTGAACGGCGTGAGCAGGAGGCCTCGGCACAAAGGGAACTCATTCAAAGCCTCGATCCGCTGCCTTCCAACGTCATCGCGGAGGCCTCGCGCTGGGAGGAGCGAAAGGACGAACTTCACAGCCCGGGACTTACCAGGCGATTTGAGCAGGGCGCCGACGCAAGTGGAGGCGGCGTAGCGGTCTTAACTGCTAACCCGGAATCCGCGCCGGCTGCCGATCAAACCCCTATTCTGCCATCTGCGCCGCCTCCGCGCCAACGTTTCCTTGGGTGGGCGGCGGCGATGGCCGGGCTGCTGGTGCTGGTTATCACTGCGGTCGGGATACTGAGTCGGTTGCCACCGAAAGCACCGCCGGTTCCTGCGAAGATCGTCATCGAAATGCGGCCTAATCCCGCGGACGCCCATTTATTACTGAATGGCAAACCAATCGAAAAATTCGTCGCCGTTGAACCGGGCCAGTACCGGGTTAAGGCAACGCGGGAGGGATATCGTTCACTCACGCGAGACATCGCTATATCGGACCATGCGAGTTCGACGATGGTGGTTCCGATCGTTCTGCAGGTCTTACCAGTAGAGCTGCGAGTGGACTCCGATCTGAAATCCGGGAAAGTGCTGGTAGACGACCAGCCGAACGATCTGGTCGACGGGGACTTTATCAAGGGTGATATCAAACCAGGGCAGCACACTGTCAGTGTTACTGACGGCAAGATGAACATGGTCGCGTTCACTTTTACGGCGGAAGCGGGAAAGGCGGCAATGATCGAAACACTGGATTCGAAGAGTTCGCCGGCCTTGATTGTCAGCACGCTCTCAAACAGAGCGACGGCATGGGCAACGGCAGGACTCAAAGTCGGTCGAGCAGCCGACTCCCTGCAAGAGATTCCTTCAACAGGTATGGCACTAAGTGCGCTGACTGAAGGACAGAACGACTTTTTCGTTGAAGACGGGAAGACTACACAAAAGACGACTCTGGAGACCGCGACCGCACCACGCATTAGCGTCATGCTGGGAAGCGCACGACAAGTAGGCACGCTGGTTATTCATTCCGATATTCCGCAGGCCACCGTGGTTGTGAACGGTCTTGCATTAAAGAGACACATGACGAATGGCAGATTGATGCTTGGGTTGCCGCCCAATAGTTACCGCGTTCGGCTCCAGCAGGAGGGCTATCAGAATTCGGATGAGCAGTCGATCGACCTGAAAACCGGCGATACGAAGACGTTACAGTTCGAGATGGCTGAGGTAACCAAGAAGGGCATCTTCAGCTTTGAAAAGTTTCCTCCCGAAACTGAGATCACGATTGATGGGAACCGCGTTGGAACGACGGGCGCCGATGGAATCCTGAGGACGACGGTGACTGCGGGCGCTCACACTCTCAGTTTCCGCAAGCAAGGATACGACGGGAGCACCGTCAGCAGAGACGTACAAGGCGATGCCCTGACTGTAGTCAGCGGAGAAGGCCTGCTGCAGGCCCTGGGCACGGTCATGCTGAAGACCAATCCCTCCACCGCTAAGGTTACCTACCGCCGGGTTGGCGAAGCCCAGATCCATGAAGCGGCAAGTGGTCAAAGCCTGGCACTCAAGGAGGGGACCTATGAGTTCACGGCTCGGGCCGAGAAGTACGAATCGAACATGCAGAGTGTAACGGTGGCTTTGGGCAAGCAGATAACCCTGGATTTTACGCTTGCCGCCGCGCAGCAGCATGCGGCAACCGCCACGCGCACCCTCGTTGACACGGTTCGAGATCCCAGAGACTGGATTATTGACGGTGGATGGTGGAAGTTCCCGGCTGCGGCTTACGGCTGGTTACGGTTCAATCAAGGCAGCTTCAGTTTCGATTTCTTGAAGCAGTCCTCACACGTTTTGTTTGTTAGTAAGACCAGACACGTCGAATGGGTGATTGACTATCATGACGAGGGGAATCGCATTGTTTATGCGATGGACGATCATCAGTTGCGTCGCCGCGTTGTTTCCGCAGGTAAAGCAGAGCCCGAAGTGAAGGTTTCGCATGGCGTGGACTCGCCAATCATCTGGAAACTCGAAATTACCATTAGCCCCGACCATGTGGTCATCAGTGAGCGAGGTGGCAAGGTGCTGGATGACTATCGACGGCCTAAACCGGAAGCGCCTCTGGGAAAATTTGGTTTTCGCGGGCCTGTTGCGCTTGCAATTCCTAACGTCCATTGATAAGACAACTAAGGCTGGTTCCCATTGGCAGAACGGCAACTGGCCGCCTGATTGCGGCGTGTATTGCGAGATTGCTAGTCCGTAACCAACTTTATGGGAATCTTTGCCGAAGTTAATGTTGCTATCACCTGTGAAACTGAAGCCCAAGTTGATCTCTTGTCAGGGCGAATATAAACCACGGAATCCTTTGGGAAAGCGTTATTGATCTTATCGATGAGGCGGTCAAGACTCACCGTGCGCTTGTTGAGACTAACTGTTCCATCTTGCGCTATGAGGACCATCGGCAGATCCCCGGCGGCTTGCATAGTGCGAAGAGTTGGAAGATCGGCTCGAGCCGATGCTTGAGCGCGCATCAGCGAGGGGAAACTACTTTGAAACAGCATTCCGCAGAGGAGCGCTGAGGATATTGAGAAAGTCCGATTCGATGGTCTGGTCATGGCGCTCATTATATAGGGGTCAGCGCGCTACCGGTCGCGCCTTTTCGCAGTCGGCGTTTAGCGGCCGTCTGCTCCATTCACCCGGCGTCGGATCCTACTTGGCTGTTTGTTCAGCACAATTCGCAGGCCTGTGGCTGACATAATCACGATCCCTCCAACTAAAGCGAGCCGACCGGGACGCTCGCCGCTCAGGAGCCATGTCCAGACAGGGTTTAAGGCCGGCTCCAAAAGGAGAATGGTAGAGGCTTCAACTGCTGTCAGGTGGCGAATCCCGCGACTTAAGCAGAGATATGCGACAGTGACGTTGAAGACGCCAAGGTAAAGAACGACCAGCCAGTCGGCAAAACCAGGAGCGGCGCCATCGATCAGAGCTGGGGCAAGGCCCGCGAGGCAAGCAAGCAAATTTCCCGCTGCGGGTACGGCATAGCTCGCCGCTGCCGCTTCTCCCGACCGGCTCAGAAAACGCATCGAGAGCAGGGTAAGCGCCCAGAAAACGCCTGCGGCCGCTCCGAGCACATTACCCCGGAGAGGATTCGGGGCTGTCGCCGAACCGGGGTCCGATCCGTACAAGACGAGAACGAGGCCAAAGAAAATGATTGCGATAAAAGCATAATCCCGGCGCTGGACTCGTTCATGCACAACCAGTGGACTCAGCAGAACCACGTAGACGGGCGCAGCCGATTGCAGATAAATAGCATTGGCGGCTGTGGTGAACCGCGTGGCGAGAACGTAGCAGATCAAAGTGGCCGCATAGAAAAACGAAGTAAGCCACACTCGCGGAGACAGACGCCGTCGAGCCTCAGGGAAGACAAGGAAGAGTAAAAGGGCAGCGACACCGGAACGGTAGCTGGTAATTTGCCAGGCCGTCAGATGGGAGAACTTGATCGCCGCGCCGCCGGTCGAGAATAGAAGAGCCGTGGTGACAACCAGTAGCCGGCTGGAAGCCAGTTCGCGAATCGAAGACTGTTGCGTCACGAGAGAGCGGCCAAATCGAGACTGGCCATTGGAGCGCAGCCGGGCGCTAGGAACTCATAGCGATGTAACGGAAGCCCGAGCGCACGAGCCGCTCCCGGTCCAGTGAATAGCGGCCGTCGAGAATGAGACGCTGGCGCATTGAATCGCCTACCGCATCCCAGTCCAGTTGTAGGTATTCGGTCCATTCGGTGACCAACACAACGGCATCGGCGTCCTCGGCGACCTGCGCACCATCGGCGCAAATCTGAACGTCTAGATCTGGATATTCCAGACGGAATCTGTTCATAGCAATCGGATCGTGAACCTTAACGCGAACACCGCGCTCAATTAGCCGCTTGGCAATGTCAATCGCTGGAGCTTCACGAAGGTCATCGGTATTCGGCTTGAAAGCCAGCCCCAAGAGCCCAACCGTGCGGCCTTTCAAAATCTTGAGTTCGCCCAATAGCTTGTCGACCACCCGTTCGCGTTGCCGCTTGTTCACAAGACGCGCCGACTCGACAATGGGCATGCTGACGCCGTACTCGGCGGCGGTTGAGACCAGCGCGGCGGTATCCTTGCCGAAGCAGGAACCACCCCACCCGATGCCGGCCGCAAGAAAGCGGGAACCAATCCTCGCATCCAGTCCAATGCCGCGCGCAACTTGAGTAATATCTGCTCCAACGCGCTCGGCTATGTTGCCAATTTCGTTGGCAAAGCTGATTTTCAAAGCAAGGAAGGCATTCGCCGCATACTTGATCAATTCAGCGGAGGCCAGATCTGTAGAGACCAGCGGGACCGCCGTCGTGGCCTCAGGCCGCGGAACACCGGTGGGGGGACTAAATGATTGATCGATGATGGGACGGTACAGCATGTAGAGAGTTTCAAGGGCCCTCGGATGATCTGCACCCACCACGATGCGGTCAGGATAAAGGCTGTCCGACAGAGCTGACCCTTCGCGCAGGAACTCCGGGTTCGAAGCGACGGCAAACTCGTCGTTCATCTTGCGTCCGTTCTTGCGCTCCAGCGACTCGCGCAACAGCGTACCGACCCAATTTCCGCTGCCGATAGGCACGGTGCTCTTGTTGACCACTACGGTAAACGCAGACCCCAAGTGCTCACCGACGGAGCAGGCGGCCTTTGAAAGGTACTCGAGATTGGGACTTCCGTCCGCCGCTGACGGAGTACCTACGGCGATGAAAACCACGTCCGAGTTCGGAATGGCGTCTGAGTAGCTGGTGGTGAAGCACAGATTGGAACGGCCTTCCTCCATCAGTTCGACGAGATGAGGTTCATAGATCGGTGTTTCACCACGCCTCAGCGCAGCAATTTTCTTCTCGTCGGTATCGAGGCAGGTTACCTTATGCCCGATGGTGGCCAGGCAAACTCCCGTGCACAAGCCAACGTATCCGGTTCCGATAATCGCAACGTTCATTCTTTAAGCGGAATCCTCTACGAGTAGTAACTCGATTCACCATGATAGCGTTTTGGACCCGGAAGTTCTATCTAGACAGACAACAAAGTGTCGCGCTAGCCTTATGAAAACAGCATGTTTACGCGGCCATTGGCGATTCGGCGGGTGCGGGCTTACCGACATGGCGATCGGGGACAAGTGGCTCAGCAGCATTGATGCCCAGAAACAATAAACCGCTCACAAAAAGGAGCGCGGCCATCGGATAAATAGGCAGACTGTAGCTGGCCTGTACAGAGAAATTGTGGGCGAGCAAGTATTTGACTGCCCAGCCAAAGGCCACCGCGGAGGCGAACGAGGCAACCTGTCCGGCCGTATTCATCGCCGCACTCAGCGCCCCGCTGCGGCCCCCCCCCCACATCCATGCAAACTGCCCAGGAGACCGGCAGCATGGCATCCATGCAGCCATAGGCCAAGGCAAGAAAGACAGCGGCCAGATTATTATTCGCAACTGTGGCCATCAGTGCCATGAAGACACTGCCGAGGATAAGGCCGCCGGCCCCGATGCTGCGCCGCGCCCAGGCCAGGCCGACGATGGGGACAAGTTTGTCGCTAAACACACCGCCGAGTGTATTCGCAGATCCGCTGAGAACAAAGGGAAGCATCCCCCACAACTTCATGCTGTTTTCGCTGAAGTGGCGACCGATTTGCAAGTAGTTAGGCATCCACGAAATGTAAAAGTACGAACCCCAGCAGTAGGTGTGGTACATCAACAGGATCAAAATAAAGTTCCGGCTGCGAAAAGCCTGCGCCCATGGAAGCCGGTGCGAGCGTGCGACGGTTGGCGTGTCGCCAATCTCATCGAGTTCCTTCGCCGTAATGCCCTTCAATCCACTAGGATGATCGCGGTACAGGGTGAACCAGGCGATGGCCCATACCATGCCAGCACAACCCAAGACTCCAAATGATGCTCGCCATCCGAACCTTTGCTGAATGGGGATCACTATCAGCGGCGCCAGGGCGCCACCCAGGCGACTGGCCGTCCACGACATGCCCATTGCCCGGGCGCGCTCCTTCAGTGGAAACCATCGACAGATCACCGACGAAATATTTGGGAAGGCGCCCGCTTCTCCAATTCCAAACAAGAAACGCGTAACTAGCAGTACTGCGTAGCTTCTTGCGAGCCCGGTGAGCGACGTAAAAATTGACCACCAGACGACGATGCGTGTGAGAATGCGGCGGCCGCCGAGGCGGTCTCCCATGGTGCCGGTGGGAACTTCGAAGAGAGCGTAGGCCGCCGTGAACGCGCCTATCACCCATCCCCACTGCGCGGGATCGAGATGCAAGTCTTTCTGGATTCGAACCGAGGCAAATGTGATACAGACGCGATCGAGATAGGTGATGGCCGCTAAGGAGAGGAGTCCGATCAAAACCAAGTGGCGGCGGCGCATCGAAGGCGATTATTTCACAGGGACGATTCATATCCCCTTGCGTCAGTTCTCTCATTGGCGAAGAATAGTGGGGAACTCTTTCTTTTGATTTCTAAGAGGAGAGGCTCAGTAGAAAGAGGATTGATATGAATTTTCAACTTTTGAGGAACCCTCGCGCAACGACTCGCCCGCTGGGGATGTTCTTTCGCTTAACGCCGCCGTGGGCGGCCTGTGCGCTTTTAGCCGGACTGCCCGTTGCTCTCTCCGCTCAAACGAAACCGGAGCTTATCAAACACTGGCAAACGGCGAAACACTTCACACTTGCAGTGGCCGAGGCTATGCCCGCCGACCAGTACGGATACAAGCCGGCCGATCCTGAAATGACGTTCGGTCAATTGATGAATCACATCGCGCAGGCCGATGCAAACTACTGCGCCCGGGCCAGCGGCGCGCAAAACCCATTGACGCCTCTCACCGGGGACGTCGCCAAAGATGCCGCCACGGCACGTTTAACCCAGGCTCTTGATTTCTGCATCGCGCAGCTGACGGCAGCATCCGCGGCCGATCTGGCAAAGATGATCGGTCCCGACGGCAAGCAAATGTCCGGCGCGGAGCTTTTTCTAGGAGGTTTCACACACATGGCTCACCATCGCGGACAAGCTGAGGTTTACCTCCGCGTTAAGGGAATCAAGCCTCCCGATTACGAGTTCTAAGGGAAGGAAAACGAAATGAAGACAGCTTTTCGAATGAAGAATTTTGTCATATGCACAACGCTCGCGCTGGGCACCGCCGCAGTACTGCTTGGGTCCCCTATGCTCGAGCATTACCAGAAGCATCTCAAAACCGCGGGTGATTTCACGGTCGCGGTGGCTGAGCAGATGCCCGAATCAGACTACGGTTTCAAGTTGACGCCGGCTCAAATGAGCTTTAGCCAGCAAATCGCGCACATCGCCAACGCAAACATGTACTTCTTTTCCGTGTTAGCCGGCGAAAAGCCGGCAGACGCGAAGCCAGCCTCTCAGAATAAGGCTGATGTCATCGCGTTTCTAAAGCAATCGAACGAGTATTGCCAGAAGGTGCTCGCTCACGTGACCGCAGACCAATTGGCAAAGTCGTACAAGACAGAAGATGGCGAGATGACCGGCACAGAACTGATTATGCTGTCGTTCGACCACACCACGCATCACAGGGCGCAGGCCGAAATGTACCTTCGAGCGAAGGGCATCAAACCGACGGATTATAAGTTCTAAGGAATTCGTCTTTGATTAGAGATATGAGCCGGACTCACCTAATGAGGTAATCATCGGACGGTCCGGCTCTTGTCTTCGCTAGCGTGCCAAAATGAGGCGATGCTTGAAATTGTTCGCCCCGATGTATCGGCAACAAAAGCCCGTGTCGTCATATTCGACTTCGACGGCACTCTCTCGTTAATTCGCTCCGGGTGGATGGACGTCATGGTACCGATGTGCATCGAACAGCTATCCGGACTGGGCACAGGTGAATCGGAAAAGACGCTGAAGCCGGTGGTAGAAGATTTCGTCTGGAGATTAACAGGCAAAGAAACGATCTATCAGATGATGGCGCTGGCTGAGGCGGTTGGCGATCGGGGAGGACAACCGTTGAAACCGGCCGAGTACAAGAAGATGTACCTCGATCGGCTTTGGACGCGAATTGAATCGAGAATCAGTTCGCTTCGGGACGGGTCGGCCTCGCCGGAAAGCTACCTCGTTCCAGGGTCGCGGGAATTACTCGAAAACCTTCGAGAACGGGGCCTGACGCTTTATCTGGCCAGTGGGACCGATGATGCCAACGTCAAGGATGAGGCGGCGCTTCTGGATGTGACGAAGTATTTCGACGACCGAGTCTATGGCGCCCTGGATGATCTCAACGTGTTCTCGAAGGCGATCCTGGTTCGCAGACTTGTCGCGGATGGAGGCCATCAGGGCGATGAACTGCTGGTCTTTGGCGATGGTTACGTCGAGATTGAAGAAGTGAAGAAGGTCGGCGGCACCGCAGTGGGAGTGGCGAGCGCGGAACCCGAGTGCCGTGCCACTGACGAGTGGAAGCGAAAGCGATTAATAAGCGCAGGCGCCGATATCATCGTTCCCAATTACGAAGATCTCTCCGACCTTGCCGCGGTTCTCTTTGCCGGAACGGGTGTTACTGCCTGAACGTTGATGCGCCTGGCCAAGTATGCCGACACGTTATCGTGAATTCGATCGATCAAGGCTGCAACTACTCTCTCTGGCGGAGCGTAAGCACGATCTCCATGCTTCCCACTGGTTATCGCTTGATGAACCGGCGCCGCGCTTCGATCATCCGGATCTTCGCGACGTTGCGGGCAAACTAATAGACGCGAAGGAACGCGGCTCCGCCCGCATCCTGATGATGGGCGCACACGTTCTGAGGGCCGGAGTCAGCCGGCATCTGATCGATTTGATCTCGCGCGGTTTCATCGACCACATAGCGATGAACGGTGCCGGAGCGATCCACGATTACGAACTGGCCCGAATCGGTGCCACGACGGAAAGCGTTGCCCGTTATGTGCGGTCCGGACAATTTGGGCTGTGGAAGGAAACTAGCGAGATCAACGATGTGGTGACCGAAGCCGCGCAGAACGGATTGGGGCTGGGCGAGGCTGTAGGACAGGCCATCTCCTTGAGCAGCTTTCCGTTCCGCGAGTTGAGTGTGTTGGCGGCCGGTTGGGAATACGGAGTTCCGGTAACTGCGCATGTCGGGATCGGCTATGACATTCTTCATGAGCATCCGAATCTGAATGGCGCCGCTTTGGGCGCTTGCAGTTATCGTGATTTCCTAATTTTCGCTTCCGCGATTGAGCGCCTCGAACAAGGCGTGGTCCTCAATTTTGGGTCGGCCGTCATGGGACCCGAAGTATATTTGAAAGCGCTCGCCATGGCCCGCAACGTTGCGCATCAGGAAGGGCGGGAAATCCGCCGTTTTACGACCGCTGTTTTTGATTTAGTCCCGATCGAGGGTGATTTCCGCCGCGAACTGCCGAAGACCGATCCGGGCTACTACTTCCGTCCTCACAAGACGATGCTGGTTCGAACGGTGGCCGATGGCGGCGAAAGCTTTTACTTTTGCGGCCATCACCGGGCGACGCTGCCGGCGCTCCGCTCGAAACTCCTGGAGGGGCGCCGATGACCGTTGCCGAATTACTCTTCCGGATGACGAACATGCGCGTTCTGGTGGTGGGGGATGTGTGTCTCGACCGCTGGTGTCAGTACGACCCTTTACTAAGCATTCCCTCGGCCGAAACGGGAATTCCGCGCATCGCTGTCATCGAAACAGAGCCCACGCCGGGCGCAGCGGGAACCGTTGCCAACAACCTGAAAGCGCTAGGCGTCAAGGAGGTGGCAGTGCTAAGCGCAATTGGCGACGATGGCTTCGGCTATGAGTTGCGGCAAGCACTTAGCTACCGTCAGATCAACAGCGACTATCTTGTTACGGACCCCGGGCTCAATACGTTCACGTACACAAAGCTGCTCAACAAGAATACGCAGGTGGAAGACTTACCTCGCGTCGACTTTGTGAATGCGCGGAACATCCCTACTGGCGTAGAGGCGTCTATCTGCGACATGCTGGACACTGCTTCGCGGTTCGATGTAATCTGCGTTTCCGATCAGGCCGAAACGGAGACAGGCGGAGTGGTGACGGCGGCGGTTCGGGGACGGCTGGCGCGATTTGCCGCCAAGGAAGACAAGCTCGTTTGGGTGGATTCACGGCGACGCGCGGAGTTGTTCCGGCGAGCGGTGATCAAGATCAACACCGAGGAGGCAGCTGAGGTCCGCGGCAGAACGGGCGCAGAGTCGTTCGAGGCCCTCCGGAAACTGACCGAGTCGCCGGCGCTTTATATCACCCATGGGGGAAATGGTGTTGAGATCTTCAATGAAGACGGCGAGACATGGGTGATGACACAGCGTGTACCGCACCCGGTTGACATCTGTGGCGCGGGAGATAGCTTCACTGCCGGAGCCGCTTGCGCATTAGCGGCGGGCGCCACGGCGCAAGCGGCTGCCCGATTGGGCCACCTGGTGGCGTCAGTCACCATCATGAAGCCCGGCACCGGCGTCGCTTCGCCCGCGGAAGTGCTCGAAGCGGAACGACTGGTCAATGCATGAAGACGCTCGCCATCGACATTGGTGGAACCAAGTTCTCGCTCGCCGGATTTGACGGCCAAACGATGGTAAGGCGGGAAACGCGGCCAACGAACCGCGAAGGCGGCCCACAGTGGATGATCGGACAGTTTAGCGAAATTGTCGAAGGCTGGAAACGCGAAGGCTTTCGGGCAGAACGTTGCGGGATCGGTTTTGGAGGACCCGTCGACTTCTCGACGCAAACGGTGACGCTGTCCACGCATGTGGGAGGGTGGGACGCCTATCCACTGATTCAGCGGGTCAGCGAGTTGGCGGGTGGTCCGGCAGTGCTCGACAACGACGCAAATGTGGCAGCGCTGGGGGAGGCTCACCACGGGGCCGGACGCGGATTCGATCCTCTCTTTTACATGACCCTTTCTACGGGCATTGGGGGGGGTATCATTGGTTCGGGGAGAGTATGGCGTGGGGCTGACTCATATGGCGGAGAAATCGGCCACCTGACGGTGGACCCCAACGGTCCTGATTGTCTATGCGGATCGAACGGCTGTCTGGAGCGTCTTTGCTGCGGGTTATGGCTCGAGCGGGACTACCAAAAGAGCGCCGCGGATCTTATGACAGACGAGCAATTTGTGCTTCGCTACGTGACGAACTTGGCGAAAGGATTGAAGGCGGCCGTGATGCTTCTGAATCCCGCCCGCATCGTAATTGGCGGTGGTATTAGCAAAGCGGAAGACCGATTGTTTTTGCCGCTACGCGCTGAGTTGAGACGGCAAATCCCCGGCTGGTCGCGCGCCCGGTTAGACGTGGTCCCGGCCAAACTCATTGACGATAGCGTTCTTTATGGTGCGCTAGTGCTTGCCGAACAAAACCTATGACATTTTCCGAGTCTTACAAACAGCAGCTCATTGAAACAATTCAATCGATTGACACTCGAAAAGTAGATCAGGCCATCGAGTGGTTTGATGAAGCCCGCGCCAGCAACAAACACATCTTCGTTTGCGGCAACGGCGGCAGCGCCAGTACTGCCTCACACTTTGCTTGCGATGTCGTGAAGGGCGCCAGTTTCCAGCGAGAGTCGCGATTCCGTATCCTGGCACTAACTGATTCGCTGGCTACCCTTACCGCGTACTCCAATGATGTTTCCTACGAGTGCGTCTTCGTCGAGCAATTGAAAAACTTCGCGGGGCCCGGCGACATCGTGATGGCGATCAGCGGCTCAGGCAATTCGCCCAATGTGATTCAGGCAGTTGAATACGCCAACAAGCTAGGATGCAGAACAATCGGACTTACCGGTCGCGATGGCGGCAAGTTGGGACCTTTGAGTCAACTCAATATCCATGTCCCGTTTCATCATATGGGGCGGATTGAGGATGCCCATTTGAATATTTGTCACATGATCGCTTATCGCTTCATGGAGGAGAAATAGGAATCCCTTCCAACCCTAGTTCAACGGCCTTGGCTTTCATTGCTTCCAAACAGAAGGCGACATGGTCGTCCAGCGGAACACCCATCTCGGCCGCGCCCCCAATAATGTCATCGCGACTGACATTCCGGGCGAAGGCCTTGTCCTTGAGTTTGCGCTTCACGCTGCGTAAGTCGACTTCATGAATGCTCTTGCCGGGCTTTACGTAGGAACAGGCAGTTAGAAAACCTGCGAGTTCGTCACAGGCGAAAAGCGCTTTTTCGAGCTGGCTGTCGCGCGAGACTCCGCTGTAGTTGGCGTGGGAAAGGATCGCGCGGCGAATCTCGTCGGAAACACCGCGCTCCGCAAGGATGGCTTCGCCCTTCATAGGATGATCGGGAGATTGTGGATGGATCTCCCAATCGAAGTCATGCAGAAGAGCGGTGACCGCCCACTTCTCTTCGTCTTCGCCGAACTTCCGCGCGTAAGCGCAGACACAGCACTCGACCGCCAGCATGTGTCGGCGGAGACTCTCTGATTTAACAAATTCGCAAACAATGGCCCAAGCCTGGTCTCGCGTCATCGCCGGAGTTTAGGATTCTTCGATCTTGACCGACGTCAACGTATCACCCTGCTTGATTTTGTTGACGACATCCTGCCCGCTGCGGACCTGACCGAAAACCGTATGCTTTCCATTGAGCCAGTCCGTCGCGATATGCGTGATAAAAAACTGGCTGCCGTTTGTGTTCGGACCGGCATTAGCCATTGAGAGGGAACCAATCTGGTGCTTCTTGTAACCGGGCTTCAGTTCGTCTTCGAACTTGTAGCCCGGGCCGCCGCGACCTGATGCCGTAGGGTCTCCACCCTGGACCATGAAATTGTCGATTACGCGGTGGAACACCGTTCCATCGTAGAATCCTTCGCGAGCCAGAAAGACGAAATTGTTGACCGACTTCGGCGCTTCTTTCGGGAAAAGGTCAACGACGATGGAACCGCGCGAAGTCTCGAGGGTAGCCGAGTACGTCTTGCTGGAATCGATCGTCAGCGGCGGCGGGGCCGGATATTGTTTGCTCATAAGCTCAGTGTAGTTGCTTAGTTTTTGAAAACTCACGGGTAACGGACCGGCACGCCATCCTAGACCCCGTATCTCTCAAAACGGCGTGATCAATTACGGCACACTTAGGCTTGCGCTTTGTTGTTCAATGCATCAAATTTGGGACTCACGCGGCCTGTCAGGGAATCCAGACTTGACGCAATTCCAAGGTAGAGTTGCTGGGCCCCCGCCCCAGTTCGACTGGATACGAAAGGTCTGCAAATAACGGGCAGTGACCGGCCTAATACCGGTAGTAGGCGAGGAGGATGTCGGTCGCAAAGGGCTGAGATCCGCTAATGAATGTCAAGTTAGCGCCGGAGATTGTGAAGTCGGTATTCAGCAAGAGAAGGGCTCCGTTTTTGTAGAGCCGTAGGCCGCTGGCAGGCACATTTGCCAGGGTATAAGCGGTGTTCACGCCGTCCATGGTTCCCCCCGGGGTCTCCCCATCCACGAAGGTCACGGTCTGGGCACTGCCATTGACGCGATAATAGGCCGTCAGGATGTCGGATGGTTGCGGCACGGAGGCGCTCAGAAACGTCAGCGTGTTGCTAGTGAGAGAGAAGTCTATGCCAGCCTGCTGCAAGGCGCCGTTGCGGAAGACTTCGAGGCTAGTGGCCGGCAAGGGAGTCTGAGCCAGTGTAAAGCTGGTGTTCGAACCATCCAGAGTGCCGCCCGGTGTTTCGGCGTCAATGAACGAAACACTCAAAGAGTTTGTTGACCCGCCAGATCCTCCGCTTCCGCATGATCCGCTACTGCCGTCGACATGGACGCAATCGCCGGCATTGCCGACGACACTATTGAGGTCTCCTGAAGCGTCGATAAATGCCGTCCTGCCTGAGGTGATTCCGACGCCCTTCACGGGCAGCGATGAGACCGTGGTACTCAGTGTTGAAAGGTTCGTGCCCTGCGTGGAGACGGAAGCACTCAGTGTGGACACAGTTCCGTTGAGGCTCGACAGGTTTGTACCCTGCGTCGAAACGGTGTTTCCGAGCGTTGAAGCCGCCGTTTGAAGAGCTATGATGCTGGCGCCCTGGGTGGAAGCGGTGTTAGTGACCGTCGTAAAATCGGTGGTTAGTGAGGCGAGCGTCGAGGCCAAGTTGGTGACGTTAGTAATTTGAATCGGCAGGCTCGTCGAACCGCAGGGAGCAGACGTGCCGTTGACCAGCACGCAATTCGTCGAAGCCCCGCTGACTGAACCGATATTGCCGGACGAATCGATCATGGCGGCTGACCCAGATGTATAACTCGTCCCCACATTCGGCTTCGCAGCAAGGATATTCGACAGATTGGCCACGTCGGAAATGGGTATCGGTAGTGTGAGTGAACCGCTTCCACCCGAAGCAGCCTGCGTAGTGGCACTGGCGCCGTTCGAGGGCGCCGATTCGCCCGCTGAATTGACCGCCGTGACCAAGTAATAGTAAGCGGTTGATGCTCCTAGACCCGTGCTCTGATAGCTGGTCGCTGCGAGCCCACTCGCAAGCCGGTTCGGTGCCGTGGCGCTGACCCCTGCGCTCGTGCTCCCGTACACGTTGTAAGTGACGCCCGATGTTGAACTGGCACTCCAGGAGAGATTTATTTGGTTAGAAGCTAGGGCCGTGGCCGCGAGGCCGGTTGGCGAAGCAGGCGCGTTCGCAGATGTTGCCTGCGTCGTGGCATTGGCTGAATTCGATGGTAAGGACTCTCCCGAAGCGTTTACTGCCGTGACCAAGTAGTAGTAGGTGGTTGATGCGGACAAGCCCGAGCTTTGATAACTTGCTGACGTCAGTCCAGTGGCGATCTGGCTCCCACCGGTAGGCGTGAAGCCAGACAGGGTGCTGGCGTAGACGTTGTAAGTCACACCAGGGGTACCGGACCAGGCTAAGTCGATCTGGCTTGTCGAAACTGATGTGGCGACCAAAGTCGTTGGGGCGCTTGGTGTGACCCCGCCGCCCCCGGATCCTCCGTTGCCACAGGCCGCATTCGGTGTTGTTATCTGGGCAATGGTCAAGATCCCAGAACTCGGCGGAACATACCAGTTCTCCGTCCACTGAGAGGAGCCATCGCTGCTGGTGAATTGTGCCGTGTAGTAAGCGCAGGGATTTACGGTGGTGGTTGGCACCAGCAGGGCCGTAAAGACTCCGGTATACAAATGCGCGCTCGTTGTTGTAGGAGAAATCGAACTCCCGGGGCCGCCTACCCAGGTGAGTTGCAAAGTGCCGCTAAAGGTCGTTCCATCTGGGTTCGTGACTTCGTCTCTAACCGTCGTGAGAGTCTGCCCAAAGGCAAGAATCGAAAATGTCAGGAAGCAAAAGATGGAGTTTGCTATGGAATGGCGTCGCTTCACCATGTCGCCTCGTTTCGGTATTGCCCGGTCCTCCGGGCGCCTTCAGTCAAGCACCGGCCTCAAGCGGGTAGGAAAACGCAGCTGAAAGACGCCCGGCAAACATCGTGCGCTCATGGACTTGCGGCGAAAGAGGAAATTTTAAAAATTTGTGACCGTCGATTTCCGATCCGAAAATGTGACCGCTTCTCCGCTTCGATGAGAGATCTCCTGTACTTCAGCCACTCAGTAGTGCGAGAGAAAAGCTTGGGAGGCAATAAACGAAATGAATGATCGTCAACGACAGGTTCTGAACACATTGATTCAAATGGACAAGCAGTTCGGCAAAGGGTCCGTTCTGATGCTCGGCTCCAAGGTAGCGTTGCCCGTCAACGTCATCTCAACCAGCTCGATCTCGGTGGATGCCGCGCTTGGTGTCGGGGGCTTTCCGCGAGGACGGGTGGTCGAAGTATTTGGGCCGGAATCGTCTGGCAAAACCACGTTGGCATTGCACGTGATCGCCGAAGCTCAGCGAGCCGGCGGCTCGGCTGCATTCATTGATGCTGAACACGCCCTGGACGCTGCCTACGCCAAGAATCTTGGTGTCGATACTGAGCACTTGCTGGTCTCGCAGCCCGACTACGGGGAGCAAGCACTGGAAATTACTCAAGCATTAATCTCATCGGGCACCCTGGATATTGTTGTGGTCGATTCCGTGGCCGCACTCACCCCGAAAGCCGAAATAGAAGGTGAAATGGGCGACAACCACATGGGCCTACACGCGCGGATGATGTCCCAGGCGCTCCGCAAGCTGACCGCGTCGGTCTCGAGAACGAATACCTGTCTCCTGTTCATCAATCAAATTCGCGAGAAGATCGGTGTCGTATTCGGCAATCCCGAGACTACAACGGGTGGCCGGGCACTGAAGTTCTTCTCTTCCGTGCGGATCGAGGTTCGCCGTATGACGGCTCTCAAGGAAGGAGAGACCGTGGTCGGCAACCGGACCAAAATCAAGATCGTCAAGAATAAGGTCGCAGCTCCGTTCAGAGAGGCGGAAGTCGATATTATGTACGGGCGCGGCATCTCACGCGAGGGTGATTTGCTTGATTGCGGCGTTCAGCAGGGAATCATCGAAAAGAGCGGGTCCTGGTATAGTTTGTCCGGTGAACGGATTGGCCAAGGCCGGGAAAATGCTCGTCAAACGCTGTTAGAGCGCCCGGAGCTGGTGGACAATCTGACCGCGGTCCTTCGGAAAAAACTGGGGTTCCCGGAGGAAAGTCTGCCCAGGAAGGAACCGGTCGCCGTAGCGTCAGAACGGCGTCAATCCGCGACTGCCTAAATCAGAGTCAGCCGGATTCAGTTCGATCTGAGCCGTCGTGTCTAATCGGTCGGTAAGACGCCGCCGGGCTGCCAGCTTCGCCGTGTATGAATCGGCAGCTAATGCTTCCAACTCTTTGTCCTGCTCATGTGTCCAGGCTTGCTGCTTCCTGCCCTTCAACTTAAGCAGCAGGTTCACGCGCCTGTCGGCTTCGAGAACTCGAAGGCGTTGTTCGTTGATCTTCAATTGCAGGTCGGCCTTTGTCTGGTCAAGCTGCATGGTTCGTTCAGTGACGTAGCGTTTGAATTGCGCAAGGGTTTGAAGCGTACTACCTTGAAGAGCGCTATCGCCGATCGCTTCATCTCGCGCCTCTATGAGCTGGGTTTGCAAGAAATTCTTTTCGTCTTCAATCGTCTTTTCTTGCGATCGGAGTGCACTCAAGCGGGTTCGCTCCAAACCGGCCTCCTCTTCGCGATATTCAAGCACCCGGCTAAGCCGGAATTCGAATTTCTTCATTACCTTGTTTCTTTTCCCCTCACGGCACGAAGCAATCGTTTGCGCCTTTGTTACTTCATTTCGGCTGCAAGCGTATCCAGCTTCTGTAACGTGTCCTCGATTTGAGCGTTGGCGCCCGCATCCTGCTTTAGAAAATTCCCAATTTGTTCTCGAAGGCGAATGGCCGAATCCAGCTTCTTATTGCTTCCCGAGACATAGGCACCCAGATTGATGAGATCCTCAGACCGCTCTAGGACCGACAGAGCTTCGCGAATTCGCTGCGAGGCCAGCCTCTGCTCTGGGGCGGCAACGCGGGTGGCCAGACGGCTCACGGAATTCAATACGTCGATTGCCGGATAGTGGCCGGCTGAGCCGAGCGAACGGGAGAGCTGGATGTGTCCGTCAAGGATGGCGCGAACGGCATCACAAATAGGCTCGTTAAAATCATCGCCTTCCACCAGCACCGTAAAGAAGCCCGTAATCGAGCCGGTTCGAAACCGTCCGGCCCTCTCAAAGATCCGAGGCAAAAGAGAAAAGACAGAAGGGGTATAGCCTTTCTGACTGGGAGGCTCACCCGCCGCAAGGCCGATTTCCCTCTGTGCCATCGCGAGACGGGTGACCGAATCCATTACGAGCAAAACGTCTTTCCCGTGATCGCGAAAGTACTCGGCAATTGCGAGAGCGACGAACCCGGAGCGGATTCTCAGAGGAGCCGGACGATCGGAAGTGGCCACGACAACAACCGACCGCGCCAAGCCGTCTGTGGTGAGCTCTTTCTCGATGAACTCGCGAACTTCCCGGTTTCGTTCACCGATCAACGCGATGACGTTGACTTGCGCCGAACTGTGACGGGCCATCGTGCCCAAAAGCGTACTCTTGCCAACACCGCTTCCGCCGAAGATTCCCACCCGCTGACCTTTTCCGCAGGGCAGCATGCTATCAATAGCGCGAATGCCGGTTGTCAGTCGCTCTTCAATATGCTCGCGCTCAAGTGGGCCTGGCGGTGTGGCCATCAGGTCGTAATAGGCCGCAGCTGCGATCAACCCTTTACCGTCGATGGGCCGGCCAAAGCCATCCAGAACGCGCCCCAGCAGCCCTGGGCCCACAGGTACCTGCGCCTGTTCCGGACGGCCCACGATTCGGTCCCCAAGTTGCAAGCCGTCGGTTTCTTCGAGAGGCATCGAAAGAACCCGTCCATTGCGGAATCCGATTACCTGCACGCGAATAAGTCGCCCATTCGAGGCCTGGATCTCGCAGAAATCGCCGATGGCTACTGCGGGACCGACCGATTCGATGAGCAGACCCACCATCTCAGCAACCGTCCCACTCCATTGCAGTGAATTTCCCCGTTCGAGGAGATCAAAGTAGGGTTGGAAATCGATGGCGAGGGTAGGAGATACGGCGCTGACCGCGAGGGCATCCTCGGGTTTACTGTGAATTTCGCTACCGTTTGTGACCGACAACGTCTATGAACCCCCTTTCAATTTCCTCGAGCTGCGTTTCAACGGAAGCATCGAGATAGCCCCGTGATGTTTCAAGAACTAAAGAGCCCGGGCGGAGCGTTGCATCGACGACAACCTTAACCTGGCGCGCGCCATCAAGCATGTTCATAATTCTTTGCATCGCCGGTCCCGTCGACGGATCAGTGCGCGCCTGGATGACTTCGCGCTGATCCAGGCGACTAAAGGCGGCTTTTACCAGGCCAGTCAGGGCATCAGGGTCAACGGTGACCTCCCGATGAAGGACCCGCCGGGCGATCGCGACCGCCAGCCTCACCAGATCTTCTTCGGAGCGCTGGCGCAACTTCGGGCCTGCGCCCATAATCTCGTCGATTAAACGGGCCGCCTTCGCTAGCTCAGCTTCCAGTCGCTCGCTTAAAGCTTGCCGGGCAGCCGAATTTCCTTCGTTCCGACCGCGTTCGAGGGCCTCTTGAAGCCGCCGCTCGACACCTTGGTGGATCTGATCCAGTTCCGCTCTGAGAGCGCCGATTTCAGTAGCCTGCTGCACAATCCGGGCATTCAATTTCCCGGCATCCGTTTCAAGTATTTCCGGTTCCGATGAGGAGGCGTTCCCGTGGTCCCGCGCGGCCGGCCAACGTATTGGTTCAGCCATTGTGGCGCCTCGCTTCACTACAACTTTAGTTGACATACTGATCGCCGGAAGACTCGTTCAGGCTAATCACACCCTCTGACTCCAACAGCCGCACGGTCCCGATAATTTGTTGCTGCGCGGCTTCCACCTCCTTGAGCTTGATGGGACCCAGCGAATCCATATCCTCCCGAAGCATCTCCGCTCCGCGTTGTGACATCGCTTTGAGAAAGTGATCGCGAAGCGCATCGCTCGTTCCCTTCAATGCGATCGTAAGAATCTTGCGATCAACGCGAGCGAGCAGCTCCCTGACACCAGCCACCTCCACCTTCAGGAGATCCTCGAAGACGAACATGA
>Ga0206891_10104_pt2 | contig 22345 bp, 24 predicted proteins | sample Alteio_BWOrgHeat_55_FD_153246 | JGI IMG/M metagenome (GOLD analysis project Ga0206891, IMG submission 153246) | Enriched cells from forest soil in Barre Woods Harvard Forest LTER site, Petersham, Massachusetts, United States - Alteio_BWOrgHeat_Nextera7 ...
TGGTTCCGGAGTCGTAGAGATATTCGCCATCGGGGATTTCGTGTGAGCCGAGGGAATTGATGAGGACGTAGTTTTTGTCGTGATAGATAAAGGTGTCGCGCTCGATTTTGACGCCGGAAGGCAGAGCTTGGATGTTTACGGGGATTGGCGTGGGGATATATTTTTCGAGGCCTTTGTTCATTAGATTCAGCGTCGCTCCGATGGCCACGGTGGAGACGGTGACGCCCACGAGCAAACCCATCTGTTGCCAGAACGGGGTGGCACCGACGAGATAGCCGGTTTTGAGGTCCTGGGAAGTGGCTCCGGCGATGGCCGCGGCGATACAGACCACGCCGCCGATCATCAGAGCGAGGACCGCATAGTTTGGCGCTGTCCAGCCTGCCAGGAAGAAGACGGCGCAGGTGGCCATGAGGGTGGCGATGCTCATGCCGCTGATGGGGTTGGAAGAGTTCCCGAGAAGGCCGCTGATGCGTCCAGCGACGGTGACAAACAAAAAGCCGAAGACCACGACGAAGACGGCGGCGAAAAGATTCTGATACCAGAACGTGCTGGCGCCTTGCATGGGATGAAAGGTGAGCAAGACCCACATCATGGCGACGATGAGGATGGAACCGATGACCACGGTGCGCATGGGAATGTCGCGTTCGATGCGGCTGGAGGAGGCGGCCTGTCCGGCGCCTTCCGCGCGCACGTCTTTGAGGCCGGCGCGGAGAGCGGAGATGATTGTGGGCAGTGTGCGAAGCAGAGTGATCAACCCAGCGGCGGCAACGGCGCCGGCGCCCATGGGGCGGATGTAACTGCGCCAGATGTCGTCTGGGGTCATGAGTGGAATCGGAATGGTGGAGGGGTAGATGGGAGAATTGCCCGCGAGCTGGCCGTAGAACTTGATAGCAGGCATCATGACCAGCCAGGAGATGATGCCGCCGGCGAAGAGGATGCCGGAGACTCGCGGACCGATGATGTAGCCAACGCCAAGGTATTCGGAAGTGATGGCTGCGCGGAAAGAGGCGCCGGGGAACCAACCAGGCTGCGCTTCGGGCTGGCCGGTCCAGGCTTGCAGAGTGTTCATGAAAAAAGTGTAGATACCGCCGAGGCCAAGTCCCCAGAAGACGCGCCCGGCGAAAGAACCGCCGCGTTCGCCGGCAACGAGGACGTCGGCGCAGGCAGTGCCTTCGGGAAAGGCGAGATTGCCGTGTTCCTTGACGATGAGCTGGCGGCGGAGAGGCACCATGAACAAGACGCCAAGCCAGCCGCCGAGGAGCGCGAGGGGGAAGATGCGCCAGAAAGTGAACTCCGAACCGAAGCCGAGAAAGATCAACGCCGGGAGCGTGAACATCACTCCTGCGGCGAGCGATTCGCCGGCGGAACCGGTGGTCTGGACAATGTTGTTTTCGAGGATGGTGGAGCGGCCGAAGGCGCGAAGAATGCTGATGGAGAGCACGGAAATGGGGATGGAAGCGGAAACGGTGAGCCCGGCGCGCAGACCGACGTAGACGGTCACCGCCCCGAACAACAATCCAAAGAGCGCACCTAGAATCACCGCGCGAATGGTGAATTCCTTGATGCTTTCTTCCGCTGAAATGTAGGTGCGGAATTCGCCCGGAGGGGCCGTGGAACTCCATGGACGATCGCTCACCAAAACCTCCCTGGTCTTCGATTGGATGCGCGTGCAGCCGCGTGCGGGGGATTATGCCGCAGGTAGGCGGGGCGGGGAAGAGAATCCTGCTGCGAGCCTTGAAATTGGGCTTCGGTTCTCTTGACACAAGTGAGGCATCCTAGTATTGTCCGGCGCTATACAGTATTCAGGTCGGTAATAATGCCTAATGTTTGGGATCCTTCCACCTCGCTGACGACCGCGAAACGGGCAAGCGCATGGGTAAGCTCAGGGGGATGCACGCTCGGGGCGGCAAACCCGCGGGATCTCCTCGTAAACCATCGATTTGCGCCTTTCTTTCAAATTCAGTGTGGAGGCACTCCGTGAACTTTCGCCGAGTGTTTTTGATGGCCGTCGTGTTAATGGCCGGTGCCGCCGCGCAGCGCACGACGCTCGTGAGCGGCGACGACTGGCTGCCTATCTCGCCCGAAGAGCTCAAGATGACTAGCGTGCCGGAGGCGCCAGGAGCCCCGGCTGTGTATCTTTATCGCCAGGTGGATCGTGACGATTCGCGTAACGGCCATGAGTACAACTATGTGCGGATCAAGATTCTCACCGAGGAAGGAAGGAAATACGGCGATGTCGAAATTCCCTTCTTTAAAGGCGAAGGAAACATCTCCGGGATCAAAGCACGCACGATCCGCCCCGACGGATCCATCGCTCACTTTGAAGGCAAAGCTTTTGACAAGACCATCGTGAAAGCCAAGGGCCTGAAATATCAGGCGAAGACGTTTACTTTGCCAGATGTTCAAGTCGGAAGCGTCATTGAGTATCACTACATGATGGATCTGGAAGAGAACTGGGTTTTCAATTCGCACTGGATTTTGAGCGAGGAGCTGTTCACGAAGCGGGCCAAGTTTACTTTGAAGCCCAACACGGAATTTGGATTGCGCTGGAGCTGGCCGATCGGTCTGCCTCCCGGAACGAAAGCTCCGGAAAAAGAGGGTGGATTGATTCGGCTGGAGACACAGAATGTCCCTGCCTTCCAGGTCGAGGACTATATGCCTCCGGAGAACGAGCTGAAATACCGCGTCGATTTTGTCTACAGCGATAACAACGATGAGCAAGATACGGTCAAGTTCTGGAAGAAGGAGGGGAAAAGGTATAACGACCGGGTGGAGGCGTTTACAGGAAGGCGCAAGGCCATGGAACAGGCAGTGGCGGGAATCGTGGTGCCAAATGATACGCCTGATGCCAAGCTCCAGAAGATTTATGACCGGGTGCAGAAGGTGCGCAACACTTCCTGGGAAGTTTCCAAGACAGAGCAGGAAGCGAAACGCGAGAAGCAGAAGGATGTCAACAATGTCGAAGATCTCTGGAAGCAGGGCTACGGCGATAGCCGCCAAGTTAATTGGTTGTTCCTGGCACTTGCAAGAGCGGCGGGGTTCGAGGCCTATTCCGTGTACATTTCGAGCCGCAATGAATACTTTTTCAAACCGCAGGTGATGAGCGTTTCGCAGCTGAATGGCGACGTCGTGCTTGTGAAGCTGAACGGCAAGGATGTCTATTGCGACCCGGCGATGAAATTTGCGCCATTCGGTTTGCTGCCATGGCCGGAAACAGGAGTACAAGGGCTGAAGCTCGATAAGGACGGCGGAAGCTGGGTGACGACAACTTTGCCGCAAAGCTCGGTTTCTCAAATACAGCGTAAAGCGGACATGAAGCTGACGGAAACGGGGTCGCTGGAGGGAAAGGTCAGCGTCACGTTCTCCGGTTTGGAAGCCCTGCAGCGGAGGATCGAGCAGCGCAACGAAGACGACGCCAACCGTAAAAAGTTCCTCGAGGATCAGTTGAGGGAATACATTCCGGTGGGAATCGACGTGGAACTGACGAACAAGCCCGATTGGGGGAGTTCTGCGCCGACATTGGTTGCCGAGTACGATCTCAAGGTGCAGGGTTGGGCTTCCGGGGCGGGGAAACGGGCGCTCGTACCGATGGGACTCTTCAGTGCGACAGAGAAACACGTTTTCGAACACGCTAACCGGGTGCACCCGATCTACTTTGAGTATCCATTTGAAAAAATAGATGAGGTTGCCATCGACCTGCCGCTGGCCTGGAAAGTCAGCAGCCTGCCCGCGCCACAGAACCAGGATGCCAAGGCGGTGCTTTACCTGATGAAGGCAGAGGACGACAAGGGGACGCTGCACGTGACCCGGCGGTTGAGGGTAGACCTTGTCATGGTCGATCCAAAGTCCTATCCAGTGTTGAGAAGTTTTTTTCAGGTAGTGAGGAGCGGGGATGACCAACAGGTCGTGCTGCAACCGGGCACCGCAGCGGTTAGCAACTGAAATGCGACGCCCATTTGTTTATCTCGCCACGCTTCTCGCATTCTGTGCGATTGGCCAAATGCCACGCGCATTCGCGGGAGACGCTCCTGGATGGATGCACGCGCTGGTGGGAGTGCCACTTCCGGCTCACGACGAAAAGACGGACGCGGTGCTGCTTTATTCTGAAAGAATTGTAACCGTGCAATCCGCGGACAAGATCAAGACTACTGTCCGGGAAGCTTACAAAATTCTACGACCCGGCGGGCGGGAATATGGAATCGTGGCCGCGTCTTTCAACTCTCATTCCAAGATCACCGGCATGCGCGGCTGGTGTATACCTGCGCAGGGCAAAGACTATGAAGTGAAAGACAAGGAAGCCGTCGAGATATCGCTGCCGAAGATCGAAGGGAGCGAACTGGTATCCGACGTTAAGGACAAACTTCTTCGCATCCCTGCTTCCGATCCGGGAAACATCGTGGGATTCGAATACGAGGAAGAGTCGCAGCCTTTCGTTTTGCAAGACATCTGGGGATTTCAGAGAACGAATCCTGTGCGCGAATCTCACTACACAGTGCAACTGCCCGCAGGCTGGGAATACAAAGCAACGTGGATGAATTATCCGGAAGCCAAGCCGACGCAAACGGGCAACCAGGTACAGTGGGTTGTGAGCGACGTGAAAGGAATCCGGCCCGAAGGAGAAATGCCGCCGTGGCCAGGAATCGCCGGGTTGCTGGTGGTCTCCTTTGTGCCCCCGGGCGGGGGCGCAAACAAGGGGTTCCAGAATTGGCGAGACATGGGGAATTGGGAAGCAGGCCTGGAGCAAGGGCGGCGAGATGCTTCCCCTGAAATCAAGCAGAAGGTTGCCGCGCTGACAATTTCAAGCGCCACGCAGCTTGCGAAAATGCAGGCTCTGGCGAAGTTCGTTCAGGGAGATATCCGTTACGTGGCGATCGAATTGGGAATCGGAGGCTGGCAGCCGCATCCAGCGCCGGAGATATTCACGCATCGTTATGGGGATTGCAAAGATAAAGCGACGCTCATGAGTTCGATGCTGCACGAGATTGGGGTGGAATCGTACTTCATCTCTATCAATACCGTGCGCGGAGGAGCCGCTCCGGACCGGCCTCCCATGATCGGGTGGTTTAACCACGAGATCCTGGCGGTGCGGCTGCCGAACGACGTCAAGGATAATTCACTAGTCGCGGTTGTCGATCACCCGAAACTCGGCCGTCTCCTGATTTTTGACCCTACAGACGAATACACGCCGTTCGGGCAGTTGCGGGGCGAGTTACAGGCAAACTACGGATTGTTCGTTACGCCTGACGGCGGTGATCTGGTGAGACTGCCGCAGCTGCCTCCGGCGACGAGTGGAGTCCAGCGCACGGGAAAACTGACGCTGAGCCCCAAGGGCACGCTGACCGGCGAAATCGTCGAGACGCGGCTGGGAGATTCGGGCTTGTGGCAGAGAGCGATGTTAAAGACCGTCACGAAGGAATCAGACAAGATCAAGCCGATTGAGAGTATGGTCTCGAATTCTCTTTCGACCTTTCAGATCACCAAGGCAACCGTCTCGAATCTCAACCAGACGGATCAACCCTTCGAATACCACTATTCGCTGGTCGCCGAGAACTACGCAAAGACGGCTGGGAATCTATTGTTGGTGCGGCCACGAGTCCTGGGCACTAGATCAAGTGACATTCTCGAGACCAAAGAGCCGCGCCAGTTCGCAGTGGAATTTCCGGGGCCGGAACGGGACACGGACACGTTCGAAATTGCAATCCCCGCTGGCTACGAAGTGGATGACCTGCCTCCGCCTATCAGCGCGGAATACAGCTTCGCGAGTTATCACAGCAAGACGGAAGTGAGCGGGAACACACTGAAGTACACGCGAACGTTCGAGGTGAAAGAGTTGAGCGTGCCGGTGAGCAAGGTAGACGATCTGAAGAAGCTTTATCGCATCATCGCAGGCGATGAGCGAAACACGGCAGTGCTGAAACCGGTAGGTCAGTGAAGGTAGCATTACGGGAAGTGTGCCTTGCGCGTCTGTCTAAGGATGGGATTCTGAGCCGGCGGAATTCGTTCGAGGAACAAAAAACAGAAGCGCGGAAGGCGGCTGTATTGCTATGAATTTCTTCCGCAGGTCTCGCGGTGCGGCTTCGAGCATCTCGTTGCGCAGAGCGAGAGCGGCTTCGGCGGGCAGATGCAGACGGTAGAGGTCCGCGCGATGAGCGTGGGAGTATTTTTCGTAGCGCGGTGTGAAATTATGCGCCGCGTTCAGCAGGATTTCCCAGAGACTCTGCGAGTGGAATAGACGCTTTGCCAGGGCTTGCTGGCGCGTGATTTCAGTCAATGACCGCTGTGCGCCACCGCCGATTTCGAGGGATACGGCGGTGGCCAAGGCAGCCTCGAACGGACGCGAAGGATCATCGTCGGGGAAAGGCGCAAGAAGCCCTGAGAGTTCTGAGGCTTCGGAAGTGAAACCATCCCACCGGTAGCGATAGCCATTGTAGACAACGGTGCCGGCATGCAGAATCTGCTGCACGCGAGGGACATTCTTTCCGGTGACGCTCACGACCATATCGATCAGCTCGGCCAGCCGAAAAATTTGCTTAACGACGGGGCGAACGGTCACGTAGCCGGCGTCTTCTTCCGTGAAGCGGATCGCGATGGTTTCGGGCAGGGGCATGGTGGATGCAAGTGAAGACGATTGCGGTTGAAAGAGCGAATACCCCAGCAAGTCTCAGCCGAGTTTCGAAAGACGGTCGCGCACCAGGTCGCTAAGCGCTTTGCCGTCGACAGTCTTGCCTTCCAATGAGGCTTTCGCAGCTTTGACTACGGCGCCCATCTGTTTGATGGAATTCGCGCCGGTTTCTCCGATGGCCCTGGTGATTGCCGCGTCCATTTCCGCGCTGCTCGCACCCGCAGGCAAATAGGACTCGATGATGGCGAGCTCCTTGGTTTCTTTTTCGGCAAGCTCCGGGCGATTGCCTTTGGTGAACTGCTCGATGGATTCCTTACGCTGTTTTACGAGCGTTTGCAGGATCTGGATAGACTCGGGTTCGTCGAGCACGCGAATTTTCTCGACTTCCCGATGCTTGATGGCGGCCTTGATTCCGCGCAAGACGCTGAGGCGCAGCTCGTCTTTCGCGCGCATGGCGTCGACCAGATCCTTCTGGATTGTTTCGGCAAGACTCATCGCAAGCTCCTCATGACAATGAATATAGCAGACGAGACAAGGCGATAGGTTGAGAGAAAGAAGAGTCGAAGATCTGGAGCCGCGCCGCGTAAGCAAGCATCCCGCCCCAACCTCGATTTGACAGTGTTGCGAGGGCTCGCTAACGTTGTTCTCTTATATTGCGCGGGAAAAACCCGGTGGAGACTGTAAGGACCTCATGAAAGTCATCGTGGCGGACAAGATCAGCGAGCGGGGCCTGCAACTGTTGAAGGAACAGCCCGGCTGGAACGTCGTGCTGACGTCGAAGGACACGCTGAACGCAGAAATCGCGGATGCGGACGCGCTGATAGTGCGCAGCGCGACGAAAGTCACTTCCGAATTGCTGGAGATTGCCACGAAGCTGCGCGCGGTGGGCCGAGCGGGCGTGGGCGTGGATAATATCGACCTGGAAGCAGCCACCAAGCGCGGCGTGCTGGTGATGAGTACGCCCGGCGGAAACGCCGTGAGCGTGGCGGAGCACACCTTTGCGCTGCTCCTGGCGTTGGCACGGCAGGTGCCGCGGCTGGACAAGGCGATTCATGAAGGGCGCTGGGAGAAATCTTCCGCGGCGGGAACGGAAGTGCGTGGAAAGACGCTCGGATTGATCGGCCTAGGGCGAATTGGCAGCGAGGTCGCGGTGCGAGCCGAGGCTTTCGACATGCGCGTGCTGGCGTATGACCCGTACATCAGTGAAGCGGCGGCACGCGAAGTGTCGGTGGAACTCGTACCGCTCGAAATACTTCTTGCCGAAAGCGATTTCGTCTCTCTGCACACGGCGCTGAGTCCCGCTACTCAGAATCTGATTAACACCGCGACGATCGAAAAGATGAAAAAAGGGGCGCGCGTCATCAACGCCGCACGCGGAGAGTTAATCGACGAAGCGGCCCTTGCAGCGGCATTGAAGAGCGGCAAACTTGCGGGTGCAGCGCTGGACGTGTTTGCCGAAGAGCCTCCGAAAAACTCTCCTCTCATCGGTCTTTCGAACGTGATTGCCACGCCGCATGTTGCCGGTTCGACGACGGAAGCTCAGGAAGAGGTTGGCACACAGGTGGCGGTACAGATCAAGGATTACCTAGCGGAAGGCATCATTCGAAACGCAGTGAATCTGCCGGCGCTCTCTGCGGACCAGTACCGGCGCGTGCGGCCTTACCTGGAACTGGCGGAGCGGCTCGGGTCGTTGGTTTCGCAGGCGGCGGACACGCGCCCCGCGCGGATTCGCATTCGCTATGCGGGAGAAGTGGCGGAGGTCGGCACGCACTTACTGCGCAGCGCCGTGCTGGCAGGCGTGCTCAATGCGGTCCTGGATGAAAAAGTGAATGTCGTGAACGCGCCTGCGGTGGCAGCGGCAAGAGGACTGACCGTGGAAGAAGAAACAAGAAGACGCGAGCATGGCTTCCCAAATACGTTGGAGGTTTCCGCGCTGCCGGAAAAAACGGGAACGGCAAAAGGATTCACGGCCGAAGGCACCGTCCTGCACGACGGCTCGCCCCGGGTGCTGCAGATCGAGGGCATTCCGCTGGAGGCACAGCTCGAAGGCACGATTCTTTACCTGAGGAACCGCGACGAGCCTGGAGTCATCGGGCAAGTTGGGACGACCCTCGGCAAGCATGGGGTGAATATCGCGACGTTTGCGCTTGGCCGCCGCGAAGCGCAGCGCGGTGCTGAAGCCGTCTCCCTGGTTCGTATCGACGGGGAAGTGTCAGCCGCAATCCTCAATCCGATCCGCGCCATCCCCGCAATTACGGAAGCGAAGCTTCTGCGGCTGGGCCACGGCTAAAAGCCGCCCACCCTTATGGGTGGATTCGAAAGACAGGCAAATCGCGCGGCCTTATCTTCTTTTGGCGAGAGGGTAGTTGACGTTATTCGCTGCTGACGTGGTTTATGGCTGCCTGGAATTAGAAAAGCGGTGCACAAGCCGTCTGGCGGCGATTCCAGAGCTATGTTAATCTGATATTCCTGCTTGGGCGCAAAGCACGCGCCGGAGCGTATCGGTCGGGGCGTAGCGCAGCCTGGCTAGCGCGCCTGGTTCGGGACCAGGAGGTCGATGGTTCAAATCCATTCGCCCCGACCACTTTTCTTCTTTGATTTCAAGACGGTAGCTGCTTCCTCGTGTTTCCTTCCGAATTTGCAATCTCTGTCGTGTGCCTAATTTTGTGCCCACCCAATCTTTCCATTGCCGTGAACACGGCATCCTCCGAGGGGTGAACGTAGCGCGTGGACATTGCGATAGAACTGTGGCCTGCGATTCGAGCAAGCGTCCAAGCATCACAGCCCGATTCTCCTAGGCGAGTGAGGAACGTGTGACGCAAAGAGTATAAGACAAACTTACGAACCGGCTGTGCGCCGCTTTTTTTCGCATTCTCGGACAGAGTCTTGAAAGTACGAGCGAGCTGTTTCTTGAGGCTCGAAGATTCGAGATGACCACTGCGGGTTTGAGCTGGCCATACCCATCCCTCTAGGGGCTTCCCAGCCTTTTCCCAAAGGTCTTCTAGAATCATTCTAACGCGAAGGGTCATGGGCAAGACGCGCCGAGCCGCAGCCGTTTTTCCATGCGTGACTATGAACGTCCCGTACCTTCCATTGGACCAGGTGATTGCTTCCCAGCGAAGCCGGAAGCACTCCTCGGGTCGCAAACCGGTGTCCACCAGAACCGTTGAAACATGAGACAGAGTATCGGGGGCCGCTGCTAAGTATCTGGCTTCTTCCTCGCGGGTAACCACATGCTCTCTATGGCGTCCACCTGGAAGCAGACGAATTAAAGGAGCTTTATCAATGACTCCCCATTCGGCGGCCAAGCGAAGCATGCGGCGCAGGATTTGTAGTGAGCTATTCACTGAAGTCACTTGCAATCCCTTTGATTGACGATGAGCTGCGAAGCCTGAAGCCGTTTCGCTTGTTACCTCGTTGAGTTTTGTATCTGCGAATGATTTGAAGTCCAGAATTGCCTTAATCCCAACCTTGTAATAGTCGCGCCAAGTTTTCGGGGAGGACTTCTCAAAAGTTCCTCTCGCCCACGGTTCGAACTGTTGCTCAATAAATTCTGCGAGGGTTGGGATGATTTTTTTGTCGCGGATACCCACCTCACCCTTTGCCAAGGACGTGCGGTGCGCTGCTTCCATACTCCGTGCCACTTTATCGTTACCCTGCTTAGTGGATTCGCGTATGAGCTTGCCCTGCCACATGAACTTGTACCAGTAGACGCCGCAAGCACCACGCTCGCCGCATTTGCTGCAAGTCTTCTCTGGCCCATCTTTGTTGCAACCGCGTTTGTAAATCATCGCTACTACCTCCTGAAATGTTTACGGATACGGGTCTTTGTCCGCTTGCTGCGTTTGCGAGTTTTCAGATGGCGTTCTCGAAATCGACGCATACTTGCAGTCAACTGGCAACGATGAGAACAGTAACGCTGTGTGCTGCGTGAACGCAGGAAGGGATTTCCGCATCGCTGGCAAACGCCTGAGCCTCCAGGCAACCCCATTCCCCTCAGAGCCAGGGCGAAGAGAGCGGAATAGGCATCTGGGCAGTACAAACCGAGCGAGGCTTTCTTCTTTACAAGCGACCACCAGACAACCGGACGCGCTCTTTCAAGTCCTCGATTCAACTCCTCTAGGACGACTGCGAACGGCTCATGCTGGATTCTCTTACTTACCGGACCGCCTTCTCGGAACAGTCCACGAGGTGGGTCGCCGCGATAATACCTAAGTGCTTGTTGAACATCCCTGTCTGGGTCATGGCCTGTACATGCTTGTGCCAGCATGAGAACAAAGAACGCATTCCTCAAAGCATTATCGGAAACAGTGAGACCGTACTTAACCTCGAATGCATACCGTTTATCTCCGTCCGATAGCGTTTCCAGCGTTTCTGAAACGTAACGAACTGGCACCATTTTCCCCACATCCTCGTAAAAGAATCCATCCACGGCCTCGACAATGCCCCGCTCCCTTCTGTATTGCATCTGCGATTCATTTAAGGGCACCAACACCGGGAATGGCTGGTCGGGCAGGTTGACCTGCGTAATGGCTTTGTTATGGGTAATGCTTTTCATGACTTGTAGTCTACAACAAGAACTGGAACTATTGCAATTGGAAATGTTACTGAAACGGAGGGAATTGAAAATGAAACAAACAACCAACACGGTCCTATCAGTTCGGGAAGCTGCTCTTCTGTTGGGCTGCTCACAGAAGTGGGTGCGAGATCTGCTCTACGAGCGAAAGTTACCTGGCGCACAGAAGAAGGGCATGGTGTGGCGTATCCCCCTGTCTTCCATCGAGCAGCGTCTAAGGAGAAAAGCCAATGCCTGACAATCTATTGAGTCTCACCGAGGCAGCAGCAGCACTACATCTGAAACCGTCCACGATGCGGGCTTGGGTCCTTCGGCGCAAGATTCCGTTTGTGAAGCTAGGCCGCAGAGTGTTGTTTCGTCGCAGCGACCTGGAGGCCCTTATTGCGACCAGTGTGGTGCCTGCTCATGCAGAAACTGCGAATGGGGTGTGTCGATGAGCGAACATGCTAATGGCTCTCAGCACGCGCAAGGGGACTGGCAGGCCATCGCAGACGTCCTAAACAAGCACTATAAAAATCCCGACATCGAAGCTGCACGCATTTTATGCTCTGCGTTGGCCAGCCACTCGCTGAAGCAGTTCCCTCCCGCTTGGACGTTGGCGATAGCCCCACCCGGTTCGATGAAGACGGATTTTCTAGAGAGCTTTCGGGGTCTCCCGGATGTGCATTTCGTGGATGAAGTCACGACCAACACGTTTCTGTCCGGCAAAGTTGATGAGAAAGGGCGGAAGAGAACTAAACCTGCAGGCTGGTTGCATCGAATTGGGAGCGATGGAGTGCTGGTCGCTGCCGACTTCAGTACCTTTACTTCAAACCCTAAGACACTCCAGGTAATTCTGGCCCAACTCAGGCGAATTTATGATGGCCACTTTTCCCGCGAATTCGGGACAGATGAAAACTTGGATGAGAGAAGCTGGCGAGGACGGGTGACCGTGTTCGCCGGAGCCGTGCCTGATATTGATGGTCATTACTCTCTTTTTCAAAAACTGGGTGAGCGATTCGTTCGTGTGCGATGGCCCCGCGCCGGTGGCGTAGAAACGGGAATGCAAGCTATGAAGCATACAGCGAATGTTCCTGAAGAACTGCGTGCTGTCGTCCACTCGTTGATGCGTCCAATACTGACTACTCCGCAAACGGCCCCGGAGATTCCAGAAGCAATCTCGCTGAAGATTGCCAACCTGAGTGAACTAATTGCGCTCGCACGCACCTACGTTGAACGCGACGGCCATAGCCGCGAAGCAAGTGGCGTGCCTGTGACGGAGGGCAACACGCGGCTACCCCAAGAGCTTTGCCAGATTGCTCGCGGCTCGGCCTTGCTCGACAGACGCTCGGAAGTGAACGACGAAGATTACAATTTGGTATGCCGCGTGGCTTTCGATAGTTTGCCGCCTACCCGGACTGTGGTCCTGAGGGCTCTCATCGAGGACAAGAGCCCACACTCTCTTGGACTACCGAAGGCAACGATTGGTCGTGCGACGGAGGACCTTCAGTTCGCTGGAATCGTCTTTGGTTCCCAACTGACGGCCACGGCGGAGGAGCTACTGGTTGGGGCGGGTTTGATTCCGAGATTGCCGTCACAACCTATTGCTTCCATCCAAGTGGTTCCCGAAACTACTCCTAGATAGAGGAAGGAAAGAGGCCCTACCATCCCTCCAGTCTCGGGAACCTACTTCCACAGCCTAATGCGGGTTTTAAATTTCCTCCAAAATTAGTGCATTTTGTCGTCTTTCAAAATCCCCCCGCAGCGTACTTTTTCATGCATAAGGCTTTTGAATTCTTACGGTTGCATGTTCCGGGAAATGACAAGAAATCATTCTGGTTTTGACGACTAGAGGGACACGGGGCACCACGGCAAGGACATTCTTGGGTTCACTCCCACACCGTTTTACGAGGACTGAAAATTGACCCTTATGGCCCATCCGAGCCAACGCCAACTCCTTTGCGTTGTGCAACATAGCCTCAGGAAGGGAGCCGGAATGGGGGAATGGCGGTATCCGTTGGGCTGGGATTGCTATCGCCTTATACGGCCAATTCGCCTTTGAGGTATACGCAGACGATTGGCGGAGCGCATCTCAGAGATGTCAGGGGCTCCTGGCGTGCCATTTTGAATGGTTCTCCCGAAATGGCGGAACTGGCAGACGCGCAAGACTTAGGATGTGGGAAATAGCTAGTGTTTATTAGTGTTTTCAACGACTTACGTTAGGTTGCGTTAGGCAAAATTGGGGTGTTTTTGAGCACTTCGGTGAGAGTTTCGGTGAGAGTCATGCGTCGTGGAAGTGGAGCGATTCTGGTCCGCTTATCAAAACATCTAAATCACCTAGGATGCTGGTGCGCAAAATTGGGCGCACGGCCACTCGCTGAACCGCACGTGGTACGCTCTTATAAAGAGGTCACATGGTGGACATCCAGCGAATCAGCGCGCAACAAGCGCACGCAAAGACAAAAGCAAACCAAGCCCTGCTAGTTTGCGCTTACGAGGACGAGGCCAAGTGCCGGATGCTAAATCTGGACGGGTCCATATCCTTCACCAGCTTGCAGTCCCGGGTGGCGTCGCTGCCGAAGACACAGGAAATCATTTTCTATTGAGGTTGACCCGGCGAAGCCAGCGCTGTCGGTCAGGCAGCGAAATATCGAAAGCAGGGTTTTACCAACGTCAAGGTGCTAGAGGGCGGCGTCGAGGCGTGGAAGGCGGCTGGTTACTCAATGACCTGATATTCTCAGCCTTAGCCGGGCAGCAAGATTGATTACGGTCCTGCCTGCCAGAACTTCAATTCGTAATGAATATCAACTAAAGTTGCGCCGTTGCGATTTCGTGTAGCTCCAAAATTGAACATCGGTTGCTCACAGTTAGTTCCAGACATGTAGCCGAAAGCCCCCGGCTTAGTGTCCCCACTTCCTGCGACTGCAGCGGAAGGACGCACGCTCGACTGAACGGGCGTATCTGGAGAAGCAGACCGCCAACGAATCATGAAGAAACCAGAAGAGCAGCCATTCATCGTACTCGGAAACTTATATATTCCCAGCCAACCGTTGCCTTGAAAAACTCGCATCGTCCCCGTAACAGAAAACGGTTTGCCCCAAAAATCCTTCCCATCTTCGGAGCGAAACCCGCTAAGTTCACGAGGGAAAGCAGGGATAGCTTCGCTTGAGGTCGCGATATAGGCTCCCGCTTGCTTCGGCCATGCTGGTCGGGCCGGACGTTGCTGGCTCGTTAAGCTTAAAGGCACCAGTGTAGTCACGAGGAGTGCGGTGAAACTGGCACACACTTTCTTCCGTTGGAATGTTTGGACCATGACCCACCTCAAAGGAAGTCTGGCATGTTTCTGGAATCGCAAATTCCTAACCCTATAAGGCCAGTCGTCTAAGGGTTAACTCAGTCCCGAGACCCCGGTACTAGGCTTGGGCGGCGAGTCTACGACGCTCATTCTCCTTCCTTTATCAGATGGAGACGAACGCACTCGGCGTCAAATGCAAACCAGATGTACAGAGGCGGGTCGCTGTCTATTTTTACCATTCCGAAACCCGCCCCAAGACTAAGCAATTCTTCGGGTTTCTTAGCAATGCGCTCGATAACGCTGCGAAGAATCTCGTCAAGCTGTTCAGGCGAATATCGTAGCTTCCCTTTGTCCTCAAGAAAGGTGTCTTCCTCTATGACGACGCGCATGTCATAGCCGTGCGAATCGACTCTACATTTGGGCGCTTTGGATTCACGGCTCGATGAGCCTAACACTCACATCGTTTGCGTAGCAATCAGGCCATTTAACGCAGATAATGTTCCCACTATTCTAGAAAGAGTGCCTAAGCTGCCGTTCCGCCTAGTCCCGGGCGTTTGGAGGCTATATGCCCCAAGCCACCCTTTGCCACGCAATCGCAACGCAGAATATCGTCCGGATTTATTACACCGGAGATGAGGCCATAGGCTTCCGAACAGTTGAGCCGCACATGGTCGCCTATAACGAGGCCGGGAATTTGTCCCTTAGTGCGTGGTGTCTTGGCGGAGCCAGCGAGACACCAGAAACTCAAGGCTGGCGCGAATACCTCCTGTCGGAAATATCCAATGTCACTGTTCTGCAGCATCGGTTCTTTGGACCTCGCGCTGGCTATCAGCGGGACGGGGGGCAAGAAATATCATAATGTGCAGTGCGCTGTTTGATTTCGTTCAGAGTCGCTGTCAGCAGCCCAACCAAGGCGTGATAAAGTAGGGGCATCGTGTTAGTGAACGATCTCCGCCCAATTTGTCCAATCCACGGAACCTTTATGGTTGCGGCAACCCACTGGATTCAACAAAACTCTGAACCGTTTCCAAAACCATGTTTTGTTTGCCCACGGACAAACTGCCTTTATGTGCACGATCTTGCCAATGGTTTTTACACTTTGCCCGAAGACGCACCAGTAGGACACCCCGTCAAAACTGTGGTTCTACGCTTCAAGAAACAGAACAAATCCCGGTCTGTCCCCTCGCTTGGATAAACTCCCGTAGGTCTAGTAATAAGTAATCGTGCGGCGATGAACACGGATGGGCGGGTCGTTTGGTCTGGTGCGGGCATTCCAATTTTGCCGCGTCCAGTTGCCGTTGCCGTCGTATTCGTAGGAATAGGCAATATCGGAGACCACTCGAACAACTGAAATTGGTAGTTCTGCGGCGGGTTCGCTCGGGGTTAGGGTGCTATTTTCGTCCGCTGAGCAGAGAGTTCCTACCGGGCTGACAGACTTTCCAATGAAAGCTAGTTGCTCCTCGGCTTTGTAGCCCTGTTCGTTGTATTTGGTTGTCGTAACTTTAGCAAACGCGAAACTGCCAATGCGCTCTTCGATTACACGGCCTTGGGCATCGCGAGTGTAGGATAATCCCGAGGCAAGCTGACCGCTGAGCGTCAGTACCATGGCTCGATGCATTACTTCTTCCTCGGGGTTTTTGAATTCTCGCTCCTGTTCGGTTGTCTCACAGTCAAACTCAGGATTCACCTGGATTCTCTTCTCTTCAAGGACTCGTCCATTCGCATCGTAGGTGCGAACCAATCGGTTCACAATTCGCCCATCACCGTCGCGCATTTGCGCCTCAATGGGTTGATCTTCGTTGTTGTGGATTAAAGTGAGAGTGCCGCCAACGGGCACCCCAACGCCCGACCAAACAGCGGCGTCCCAAAGGGAACCGCAGACCATAGCGCCTTGTGCTCGTTGGAGAGTCTCAGGGTCAAAGCCTTTGGTCACAATTTTGCGGTTCTGCTCATCGTGTTGGACGGAGTAGGTGTAAAGGCTCTCAGTGCTGGGCCCGTTCGGCGGGCCTCCAGTAATTTTGATTAAACGGCCATCATCGTCGTAGGTAAACGTGCTGACACTCTCTCCGCCAACCGGATGAATACTGCGACTCGCGACGTGTTTTCCGTCAAGACTGTATTCCGTCGTACATGAATACTTTCCTGCGTCGTTCAAGTCTTGTTCCTCAAAACAAGCTGCAACGGGGCCGCGAAGCCCAGCTTTCTCGCGGTCTGACATTGTTGGAAGAATCGTTTCCGGACCTTCCGTTGCGAACCCGAGCGACCTCAACGGTGAGATTTTCGTTATAACCACGGCGGCGGTTGCGTTCCCAAGGAAAGTGCGTCTGCCACTCATAAGGTGTCTCCTTTTGCCGTCTCCAAGGAAAAAGAATCTTACAAGAAAATAGGGCCGGATAGTGGGTTTTACCTTCTCTATCCGACCCTACCTGACGGCTGAGGTTCCGGCAGGAACTAGGCGGCTACCCTTGCTGTCTCCACTTGTTCAACAGCGGATTCAAGGCTGTCCTTAGAGTCGTCGTCCATCATTGAGGCTCCTTGGTTAGCTGTCGGCACGTCCCACTCGTCACCTAAGACCCAACGCAACGCAGAGAGTTTCCCGTTGAACATCCCATCCGAAATCGGCCACGAGAAGATTTTTCTTCCCGTACTTCTTCTCCATCGGGCGGATTCTATCTCAAAAGCTGAGTTACGATAAGAGTACGTATCCTGTGTTTTGGGATAGAATCCGGGTTTTGGCAGAAGCAGAGCAGCAACTAATCCAGCCTAAACGAGAATTTCTAACAACCGCAGGCCCGTGGGCCGAAACTCTCTCGAAAGCGGTCGCAGGAATCGTGATCGCATTGTATGCCTCAGGCTTCCTCATAATCTCGATCTACCACTCCAAATACGGCTTCGTTGGTACCAATCCGTTTCGTCCTAGAATTCTTGCTGCCGGGGCGTGGTTCTTTCTCTTCACAGCAATACCCACTTCCATCGCGTTGAGATATAGGACCGAACCGTGGTCAAGAATTGCGCGAAATGCGTTCTTTCTGTGGATTGGAAGTTGCAGTCTGAGTCTGCCGCTCGGCAATCTACTGTTTGATTTTCCTCCTAATCCAAATTATCTGCCTCCCGGGAAGTGGGGTTGGGCCGTATCGCTCTTCGGGCTGGCTGCTATGATATTGCTTCAAGTTTCGGTGAAAAAGAAAACAGCTCCTCAGTGGATTGTGGCAACTCTCTCAGTTTCTCTCGCTCTGTATTCTGTCAGTTTCTCTGTCCGCAACGTTTTCACCTACCACCAGTTTGACTTTTCGACTCTGGCTCTCTGGTTTTTCGCGACCACTTTGGCAGTGAAGCTGGAATTCGAAGTACGAACTGGCAGGAATCTCGCGGAGGATGGGGAGTGGTCCAAGCCGCTAGTCCTTCTCTTCGGCCTATTACTGATATTCTCGCGGGAACTCTATCCGCATCTTAAAGCGTCGTGGGGCGGCGGGACACCTGCGAATGTCACCATTTACTTCTCAAGGGACTCTTTGCTTAGCCCGAACAGGTCTGTGCAGGCGCAGTTGATCGAAGAGTCGGACGAGGGCTTTTATATTGTGGGGCCGAAGGAATTGAAAGCGATCTTCGTGCCGCGCAGTTCGGTGGCGATGATCTACTTTTCCGACAAGCCTGCCGATTCACCGATGCTGCAAAACAACGAGTAAGGCGGCTGGCCCTACCGTCTGCCGAGTAACTTCCTCAGCTTTTCCTTTCGGGTTTCTTGTCCCGGATACATGGAATTTTGCTGAACCCACTTCAATAGCTTCGGGACATCCACAACATGCTTGGTCGGCTCTTGGTGAATTTCTACCTCGACTTCTTTTATTGTTTCACCCGAGTCGGATTCCCATCCTACATCCCCCAACTGATTCAATCCGCGAACGACGGCTTCATATAAGGATTCTGCGTAGACGACGACACTGTGCTCGGTATCGTGGCTGTCGTTCAACCGGACGATGCATTTGCTAATCGACATGGGAACTCGGAAATGGATTTGGCAAAGGTAGGGGAATTAATTCTACTTCTTTTGCCACAGATCGCAAGACATCTTGACCATCGCAGGTCCGGGGCTGATGCACAAATCATTCGCGAAAATGATGTCGTGAACTATTTGGGCGTGACCTTTTCAATTCTGCCTAGCCGCATCATCTCGCCCTTTTCCATATAGGTGTCGTAGCGGAGAAGGTATTTAATCTTAAATTGATTTCCATTCTTATCATCGTAACTGATCGTAACCGAAATCTCTACTTCGAGTATGAAATCCCCAAGCTGAATTTCCTCACCTTCGGCTCCATCGATTTCAACAGCATATTGCTGGACATCGCATCCCGAAGGTGGATTTTGTATAAGAGATTCCAGATCATGGGTAGTAATGACCAGTCCATCTGATTTCCGACAAATAATCGGGTGTACAGACGCGGTGTCAGTCAGTGTTGGCACTGGAAAGGGGAACGAGGCTTTATACGCGCCGAAATCTATGTCGTGGACGCGGACGTTATAGACTGCGCCAGGACCTCTATACCGGAGTATCCAGGGTCTTTTTCTAACGGTGTGGGAGCCGGGAATCTTAGCCTCATGTACCAACGAAGGCCATTGGCATTCCAGAATAACGTCGGGCCAGCTTGACTGATCTTCGTCCGTGGTCGGCAAAGACGGGTTGAGCGTATGCTGCTCACAAAACTGCGTGAATTCGCGGTTCAGTTCTTCAACCTCCATTGCCAAGTCGTGCGGGAATAAAGAGGTTGCGATTCCGGCATTGCTCAATTTTCGCTGTCCCTTCCCTCTGATTCTTTCGTCAGGGTCCAGAATTCCGATGACAACACGCGCCACTCTGCGTGCGATTAGTCTGTCCACACAGGGAATTTTGGGAGGATTACGTGTGGTGCATGGCTCAAGGGTTGTATACACTGTGGCACCCGCAACAGCTACATCAGAGAGGTTTCTCTCTAACGCGACAAACTCAGCGTGGTTGCCGCGCACCTCTCCTCGGTGTGCTGTACCAAGCACTTTGCCATCTTTTACCACTACGGCTCCCACCCAAGGATGCGGTCTGCCGTCGTTCTCCGGGACGCTCTTTCGCGCTTCATCGATGGCAAGGCGAGCAAACGTGCGGTCGTCGGACTCGTTCGATAGTCCTGAATCTGCTGGTGTGGTCATCTCCACAGTACTACTGATTGATTCGCTCCTCCGTCTACGGTTCTGGATGTGTTCATGCCAAGCATTATTTACATCGATCGTGACGATTTGTTCCGAAATCTGCAACCACTCAAGGTTGAACACTGGGTGCCGAACCGGGCCTGGTGCTGGGCCGTAGGAAGTTAGAGCTGGAAATTCTTGGAGGAAGTAGAGTCCACGCTGAATCACTTCCGACGCAGTTTCTCCCCGCGTTTTGTTTACTTCGATCTGGATTTCATTGCGCGAGATTTGCTTCCCCTCGGGCGTGACATCGTAAAGATTTTGGAGAGCCTGCAAAACGAATTCCAAAGACAACTTCGCTCGTACTACGGAATCCGAGTCTTCTGAGAATTCAACTCCGAGCGCCGAGGGCGCCAAGTTCTTGTCGTTATCGAGTTCCTTCAGAATTCCAGCATTAATCAATCGGTCTACCGCTTGGGGCGCTCTAAAGTTGGTCACCAGGTCTTTACGCTTGGTGGCCTCCTTAGAGTTCATGAACCTGTCCACGACTGACTTAACTATTTTTGTTTCAATTTCGCTTAGTGGCATCAACGAATCTTATCATCGGCGTCCTAAAGCAAGCCAAGGCGGAGTACTAGGAATTGTAGCAGCTGCCGGTCCATGCCGGACACATACAGTATTACCTCACTTGTCCGGTTTCCGCGTTTATCAGGACCTGACGGTGATTTTGCCAGACTGCCCCGCGTGATTGCGGAACAGATTCGGTCTAGAATGCGATACATGGCCCGAAGCCTACTCGCGGCTTTCCTGTGTGCAGCAATTGCTTTTGTTTCCTGCTCGCAGCCCACGAGTATGCAGAGAGTCGCCGACACCGAAGCATCCCTGCTCAAGAATCGCATCCCTCCCCCAGACGCCAATAAGTACCGCTCCGTTAGGGATGCGCGTGATTGGCAGAACCCGTATCTGATGGTGAAAGCAAATGGAATTGATGCCCGTCCAATCAGCGCCGCTACGGAAGCTCCGACCATGTCGCCTGTGGAAGTGGTCGCGTACTTGGAAAAACTGCCGCCAATGGAATGGCCCTATGGCCTTGTCGTAGCGGTGCAGGAGAACGGTGTGCGTGCCCGCGGCGACGATGCGCGAATCAAAAGAAACAAAGAAGAATTGGTACGCCTTCTAGAAAAGGCAGGGATAAAAGTGGACTTGTGGCCTTCAGGGTAGAGTCCAAAAACCCTTGGTTCGGATAAGTACCATCGATAGCTTTCCCTTCGCCAGCCAGTGCCCGGTAAATCGCCTTACCGGAGATGTGAAGTAATACTTCACTTGGACGGTTAGCGCGTTAATCAGGAGTTGATGTTAGTGCCAGTCCTGGTGGGGCTTGTGTACACTGGCTGACAATCTGACATCCTGTCGTTCGGAGAAAAACCTGTGACTTTGGAAGAGCTAGAAGACGCGTTGCCGAATGGATTCCATGACGCAGAGATATTTTCATTTGAACTGGACTATGCGGCCGGGATTGCGAAATTCCATCTGAATTTATTGGTCGGATGGCCCGACGACCCAGGGCCGGAGAGTCAGGCGTATCAGGAAGCGACACTGGTCGTTGAAGGTTTATGTTTCTGTTCGATTGACCCGCCTTACTCAACGTATCCCTTTGTTCCGAGCGGAAAACCGATTCTGGTGACCGGGGCCAAGGCAAAGGACGGTGCTCCGCCTTTCGTGCCGGATTTAGTTGCAAAGCTCCCTGCTGGAAGTTGGTGTTACTGCTTCTTTGTTGACGATTGGAATGCATGCATCAATATTGCTGGCCGCGATGCGGCTGTGACATGGGTCGGCGAGAAACCTAAGCACGCAGTGTAGGAAAATACTTGAACGTCTTCCTGGGACTGGTTTCCGGTCAATGCGTTCAGTCAACACCCCTTAATGAGCACAAGCTCTGTTGCTTTGTCGCCGTCAAAAATCACCATCCAGGGGCTCTTTCGGATGAAGAGCGCATCTCGGTCTTTCCAGGCGGAGTCCTGATAACAGCCTCTCAGATATGGCGATACATCTGCAGGCGTCGAGAGATAGCCAAACCTTTCTCGCAATTGGGTTCTTGTCTTACCTACAACCAACTTCTCACGGCTGGCATCGCCAATCATCGTGCCCGTCACAGTATCAAGGTTCATTCCGTAGAGGCCGTTTTTCCAGAGGACGTACTTGATGTTCTTGGGGTCGCTGTCGGATGGATAAGTCAGAGCCCAGCCGATGACGACAGCAACGAAAAGCGTGAGCGCTAGAGCCGCAGTTCTCGCAAGAGATTTTGTCATTGTTCGCCCACTTGCGAAATTCTACCTCATGAAGTTGGCCAAGTCCTGGTTAGTCGGCTTACCGGACATCTCTAACAATGTCGGCCCTGGCAAGCTCTTTTTGATGACACTTCTTTCTTTTCACCTAAAAGAGTTTTTCTCTTTCGTTTTCTTTCGTTTTCTTTCTTCTCTGCATCGACGACCACGGCTCGTTTGTAATCTTTCGGTCGACTTCAGTTCGACCCAAACATCTCTTCGATCAAAACTTCGACCATGATTACTTCTTCAAACTCCCTTTTCAGGGAGCGGGATGCCCAATCATTGAGACGGCGCTTTAGTTCACGCCATGTCCGGTTCCGAGCTGTCCCGCGTACGAACCGCACTTAACGGACTGCGAATACTCGCAGCCATTTCGCCACATCCAATAC
>Ga0206891_10142_pt1 | contig 22297 bp, 22 predicted proteins | sample Alteio_BWOrgHeat_55_FD_153246 | JGI IMG/M metagenome (GOLD analysis project Ga0206891, IMG submission 153246) | Enriched cells from forest soil in Barre Woods Harvard Forest LTER site, Petersham, Massachusetts, United States - Alteio_BWOrgHeat_Nextera7 ...
GCGATAGTAAGCCGCCAGCCCTTTCCAAAATGCTTAACTGTGATTGCTTGATCTGCGTTTGTAAATTGTCCGCTCTCAATTGCTGCGTGCGTATGGTGTAAATTCATGAACGGATATAAGGTTAAAATCTGTGGATTCTCACGAGCAGCATCAACAGCTTGCTGCAGAATTGGTTGAGCTGTTCTCAGTTTGGTTTGATATTCTCCTGTACTTCTTGAATCTTCATAATCTCCCAACAGGCATCTTATATTGGATGCGTTTAACAAATCCCTCTCCCCATTGTCACCATCATAAATTGCAATATATAGTTCTACCGGTCCCCCTGTATAACAGCATCTGACAATACCGTACTCTCTTATTCCACGTGGAGAATTATGGTAAGCTTTTAATTGTGGTGGTTGGCGCTCTGATCTCATGATATCTCCTAATAACTGTGGGAAATAGCAATATAATTTAGACATGGTTTAAAATGCAAGAAATTTAATTTAATTGTTTCGCAATATTTTTCAATGTGTTAGCTATTTTTTAACCAATGGGATAATCAAAATGGCTGCTCAAATCATCGCTTTCCAAGGCTTGCCCGGCGCCTATTCGCATGCTGCCGCGCGCGCGGTGTATCCGAATGCGGCGCATACGCCGTTTCCGAGTTTTGAAGAAACGCTCGCCGCGGTGGAATCCGGCGCGGCTGATTACGCGATCATGCCGATGGAAAATTCGATCGCCGGACGCGTGGCGGAAATTCAATTGCTGTTGCTGCAAACGCCGTTGCATATCGTCGGCGAATATTTTCAGCTGGTTGAACATTGCCTGGTTGCGCTGCCCGGCACGAAAAAATCCGATGTTAAATTTGTGCATTCGCATTACCAGGCGCTCAGCCAGTGCCGCAAACATCTGTATGCCTTGGGTTTGCAAGGCATCGTCGCGCCGAACACCGCGATGGCGGCAGCTGGCATCAAAGAAAAAAATGATCCCGTGCATGGCGCGATTTCTTCAGCGTTGGCGGCGGAGCTGTATGGTTTAGATATTCTGGCGCGCGATATGGCGGACCGGCCGCAGAATCTGACACGCTTTGTCGTGATGGGACAGATTCCTGCATTGCATGAATCCGATGAAAAAAATCTGATCACGTCCTTTATTTTTCGCGTGCGGAATATTCCGGCAGCGCTGTTTAAGGCAATTGGCGGGTTTGCCACCAACGGCGTGAACCTCATTAAACTCGAGAGCTATATTCAGGATGGCAGTTTTATCGCCGCTGATTTTTATGCGGAGATTGAAGGGCATCCCGATGCGCCGCGTCCGCGCCTGGCGTTTGAGGAAATGACATTTTTTACCGAAAATCACCGCATCCTGGGCACCTATGCGGCGCATGCGCACCGCCATATAAACGCCTGAAGTTCAGGATTATAAAAAACGCACGGTCGAAGATTGCAAGCGGGCGAGGAGCGCGTAGGCTGCCTGTGGACTGCTTTTTGGATTATCGGGTGACGGCACGCTGAAAATTTGGCTGCGGAATTCTGCCCCGTCTGCTGTTACCGCGATTTCATGCGTGTTGCCGCGCGCGCCGGGATCAGCCCAAATTTCAACGGTGATGTCGAATAATTTTTTCGCATCCGGCGGCATACACGCAAAAGCCAGGGTCGCGGCCACATTGGTATTCGCGGGAAACGCGCGCGCGGCCGCCAAGGCGTTGCCGGTAAAAATACAGGTGGGCTTTTCAATTGCAGACAGATCTAATGCCTGTTCAACCACGAACGGTGTTCCCGCGAGCGCATGCGGCGGTTTGGTGGAAATTAATTTGGCGTTTGCGATACCCCGGATCGCATAGGCCTGCACCGCGTCAATGCCGCCCAGCGCCCCTGCTGTGATATGAATTTGTCCTGGATCCGCTATAGCCAGAATTTCAGGGAAGCGCAAAAGCGCTGCAGCACTAAGCATAATCAATCGTTTGCCGCGCGGCAAAACTTCGCGCGCGAGTTCGGGGACGACATCGGGCGGTAGAGCCTCAATGACCCAATCGCACGCCTCAGCCAACGCGGCAAAAGACATCACCGGCACCGGTAAATCCATGGGCCTGATTTCCGACACGCCTACCCAGCGGTAATTTGGCATGCCCGCCGTCAGCGCGCGCGCGATGATATTGCCCAGCGCGCCGCAGCCCGCCAAGCCAATACGAATCTCTGCTTGTGGATGTGTCATGGGATGGCATTAAACCTGCGTCATCCCACCGTCAACGTACGGGATTTTTACATCCGCTTGAAAGCTTGATATAGGAGTCAGATGCATATCGTTTTCATTGATAGCGTGCCGTGGCCTTACCGCGTGGATGCACCACTGGTGCGGCCTATCGGCGGCACGCAATCGGCGCTGTGTTATTTGATGATGGCCCTGGCGGCGCGCGGCGTGCGCGTGAGTTTTATCAATGCCGAAGCGCCGCATAGTCATGCGGGCGTGCAGGCGTTGTCATTGCAGTTTCCCGCGGCGGCGATTGCGGATGCCGATGCGTTGGTCATGGTCAGTGATCCGCAGCCAGCGAATATACAACAATTTGCGTCGATTGCGCCGCGCGCGAAAAAGATTTTGTGGCAACATCACGCGGCGGATCAGCCAGCGGTGCAACCTCTGGCGGATTCGGATGTCGTGCGCGCGTGGGATGCGATTGCGTTTGTCAGCGCGTGGCAAGAAGCAGAATACGTGAAACATTTTCTAGCGTTGGCGGCGGCGCGGCACCATATTTTGCGCAATGCCATCGCGCCCGCGTTCGAAAATCTGTTTGGTGATTTACCTATTGTGGCCTGCAAATCGCCAGCGCCGCGGCTGGCCTATGCTTCGACACCATTCCGCGGGCTGGACCGGTTGCTATATGGCTGGCCGCAAGTGTTGGCCGCGCATCCAGGCGCGCAGCTGCAGGTTTTTTCCAGCATGAAATTGTATGACGATGCCGACCCCGCGCCGATCGCACAGATGCTGGCGGCCGCGCAGCAGATGCCGGGCGTGATTCACGTGGGACCGGTCCCGCAGCCGGCATTGGCCGAGGCGCTGCGCGGCAGTTTGATTTTGGCCTATCCCAATACTTTTCCGGAAACCGCCTGCATCGCGGTGATGGAGGCGATGGCGGCGGGATGCGTGGTGGTGACGTCGGACCTCGGGGCCTTGCCCGAAACGCTGGGCGGATACGGCGAGTTGTTGCCGGTGCTGCCCGACGGCGCGGCGCATGCCGAGGCATTCGCGCAAGCGTTGGCGCGCATCATGACGGGGTTAAAGGCCGACTGGGCGAGCGGCGCGCTTGAAACCCGGCTGGCGGCGCAGGTCGCCTGGGCCAACCAAGCTTATTCTTGGACCACCCGCGCGGCCGAGTGGGAAGCGTTTGTTGGCGGTTTGGATTAGTTAAGCCGTCTGATCACCCCTTGCTTGATATTGTTTTTGCTTTATCTTGCCGGGCACAACAGAACGTTTCACAGTATCGCCCATGCCCACAGTCATCATTGACGGCGTTAGCCTAGAAGTCGAGCCCGGGACATCGATCCTCCAGGCGTGCGAGCAATTGGGCATTGAGGTGCCGCGTTTCTGTTATCACGATAAATTATCCGTGCCCGCGAATTGCCGCATGTGTTTGGTGCAGGTCAAGGGCTCGCCCAAGCCGGTGGCGAGTTGTGCGATGGGCTGCGCCGACAAAATGGAAGTTTTGACGAGTAGTGAATTGGTGCACAAGGCACGCAAGGGCGTGATGGAAATGCTGCTCATCAACCACCCGCTGGATTGCCCGATTTGCGACCAGGGCGGTGAGTGTGATTTGCAGGATCAGGCGGTGGCGTATGGCTTTGACCGTTCACGGTTTGAAGAAAATAAACGCGCGGTGGCGGATAAAGAATTGGGCCCGCTAATTAAAACGGTCATGACGCGCTGCATCAACTGCACGCGCTGCGTCCGGTTTTCGGAAGAGGTCGCGGGCAACGATGAACTCGGCCAGTTTTACCGCGGCGAACACGCCGAAATCGGCACCTATATTGAGGCCGCGGTGGGCAGCGAACTGTCCGGCAACATGATTGATATTTGCCCTGTCGGCGCGCTCACCTCCAAACCCTATGCGTTTAAGGCGCGGCCGTGGGAGTTGCGCAAAACGGAATCGGTCGACGTGATGGACGCGATGGGCGCCAACATCCGCGTCGACGCGCGCGGCGGCGAGGTGATGCGCATCCTGCCGCGCCTGAACGAAGACATCAACGAAGAATGGATTTCAGACCGCACACGCTTTGCATACGATGGGTTGAAACGTCAGCGATTGGACACACCGTTCGTCCGCGTGCGCGGCAAATTGCAGCCCGCATCATGGGATGAGGCATTCCGGTACGCGCAAGAAAAATTGACTGGTATTCGCGGCGATGCGATTGCGGCGATTTCGGGTGATTTATCAGCGGCCGAGGAACTGATCGCGCTGCGCCGCCTGATGGAAACGCTCGGTTCGCAAAACATGGAATGCCGCCAGCGCGGAGAAAGTTTTGATGTCAGCAAACCCGCCGGCTGGATGTTCAATTCCACCATCGCCGGCATTGACCAGGCAGATTTAATTTTACTCGTCGGCACCAATCCGCGCACCGAAGCCGCCGTGCTGAACGCACGCATCCGCAAACGATTTTTGACCGGCGATTGCGAAATCGCCAGCATCGGTACCGCGCATGATTTGACATATACAGTGGAGCAATTGGGCGATAATTCGACCTTGCTGCAACAAATCGCTGAAGGCCGTCATCCGTTTGCGGAACGCTTGACGGCGGCGAAAAATCCGATGTTGATTTTGGGTATTTCCGCGCTGTCGCGCAAAGATGGCGCGGCGGTGCATGCTGCGGCCTCACGCATTTCGGAAAAATATTTGCAGCGCGGCGCGTGGAATGGGTTTAACGTTTTGCACGCGCAAATTGGTCTGCCCACCGCGCTGGCTGCCGGGTTTGTGCCGGGACCGTCCGGACGCTCGCTTGAGAAAATTTATCAAGGCATCGCAGGCGGCGGCGTGAAAGCTGTGTACCTGTTGAATGCTGATGAAATCGACACAGCGAAATTGAAGGGCGCATTCGTGATTTACCAAGGCCATCACGGCGACCGCGCGGCGCAGCATGCGGATGTGATTTTCCCCGGCGCGGCCTATACGGAAAAGAACGCGACCTATGTGAATACTGAAGGCCGCGCGCAACACGCGCGCCAGGCCGTGTTTCCTGTGGGCGAGGCGCGCGAAGATTGGAAAATCATCCGCGCGCTATCGGATTTTGTGGGCGCGCCGCTGCCCTATACCAATATCGCGGATGTGCGCGCGGATCTGGCAAACGTTGCGTCCGCCTTCCGGCACGTTGGCAAAATCGCGGCGGCGGAGCAGTCCGAATTCGGCACGCCCGGCCCGATCGACCCGACACCGTTCCTGCCCGCGTTTGAAAATTTCTATCAGAGCAACGCCATCGCGCGCGCCTCCGAAACCATGGCGAAATGCGTCGTGCAACTCAGCACACCGAACTTGAAACGGGCGGCATGATGGGCGAATTTTTCACCACCTATCTTTATCCCGGCCTGTGGATGCTCGCGGGGATTATCGTGGTTGCGGTTATCGTCATGATTGGCGTCGCTTACCTGACGTATTGGGAGCGCAAAATTTTAGGCGCGATGCAATTGCGCCAAGGGCCGAACACGGTGGGGCCGTTTGGGTTAATGCAGCCATTCGCGGACGGTTTGAAATTGATGATGAAGGAAACAGTCGTGCCCACGGGCGCGAACCGTTTTGTTTATTACCTCGCGCCGTTTTTGACGTTTGTGTTTGCGCTGGTCGCCTGGGCCGTGATTCCGTTCAGCGAAAAACTCGTCATTGCCAATATTAATGTGGGTGTATTATATCTGTTCGCGATTTCATCGCTGGGTGTGTATGGCATTGTCCTGGCCGGCTGGGCGCCGAATTCGCGTTACGCGTTTTTGGGCGGCATGCGTTCCGCCGCACAGATGGTGAGCTATGAAGTTTCCCTGGGGCTCGTGATTGTTTGCGTGCTGCTCTGCACCGGCACGTTGAATTTGCAGCAATTGGTGGAGGCGCCGCGGCCGATTTGGATGTGGGTTTTATTGTTCCCGATGCTCGTCGTATTTTTTATCTCGGCGCTGGCCGAGACCAACCGCGCGCCGTTTGACTTGCCTGAAGGCGAGAGCGAAATCGTCGGCGGTTATAACGTGGAATACGGCGCTTTCACCTTCGCGCTATTTTTCCTAGGCGAATACGCCAATATGATTTTGCTCTCAGCCACGACGACGATTTTGTTTTTGGGCGGCTGGTTGCCGCCGTTCGGGATGAATTTCGAACCCTTCACCTGGTTGCCCGGGCCAATCTGGTTTGCGTTGAAAATCGCTGCGTGCCTGTTCTGTTTTGTCTGGTCACGCGCAACGCTGCCGCGTTTCCGTTATGACCAGCTCATGCGCCTGGGCTGGAAAATATTTTTACCCTTTTCGCTGGTTTACGTCGTCTTTGTGGCGGGCGTATTATTGGCGACAAACTCACTGCCGGGGCAATGATGAAGAAATATATGGTTCTTGTTGCTTTACTTATCATGCCTGGCGTGTCTATGGCCGATGACTTGCCAGCAAAATGTTCTGGAACCACTAATGCGCTTCGTGCTTGTCAGGTATTTGATTGTCAATTCCGTTCACCCGCATTGGTGCAATTGTTTAGCGCAATGGCAGGTAAAAACTTGACTCCTGATCAGGAAAATAAACTTGCGCAGTTGGAGATTACATACGTTTCTATTCATCCTCTTAATAATGGTGCTTGTCATTACAGCACCACAACAGGAAAGGTTACAACAGATTGCCAATTAAATAACAAACAGCGTATGGATTTAGCACAATTTATGGACTTAGAAGATCAAGCTAAAGTGCAAGGATCCCATGTTGATACGTCAAGCAATACTAATACGGTGACGCTTGACGGGAAGGTTTACGACAACCTTCTGGCAAAGTATGTTGAACAAGGGGCTTGTAGCCTCATCCCACTGAAATGAGGGAAACGAAGAGCTTATGAAAAGATTATTCAATTCACTCAAACAGGCCATGATGGCTGAACTCATCAAGGGGTTTGGCTTGACCTTCCGTTACATGTTCCGCCCGCGCGCGACGGTGAATTACCCGTTTGAAAAAGGGCCGATCAGCCCGCGCTTCCGCGGCGAACATGCGCTGCGCCGCTATCCAAATGGCGAGGAACGTTGCATCGCTTGCAAGCTGTGTGAGGCCGTATGCCCCGCGCAGGCGATTACGATTGAATCCGAACCGCGCGAAGACGGCAGCCGCCGCACCACGCGGTACGACATCGACATGACGAAATGCATTTATTGCGGCCTGTGCCAGGAAGCCTGCCCCGTGGATGCCATCGTCGAAGGGCCGAATTTTGAATATTCGACCGAAACGCGTGAGGAGCTGTTTTACAATAAGGAAAAACTGCTCGCCAACGGCGACCGTTGGGAAGCGCAAATCGCCGCTAACCTCGCCAAGGATGCGAAATACCGATGATTATCCAGCTCGCCTTTTACCTGTTTTCGGCGGTGCTGTTATTGGCGGCGACGGGGGTGGTGTTTGCGCGCAACCCAGTGCATTCGGTGCTGCTGTTGATTTTATGTTTTTTCAATGCGGCGGGTTTGATGTTGCTGCTCGGCGCGGAATTCCTGGCGATGATTATGGTGATCGTTTATGTCGGCGCGGTGGCGGTGCTGTTTTTATTCGTCGTCATGATGCTCGATGTCAATTTCGCCGTGTTGCGCGCGGGCTTTGTAAAAATGTTGCCGGTTGGTTTGGCGACGGGCGGCATATTATTCGCACAGCTGGTGTTTGTAATTAACGCCTGGCCGCATTTACTCAACACGCCGCACGCGCCCATCCCTAATCCTGGCGAGATCAGCAATACCGCGGCGCTGGGACATATTTTATATACGGATTATTTTTATGTCTTTCAAATTTCGGGCCTGATTTTGCTGGTCGCGATGATCGGTGCGATTGTGCTGACCCAGCGTCACCGGAGTGACACGCGCCGTCAATCCGTTGCCGCGCAAACGCAGCGCACCGCGGCGGAAACCATTCAGGTGGTTCAGGTGGCGGTGGGCAGTGGTGTGGAAATTCCAAAGGGAGACGTTCAATGATCCCCGCATCATTATCTGTTGAGCATTTTTTGATCGTCGCCGCCGCGTTATTCACGATTGGGGTGCTGGGCGTGTTCATCAACCGCAAAAACATCATCGTCATTTTGATGGCGATTGAAATGATGTTGCTTGCCGTTAACATCAATTTGGTCGCATTTTCCGCACAGTTGCATGATTTGGTCGGGCAAGTGTTCGTCATGTTCATCTTGACCGTCGCCGCGGCCGAAGCTGCGATCGGTCTCGCCATTCTCGTGATTTATTTCCGCCGCATGGGTAATATCGAAGTGGCTGATGCCAACCAGATGAAGGGCTAACGCATGGAAATCGCCGTCGTCTTTTTGCCCTTGATCGCCGCCGCGGTCGCGGGATTTGGCCGCCATATCGTCGGCGCGCGCGGTGCGGAAATTATTACAACCGTGACGATGGGCGTCAGCGCGGCATTGGCCGTGATGTTGTTTTACCAATATGCGGGCCTGGGCCAGATCGCGACGATCCCGGTGTTGGATTTCATTCACAGCGGGAATTTGCAACTCGGCTGGGCGCTGCGGTTTGATGTACTCACCGCCGTCATGGTGTTGGTCGTCACGGGCGTATCCGCGATGGTGCATTTATATTCGATCGGTTACATGCACGAAGACCCATCGCGCGCGAAGTTTATGGCGTACCTGTCGCTCTTCACGTTTTTCATGCTGATGCTGGTGACGGCCAGCAATTTTGTGCAGCTGTTTTTCGGCTGGGAAGGCGTGGGGCTGGCGTCCTATTTGCTCATTGGGTTTTACAATCACAAACCATCCGCGAATGATGCGGCGATTAAGGCGTTTATCGTCAACCGCGTGGGCGATTTCGGTTTCGCGCTGGGGATTTTCACCGTGTTCGCGCTGTTCGGTACGCTGCAGTTTTCCGAAGTCTTCGGCGCTGTCGGCCACATGGGCACCGCGCGCATCTTCACCGTTTTCGGCGCGCCGTTTGATGCGGTGACGTTGGCGTGCATTTTGCTGTTCATCGGCGCCGTCGGCAAATCCGCGCAATTGGGTTTGCACACCTGGCTGCCCGACGCGATGGAGGGCCCAACGCCCGTTTCCGCCTTAATTCACGCCGCAACGATGGTGACGGCGGGCATATTCATGCTCGTACGGATTTCACCGTTGCTGGACGCTGCGCCGGTTGCGCGGAATGTTATCGTCGTGGTCGGCGCTCTCACGGCGCTGGTCGGCGCGGCGATTGCGTTTGGCCAATTCGATATCAAAAAAGTCATCGCGTATTCCACGATGTCGCAACTCGGTTACATGGTGTTCGCGGCGGGCGCGACGGCATACGGCGGCGCGATTTTCCACCTGTTTACCCACGCATTTTTCAAGGCACTGTTGTTCCTGGGCGCGGGCGCGGTCATCCACGCGATGCACCACGAACAAGACATGCGGCATTACGGCGGCCTCTACAAAAAACTGCCGATTACCTACGTATTGATGTGGATTGGCACGTTGGCCCTAATGGGCGTGCCGCCATTCGCCGGTTATTTTTCCAAGGACATGATTTTGGAAGCCGAATTCGCGGGCGGCAACGGCTTTGACACCTTCGCATTCACCATCGGCGTTTTGGTCGCGTTCATGACCGCGACCTACAGCAGCAAGGTTATGTTCATGACCTTCCACGGCCGCCCGAAATACGATTTGCACCACGCGCACGACATTCACGAAGCGCCGTTGACGATGCTCATCCCGTTATTCGTATTGGCGGCGGGCGCGCTCCTCAGCGGTTGGCTCGCATACGATTATTTTGTCGGCGAACATCACGCGTTATTCTGGGAAAACGCCATCCAACCGAAATCGGAATTGATTTTAGATGCGGCGGAACATGATCCACTGTGGGTTAAACTCGCGCCGACACTGGCAGGATTGCTTGGCCTTGCGCTTGGCTGGTTATTGTACGTGAAAGAACCCGATTTACCGGCGTGGTTTGCAAAAACCTTCCCATTGCTGAACCGCATCATCGAAAACAAATTCTATTTTGATAAAGTGTACGGTGCGGTTTTCGCGCGCGGTTCGATGCAGGTTGGCAAACTCCTGTGGCGCTACGGCGACCAGGGCACGATCGACCGTTTCGGTCCCGACGGCGCCGCCGCCGTTTCCCGCATGGCGGGCGCGCGTCTGTCCAAATTGCAAACGGGTTATTTGTATCACTATGCCTTTGTCATGTTGACGGCGCTGGTGCTATTGATTGGTTGGTTATTGTTTGCAACGCCAGCGCATGCACAGGAAGCTTCATTATCCCCTCAAAGTGGTGATAAAGCGCCAGATGCAAACTATTATGTTATTGCAAGCAATGGGATTTGCTGTTCAGGCATAGAAGAATATCGTGTTCTGAAAAAGAATGCCTCACCTGACCAATTTTATGCATTGTTGCAGTTGTATGGTTTTGCCTTGGGTGCACCATCAGATGATGAACTGGCGTATCTTGCGAATGGTTTTCCACCTGGAATTTTTGCCCATTTTAAGGAAAGGCTTCATCCAGCGGATTTTGTTTATCTAAAAAGTTATTTCAGTAACGTTTTATCGAATAATGCGCCAAAAATTATAGATCAGTTGATTGATCTATCTGACCAAGAAGAAAAGCTAAATCGCATGGCGGCAAAATTTCAAGCGCCAAACGAATGCTCTGATTATAATGGTTGTTGGCCCATGTTTCGCGTTTTGAAAGATAGTTATCTTAGTTCTTATTTTGGCGAGCCCCCACTTCCAAGCGGAGACAAAATCATCATTAAAAAAGATGCTGATATAGAGAATAAAACGATGACGGTTCTTTTGCCCCTAAGTAAAGAATTTGGTGTTTATTCATGTGAAATGATCGGCGGTGATGATAGTTGGAGTTGCCATGATCTGACCAATGATAAAAAATGGGAAGAGCCTGTAAGTGAAATGGGAGACAGGAAATGAACTTCCCCATCCTCTCCGTCCTCACCATTATCCCGCTACTCGGCGCGTTGTTCATCGCCACCCTGCGCGGCGACGAAACCGTCGTCGCCAAAAACGCGCGCTGGACGGCGCTGTGGACGGCAATCGTTACCTTTGTGTTATCGCTCGTACTGCTATTTAATTTCAACGCCGCCGATGCGGGTTTTCAGTTTATGGAGCGCGCCGTCTGGTTCGCCCCCGCCAATATCTATTACGTCCGCGGTGTCGACGGGATTTCGATTTGGTTTGTCGTCGCCTCCGCGCTTTTGACGATTTCCGCTATCCTCGCCAGCTGGAATTCCATCACCACGCGCGTGCCGATGTACCACATGGCGCTGATGGTTTTGCTCACCATGATGATCGGCGTCTTTTCATCGCTCGACCTGATTTTACTCTTCGTCTTTTTCGAAGGCGTCCTGCTGCCGATGTTTTTCATCATCGGCATCTGGGGCGGGAACCGGCGGATTTATTCCTCCTATAAATTTTTCCTCTACACCATGCTCGGATCGCTCTTCATGCTGCTGGCGATGCTCACGATTTATGTGCAGACGGGATCCACGGATCTTACCACGCTGATCGGTCATATGCATTTGCCGCTCTCAACCCAGGTGTGGTTGTTCGGCGCGTTCTTTTTATCTTTCGCGATCAAATCGCCGATGTGGCCGGTGCATACCTGGCTGCCCGATGCGCACGTTGAAGCGCCCACGGCGGGTTCGGTGATCCTGGCGGGAATCCTGCTCAAAATGGGCGGTTACGGCTTCATCCGCTTTTGTATCCAACTGCTGCCTGATGCTAGCCAGGTCATGGCGCCGTTGGTGATGATCCTCTCGGCGATCGCGATTATTTATACCTCGCTCGTCGCGCTCGCGCAGCAAGACATGAAAAAAATGATCGCCTATTCGTCTGTCGCGCATATGGGGTTTGTGACACTCGGCCTGTTCAGCTTCACGCATCAGGGATTGGACGGCGCGATGCTGGTGATGCTGTCGCACACGATTGTTTCCGCCGCGTTGTTCCTCTGCATCGGCGTGATGTACGACCGGTTGCACACGCGCGAAATCACGGCTTATGGCGGCCTTGCCTCCATCATGCCGAATTTCGCAGTGGTCTTGATGGTCTTTACGCTCGCCTCGGTTGGCCTGCCGGGCACGAGCGGATTTGTGGGTGAGTTTTTATCCCTGCTCGGCGCGTGGCAAACCCATCCGACGATTACCGTGTTCGCCGCGCTGGGTTTGATTTTGGGTGCGGCCTATATGTTGCGGCTCTACCGCGCCTGCGCCTTCGGTGTGCCCGCGACCCAGGAAGTCCGCCGCATGAAAGATTTATCAACGCGCGAATGGTTGATTTTTGCGCCGTTGCTGGTGATTGTGATTTGGATGGGGGTTTATCCAACCGCCTTTAGTCATGTGTATCAGGCGAACCTCGTGCAAATTTTGAACCCTGCCGGAGGCACGAAATGACCGGGCAATTCTGGCAAGATGCATGTGTTTTCAGTCCCGAATTGGTGTTGCTGGTGGGGGCGCTTGGCGCGTTGATGGCCGGGACATACGTGCGTGACGGTTACGCGGCGGCGCAGCGGATTGCATATGTTGCATTGTTTGGCGCGCTAGCATTGGTGTGTTTGATACCGGCGAATGGCGCGATTTCGTATGGGTTGAATTTCGCCACGACTGCCGCGACGCAATTCGCGAAGTTTTGGGTCTTTGCCGCCGCCATCGGCGCGCTGACGCTTGCGCATCATGCGCTGGCGCGCGCGCAAGTGCGGCGGTTTGAATTCCCGGTGCTGATTTTGCTCAGCGCGCTCGGGATGTGTTTGATGATTTCCGCGCGCGATTTCATGGTGCTCTATGTCAGCATCGAATTGCAGAGTTTGCCGCTGTATATTCTCGCCGCTTTTGTGCGGCATGATGAACGCAGTGCTGAGGCTGGCCTGAAATATTTCGTGCTTGGCGCGCTGTCATCGGGGCTGTTGCTTTATGGGATTTCGCTGCTCTACGGCGCGACGGGCAGCATTCAATATGGTTCGGTTGCGACCTTCATCAATTCCGGCGCGCCCAGCATGGCTGTGACCTTGGCGCTCGTGTTTATCCTGGCGGCGGTCGCGTTCAAAATTTCCGCCGCGCCGTTCCACATGTGGACGCCCGATGTGTACCAGGGCGCGGCCACGCCCATCACCGCGTTTTTCACGACCGCGCCGAAAGTCGCGGGCGCGATGGTGGTGTTACAATTGCTGCATGGCCCCGCGCCACTCGGCGGCGCACATGCGGCGTGGGAACAAATTTTATGGGCGGCGGCGGCATTGTCGTTGATCGTCGGCGCATTCGCGGCACTGATGCAGCAGAATATCAAACGGCTGCTTGCCTATTCCACCATCAATCACGTCGGGTTTTTATTGATCGCGATTTTGGCGGGCGGGACGGACGGTGCGGCGGCGTTGCTCGTTTATCTTGGGATTTACGTGATTATTTCGCTCGGCACCTTTGGCGGGATTTTATTGTTGCAACAACAGGGCGAAGCGACGGATAGCATCGCGGATCTGACAGGTCTCGCGCGCCGGAAGCCGCGCATTGCACTGGCGATGGCAGTTTTGATGTTTGCCGCCGCGGGTATTCCGCCCACCGCAGGGTTTCTGAGCAAAATGTTCGTGCTGCTCGCGGCGATGCATGGCGGTTATGCGTGGTTGGCAGCGCTAGGTGTGGTGACGTCTGTTGTGGCGACGTTCTATTATTTGCGCATTATCAAGCTGATGTATTTTGACGACGCCGTCGCGTCCATCGCCGCACCGCTGCAAAAACCATCGCGCCGGTTGGTAGCACTGCTCATCATCATGACGGCGCTAACCCTGGGATTGATGGTATTCCCAAGTGCGATTGTCGCGCCCGCAACGGACGCTGCGCAGGCAATCACTGCCAATGGCGGGCGTTAGATATCATCATTTTGAATCGGTCGGCAGCACGCAGGATTACGCGCGCAGCTTACTCGACAAAGGCGAGGCAACGCCGTTCCTGGTCACGGCCAGTGAACAAACGCAGGGACACGGGCGGTTGGGGCGTATTTGGATTTCGCCGCGCGGAAATTTTTTCGGCAGTTTTGTCATGCGGCCAGCGGTTGAGCCAGCGCGTTATAGCGAATACAGTTTTCTGACGGCGGTCGTTCTGGCGGGCACCATTCTGAAATTTGCCAAGGCCGATGTGACATTGAAATGGCCCAATGATGTGTTATTGAACGAACGCAAATGCGCGGGCATTCTGATTGAAAGCCATGGTTTGCAAAATGAATTCCTGATCATCGGCATGGGCGTGAATTTGCGGCACGCGCCGCCGGACGGCGATGTGCGCACGCCTGCGGCGGCGTTATGGCCAGATGCGACTGTTCATCCAGCGGCGGATCAAAAATTCAAACTAGCGCTGATGAAGAATTTTGAGAATTGGCATGCGCGGTATCAAGCAGAAGGATTTGAAATCGTCCGCAATGAATGGCTGGCCTATGCGCATCATCTGAATTTGCCCATCACGGTGCAAACGCCCACGGAAGCGCTGGCAGGCATTTTCGCTGGGATTGATACGCATGGCAACTTGCTCTTGACCCAGGGGCTTGCGACCCGCAAAGTCACGACCGCTGATGTCGCTGTTTAACAAGAAATTCACGCTGGTCATTGACGCGGGCAACACGAATGTTGTCTTCGCGTTGGTGGATGGCGTGCGCCGGATTATTTCCGAATACCGTCACGAAACCAATTTGCGTGTCACCGCTGATGATCTGGCGGTGTGGCTGCTGCCATTGCTGCAATTGGAAAAACATAGCTTCGGGGATATTCGCCGCGTGGTGATTGCCTCGGTGGTGCCTGCACTCGATTATGCGCTGCGTGCGTTTGTGCGAAAATATTTGCGCCTGGAGCCATTGTTTGTGTCAGCAGAATTGCCGTTGCCGTTCACAATACAATTGCCGCAGCCGGAACAATTGGGCGCGGACCGCCTCGCCAACGCTGCCGCAGTGCGATTGCATTACGCTTATCCCGCGATCGTGATTGATCTCGGCACTGCGACCACATTTGATGTTGTGGACGCCAAGGGGGATTACATCGGCGGCGTGATTGCACCAGGGCCGCAGCAGTCATTACGTGCCCTCACCGATGCAGCGGCGAAACTGCCGCACATTCATATTACGCGGCCGGTGAGCGCGCTCGGCCACGATACCGTTTCCGCAATGCAATCTGGCTTGTTCTGGGGGTATGTCGGATTGATTGAAGGCATCCTAAAACAATTGCAAAATGAACTGGGCGCGGTTAAAACCATCATCGCGACGGGCGGATTGTCGAAATTATTTCAAGATCACATTCCCGGGCTGACAGCGATTGATGCAGATATCACATTGCGCGGCGCGTTGGCGTTGTTAGAATTTCAAAAGGACATCTCATGGAATCCAAAGTAAGTTTTATCCCGCTCGGTGGCTGCGGCGAATTCGGTGTAAATTTGAATTTGTTTGGCTATCAAGACCAATGGCTGATGGTCGATCTCGGCATGGGTTTTGCCGATGATAATTTGCCGGGCATTGAAATCATTCTGCCCGACACGAAATTTATTGAAGAGCGCAAGAAAAATCTGGTCGGCATCGTGATCACGCACGCGCACGAAGATCACATTGGCGCAATTCCATATTTGTGGACGCGATTGAAAGCGCCGATTTACGCTACGCCTTTTACCGCCGAAGTTATCCGGATGAAGATGAAAGAGGCAGGGTTGCTTGAACAGCTGATCCTGCATGAAATTCCACTGGGCGGCAGCCGCAAACTCGGGCCGTTTGAAGTGCAATTGGTCAATGTCGCGCATTCGATTCCGGAACCGAATTTACTGGTCATCAAGACACCTGTGGGCAACATCGTGCATACAGGCGACTGGAAATTTGATGATGCACCGGTCGAAGGTTCCACCACCGATATCGCGGCGATTAAAAAAATTGGTCAGGAGGGCGTGCTGGCGCTGCTCGGCGATTCCACCAATGCCACGACACCAGGGCGCAGCGGTTCCGAAGGCACGTTGCAGGAAAGTTTGAAAAAAATATTTTTGCGCTATCCCAACCGGCGCATTGTGGTGACCTGTTTTGCTTCCAACATCGCGCGCCTGAAATCGGTGGCGGTTGCGGCCCACGGCGCAGGGCGCGTGATGGGACTGGCGGGCCGGTCGTTTTGGCGCATGAATGAAGCCGCGCGGCGCACAGGTTATTTGAAAAATATTCCGGCCTTTTTGAATGAGCGCGATTCCACGATGGTTGATCCCGGCCAAATCGTCATCATGGCAACCGGGTCGCAAGGTGAACCGCGCGCAGCGATGGCGCGCCTGGCGACGGGCGAACATCCGCAATTGGATTTGTCGCCCAATGATGTCGTGATTTATTCCGCGCGCGCGATTCCGGGCAATGAAAAAGACATTGCGCGCGTACAGACAAACCTGCGCGCGATGGGCGTGCATGTTGTCACCGACCAGGAAGAATTCGTGCATGTTTCCGGCCACCCGGCGCATGATGATGTTGTGGATTTGATCCAGTGGTTGCAGCCCAAAGTGCTGTTGCCGATCCATGGCGAACTGCATCAATTGCAGGCCCACGCGAAAATCGGCGAAAATTTGCAAGTACCGCAGGTTTTAATTCCGCGTGACGGTGATGTGGTGGAATTGACCGCCGCAGGCGCGCGCGTTGTGGATGAAGTGCCGCACGGCATTCTGTGCGTGGATGGACGAAAAATTGTTTCCTCGACCGACATTGTTATCCGCGGGCGCAAAAAACTCGCGGAACTGGGCACGGTGATGGTGTCGCTGGCGCTGGATGATACTGGCTCACTGGTCGCCGATCCGGCAGTGTCAACGCAGGGCATTTATAGTGAGGAGCAATTGGTGGACGGTGAAGCGGCGCTCGCGCAAGCCGTGGTGGAAGCGGTTGAGGCGCTCAACGACCGGCATGTGATGGATGACCAAGCGGTGCAGCAGGCCGCGCGTATTGCTGCGCGCCGCGCTATTAATCAATCCCACGGCCGCAAACCGGTGGCCGAGGTGCATGTCATGCGGGTGAATGCGCGTTAGTGCGAAACACAATTGAAAAAATATTGGAAAGCTTGTAGCTTGCTGCTCTGGAGGCCAACATGAAAATCAAACATTTATTGCCAGCGCTTGCGATGGTCCTTGCCATCAACACGGCGCATGCGGCGCAGTCGATCCCGGTGGCCGGCACGGTGCATGATCCCGCGCAAATGCCCGCGGGCCTTTATACGCTCGATCCCTCACACGCGCATGCGATGTTTTATATCAATCACATGGGCTTCAGCGAGTATGTGGGTGGCTTTAATGATATTTCAGGTCAGCTGATCTTCCGGCCGGATGCGCTGGAAAATTCCAAACTGAAGGTGACGATTAAGACGGACAGTATTGCCGTGAATAGCGCAGAGCTGATTCACCGCCTGAAGAGCCCGGATTTTTTTGATGCGGCGCAATTTCCTGATATCACTTTTGTGAGTGAAAGTTTGACGCACGTCTCCGCGGATCAAGGTATTCTAACGGGAAAACTGACAATGCATGGCATTACGCAGCCGGTGGCATTGAAAGTCACGTTTGAAGGCGGCGGCAAAAATATGATGACGCAGGCGCAAACCATGGGCTTTGTCGCGACCGGCAACTTGAAACGTTCGGATTTCGGCATGACGAATTTTTTGCCTGGGTTGGGTGATGACGTTCGCCTCGATATCTCGGCTGAATTTGGCCGGGTCGAAACGGCGCCGCCCGCGCAACGTAAACCCTAATTTTCGCTAATCGCCCCCTCGACAATTTTTCTTTGTCGCGGCAATATGCCTTCAACCAAGAAAGGGAACCCCATGGCAGAAAACCGTTTCGGTGCACTTCTCACACATGTTATCGCAGGCGCAGTGGGCGCTGGTATCGTGATTGGCGCGCAATATGTGATGCAAAACAATGGTCCGGAGAGCACGGACACGGAGGATGAATTTGGCACCAGCGTGCGCGAATATCTGAATGACAATCCAGATGTGGTGGTGGATGCCATCAAAAAATATCAGGCGAAGGAAGAACAAAAACAACTTGCCGTCGCTAAACAATTTGTCAAAGATAATAAATCGGCAATCTATAACAATGCCGGCAGTCCGGTGGTGGGCAACCCGGACGGCGATGTGACGTTGGTTGAGTTTTATGACTACAACTGCCATTTCTGCCGCGGCGTGGCGCCGGATGTGGCGAAATTAATTGCCGATGATCCCAAATTGCGCGTGGTGCATAAACAATTGCCAATTCTGGGGCCGGAATCGGTAGAGGCTGCCAAGGTCGCGTTGGCCGCGCATATGCAAAGCCAGGCGTTGTACGAAGCGGTGAACAAAGCGTTTTGGGCGCATGAAGGCCGCCTGACCAATGCGGATATTGAAAAAATCGCGCGGGATGCAGGCGCAAAATGGGATCAGATTGTCGCGGATAAAGAATCCGATGCGGTGCTGGGCGAGATCAAGGCCAATTATGACTTGGCGCAAAAATTGGGTCTGTCCGGGACGCCGGGTTTTATCATCGGTGATAATGTATTTCCGGGCACACAAAATTACGATCAGTTGAAAGCCGATGTCGCCGCAGCACGTGCAGCGGTTGCTACTAGCGGCACTATCGGCAGTCTGCCTGGCACCAGCGCGCCGACCGTGACATCCGTCACATCCGGCAATGATGTGGTGCCTGCAGCGCCAGTTGCCGTTGCTCCTGCCGCTTCGGCGCTTTCGCCGACTGCACCGGCGGCAGCGAAACCTGATGCAAATGCTGCACCTGCAATAACTACGCCTGGCACTGCTGCGGCAATGCCACCCTCGGCAGCAGCTGCGCCGCCGCAGGACATTAGCAAAATGCTGCAGACCCCTGACGCGGATAAAGATAAAAAAGCACCGTCGGCTAATCCGCCGCAGTAACTATTTCCTGCAACCGGCCGTCGCGCTTTAGGCGGCGGCCAGTTTGCGGCCCATGCCCAGGAATTTATCGCGCCGTTCGCGGCGCAGCACATCTGCCGGTTTGTGGCGCAGCTCATCCAGCGCGCGCGAGATCGCTTCGCCCGTGGATTTTATCGCCGCTTGCGCATTGCGGTGCGCGCCGCCCAACGGTTCCTGGATGATGCGGTCAATGATGCCAAATGCCAACAGGTCTTGTGCAGTCAAGCGCAGCGCCGCCGCTGCATCTTCGGCATGCCCGGCGGAACGCCATAAAATCGACGCACAACCTTCGGGTGAAATCACCGAATAGATCGCATGCTCCAGCATCAAAACGCGGTCCGCCGCCGCAATGGCAATCGCACCGCCAGAGCCACCTTCGCCGATCACCGTCGCGACCATGGGCGTGCCAATGCGCAAACAGGTTTCAATGGATTTTGCAATCGCTTCGGCTTGGCCGCGCTCCTCAGCATCAATGCCGGGAAAGGCGCCAGCAGTGTCGACAAACGTGATGACAGGCAACCCAAACCGTTCCGCCAGTTTCATCAGCCGCTGCGCCTTGCGGTAACCCTCAGGCTTCGCCATGCCGAAATTATGTTTGACGCGCGTGTCCGTGTCCTTGCCCTTTTCTTGCCCCATGACGACAATCGACTGGCCATTGAAACGCGCAATGCCACCCAGGATCGCCGGATCATCGGCAAAGAGACGGTCACCCGCCAGCGGGACAAAGTCTTCGCACAACGCGCTGATATAATCGCTCGCATGCGGCCGGAGCGGATGGCGCGCGACCTGCACCCGTTGCCCTGGTGTCAGATGCGTATAGGTTTGCTGCAGCATGCGGTTGACCTTGGTCTGCAGGCGCGACACTTCATCCGCGATATTCACCTTGCCGCCTGAATCCAGCCCGCGCAGGTCCGCGATGCGGCCCTCCAGCTCCGTGATTGAAAGTTCAAAATCTAAAAATGCCATGGGTACTCCTAGCTGGGAAATTACGGATTTTATTCCCGGCTGTCACGTTTATTTTTTGCGGTTACCCTGTGCCAGCGGGTGGTGTTTTTGCACGGTATCGCGCAGACGCTGCGCCGTGACATGCGTATAAATCTGCGTGGTGGAAATATCAGCGTGGCCCAGCAATTGTTGCACGCTGCGCAAATCCGCGCCGCCTTCCAGCATATGTGTGGCAAAGGCATGGCGCAATACGTGGGGCGTGAGCTGGCGCGGGTCGATCCCAGCGGCCAGCGCGAGCGATTTAATTTCCTGATGCAGCCGCTGCCGCGTATAATGGCCGTCCGCGCCGCGCGAGGGGAAAAGATAATTTTTTGCGCGCGTCGGTGTGCCTGCCAAAAATGATTTACGAATTACCAGATAATCTTCAAACGCACGGATTGCTGGCGGCGTCAGCGGCACCATGCGTTCCTTGTCGCCCTTGCCGCGGATTAACAGCGCGGGCTGGCCTGTGCGGTAGGCCCGCACCGGCAAAGTTACGACTTCGCTCGCGCGCAGCCCAGCGCCGTACAGCAATTCGCATAACAATTGTAATCGCAGCGTAGCTGGTTTTTTGTTTCTGTGCCGCAATGATATCGAACAACCGTGCGGCTGCTTCCGCCGAAAGGGTTTTAGGCAGACGATGCGTTTGTTTGGGCCGCTCCAGATGCAGCGTCGGATCGCTGTCGCGCGCGCCTTCAGACAGTAAAAACCGGAAATATTGCCGCAGCGCCGACAGATGCCGCGCAATCGTCGAGGCCGCGCGTTTTTGTGTGCGCAAATGCGCCAGATAGCGCGCCAAATCATCCGCACTCGCGCGCGCCAAATCCGTTTTTAAATACATGGCTGCTGCGGCAAGGTCACGCCGGTAGGCCGCCAGCGTCTGCGCCGCCGCGCCGCGCTCCGCCACCAGCATATCCAGAAATTGTTCAACTAACATCCACGCTCCGCCAGATTCCAGAATAACCAGAAACAACTGTTCAGGATATGCGGTTTATCATCCCGCGCGTTTGTTGTATAAACGGAAAATGGACTGGTTCACCGTCATTGTTGGCGTTTGAGGCGGTGAAGAAAAGCTATCATTCGTCCTGACTCCAGCCATATCCCGCAAAGGAGATAACGGAACCAGACGCACACGTGCATCGATAAGCCCATCAACTTCTGGTCTTTGACCGGAACCAAGGACAATAGGAGTTGGTGACCTATTAGGTGAGGTAGACCTTCCTAATGGGGTATCGGGGGTAAGCCCAGGACTACCTTGTTCCGGAAGAACCAACCGGACCTTCCTCCAATCCAGATACTTGGGTGGCACATTCAACCATGGATTTGCATCCAAAAATCTTTGCAATTCAGCGCTATTATCAGGTGTCCATATGGCTTCTGGCACTCCCATTCCACTATCCCGAATAATACTATCCAGAAGCGGCGTAGGCGCTCTTTCTGCGGTCTTCATTATTAATTCCTTCACTCAGTCCGAATTTGAATCACGAGCGACTTTAGGAGAAATTCACTCCGAAAGTAAAGTTTTTCCAGCTGTGAATCGTTTTTTAGCCCGATTTTCGCGCAAATCGGCGCCGATTACGCCTTAATCGCGTTCACCGTCTGCAGCATCATGTTTTTGACCAGGTCCATGGCGGACAGGTTGGCTTCATAGCTCGCCTGCGCTTCGCGCATGTCGGCGGCTTCCAATTCCGGTTTCACGTTTGGCAGGCTGACATAACCATTGGCGTCCGCAGCCGAATTGGCAGGATCGTATTTGCTTGGGAAAGCAGAATTGTCGGTGGAAACCTGGGCGACCTTCACCACATTGGCGCCCGCGACCTTGTCATACACGCTTTTGAAGCTGATGATCTGGCGGCGGTACGGGTCCTGGCCCGGCTGGGTCGCCGTGGAATCCGCGTTGGCCAGATTTTGTGCGATAATTTTAATGCGCTGTGTTTGCGCTTGCATGCCGCTGGCGGCAATGTCCATGCTAGCTGAGAAATCCATGATACGCTCCCTAACCCTTGGTTTTGGCCTGTTTACCAGGCTCTGCCCCTCTTCTTTGCAAGGGGCGTGCCAAATGGGGTTAGGTTACTTCTGGCCGCGGCAGGCGGCGGCCACAGCGGCCTGGGCATCTTGGGAAATCGGCTGGCCATTAAAGGTAATTTGCCCATTTTTATATTCCACCGTGCCGACGATCGCCTGCGGCGCGGTAATATCCTTGGGCGGCTGGATTGCTGCCGTGTCCGGCAGGTCCGCGGGCGCTACCGCAT
>Ga0206891_10144_pt1 | contig 21946 bp, 13 predicted proteins | sample Alteio_BWOrgHeat_55_FD_153246 | JGI IMG/M metagenome (GOLD analysis project Ga0206891, IMG submission 153246) | Enriched cells from forest soil in Barre Woods Harvard Forest LTER site, Petersham, Massachusetts, United States - Alteio_BWOrgHeat_Nextera7 ...
GAAGGGGCTGGGAATAGAGTCGCGCATTGAAGTGATCAAGACGACAGGCGACCATCTGCAGACCGCACTGTTTGGGCAGTCGGCGTCTGCGCCGGGTGGGATTGGCGCGGGAAGCGCGGCGGCTCGAACGCAAGCGGCCGCAGTGCTCGAGGCGGGCGGCAAGGGTCTGTTCACCAAGGAAATTGAAGAGGCGCTGATCGAGGGACGTATCGATTTAGCGGTGCACAGCTTGAAGGATTTGCCGACGGAGATTCGGGCGGGACTCGTTCTTGCGGCGATTCCGGAGCGGGAAGATCCTCGCGATGCTATGGTCGGCGCGGCGCTGAAGGACTTGCCGCACGGAGCGCTGGTGGGCACGAGTTCAGAGCGTCGTGCGTCGCAGCTGCACTTGCTGCGTCCAGACTTGCGAATCGAGCCTATCCGCGGCAATGTGGACACGAGATTGCGAAAGGTGAGAGATGGGCAATATGCAGCGAGTCTGCTGGCGGTGGCGGGATTAAGCAGGCTCGGCTTGAGGGGCGAGATTGCGCAAATTTTTTCGTCTGACGAAATGACGCCGGCTCCGGGACAGGGTGCGCTCGGGATTCAGACCCGCGATGCGGGGCAGGCGCTAGCAGTCTGCCGGCAATTGGATCACTTGCCGACACGGCAGGGGGTACTCTGCGAGCGAGCATTGCTCGGGGCCCTCGGCGGCGGATGCCAATTGCCTGTGGGCGCGCTGGCGCGTGAATCGGCAGGACGTTTATACGTCAAGGCGATCGTCGTGAAGCCGAGAAGCAGTACGTATGTCCGCGCGGAGTTGCGGGGCAGGGCAGTCGATGCCGAAGCCATAGGCCAGGAATTGGCTGAGCAACTCAAGGGTTTGGGGGCGCGCGAAATCCTCAATTCATTGTAAGGAAGCTATGGGCGGCCTGACGGGTTTGCGCATCGTTGTGACGCGTGCGGCCGAACAAGCCGGTGAACTCGCTGAACTGTTGCGTGCGGCGGGCGCTGAGGCGATTCTTCTTCCCGCCATTGCCATCTTGCCAGCCAGGGACGAAGCGAGGTTGCGAGCGGCGGCGCGCTCCATCTCTCAATACGACTGGTTGTTGCTGACGAGCGGAAACGCGGCGGAGGCGTTTCTGCCATTGGTAGATGCGTCGTCTCGAAGGCCGAAACTGGCGGTGGTAGGGAACGCGACGCAGCAGCGTTCGGCACGTTGGGGGTGGACGGCTGCCCTGACGCCGGCTGAGTTCACGTCCGATGCCCTGGCGGCAGCATTTGAAGACATGCCTGTTGCCGGTCTGCGGTTTCTGATGCCGAGCGGTGACCTGGCGCGCGAGGTGCTGCCGCGGCGGCTGCGCGCTCGCGGCGCGATGGTGGATGCGGTCGAAGCGTACCTGACTGTTATGCCAGAAGAGAGCGTTGCGCGGGCGCGGGAATTGTTCAAGGACCAACCGGCCCTGGATTGGGTAACGGTCGCAAGTCCGTCAGCCGTGGACAACCTGATCGCTGTGGTAGGACGCGCGGCTCTTGAACAGGTAAAGATCGCCTCAATTGGGCCAGCAACATCAGAGTCGGTGCGAGGGCATGGGCTGAACGTTGAGGTCGAAGCGCGAGAGCATACGATGGCTGGTTTGGTCTGGTCGATGGCGGATCATCTGCGCTGAGCCTAAGGACACTTGCGGGTTCCAGCACGAATGAAGTGCCGGACGCACCCTTACGTTGGTGGCTAAGAGTGAGGCACGAACGCTAAATTATCGCTGAGGACATAGATTGAGATTGCCGCAAGCATAAGAACTAAAGCGACCCAGAAGCGCCAGTCGTGGTGTGCGCGCTTCCAGTAAGGCTGCTTGCTCCGACCCACTGAGTCGAGATCAGATGTTTTGGGATGCCTGTGCGGATGTCGATTCTCGCTCATGGGACGGCCACCACTATACCCTGTGGCAACTATCCAGGGACATATCAGACACGATGGTTGGTTCTTCGGCCGGACGACCCTTCCATTTCAGACCCGCATTGCTTTCCGTCAAGAAGTGGATGGTAAGCTCCTTACGTGAAACATGAGTGCAGGCGACTTCCCCTCAGAAAATATCCAGCGAACTTCGGGATTCATCTACCGACCACGCGGCTATAATGGCGCATCTCCTACTCACTTTCTATCGGCAATACCTACTCGAAGAGGTAAATACCCATGTTGGACGGTGAACGACGCTGCTCATGGAACTTCCGACGAGTCATGGCAGGCATGTGGAGTCTTGCACTGTTGTCAACGACAGGCTACGGACAACAAGCTCCTCCCGACCCGTCCAGACCTCTATTTTCCGCAGACCAAGATCGTGTACGCCAGGCGGCGCAAGCCCCGGCAAGGCAAGCGTTCGAATTCGATCCCGCGACAGTTTACACGCTGCCGCAGCTTATCGATATCGCTGAATCCCGGAGCCCCACGACGCGAGAAGCCTGGCAAGCGGCGCGAGAGCGGGCCGCAGCGCTGGGAGTTGCCAAAAGCGAGCTATATCCGCTATTGAGGGCGTTTTTGACGGGATTCGCCAATGAAGTTGGAGTCCTTCTCTACAAGCAGTACGCTCTGCAGTATCAAGGCATTGGAGAAGGGAGTCTGTCCCTTGACTACACGCTGATCGATTTTGGCGCCCGGTTAGATCGCGTTCACGAACAAAGGAGCCTGTTACAAGCGTCAAACTTTGCGTTCAACGACGCGCATCTGAAATTGATTTACGCGGTGACGCAAGAGTATTATCAGCTGCTTTCGGCAGCTGGACAAAGACGTGCCGCGGAGGCGAACTTGAAGAGCGCGCAAGCAGTATCGGAGGCGACTCAAGCACGTTACGACAATGGCCTGGCTACCCTGCCGGATGTGGCAGAGGCAAGAAGCGCCGCAGCGCAAGCCATTTATGATCTGCAACTACGGATAGGTGACGAGAAGAAGGCCTTAGGACACCTGGGGACCCTATTGACGGCTCCAGCTTATAGCCAATTCAAGGTGCAGAGCATTGACGACCTGCAGATTCCTGAGACGTTACCGGAGACGGCCCGCAACCTTATCGAGATGGCCTTGCGAAATCGTCCGGATCTACTGAAGCAAGTAGCGGTCATCAACGCTGCGAAAGCTGCCGAGCAAGCTGTAAAAAAGGCTTACTATCCGACTCTCACGTTTACGGGCGAGCTTGGAAGGATACGGGCTTACGGTGAACAACTTCCCTACCCGCCTGCTTACGCGACAGGGAACGTGTATGATGCCACGCTGCGGCTGGGCTGGACCGTCTTCGACGGGGGGCGGCGACAGAAGGAACTCGAACAGGCGAAAGCCGCGGAGCGCCAAGCCGAGAGCGCCTTGAATGTCAGGCAAGACGAGATTGAGTCGGAGGTCTGGGATGCCTATGCTAACGCAGAGACTGCCCTTCGCCAACGCCAGGCGGCCACCGCGCTGCTGCGGGCTTCGCAGGAGTCGTACGATATGTCAATCGAGGCGTACCAATATGGAGTTCGCAACGTACTAGATGTCTTGCAAGCGGAGAGGCAATTAGCGGCGGCTCGCTCCGAAGAAGTCTCGGCGCGCGCGGCGGTGCTGGCCAGCATCGCCGACATTAGCTTCCAAACAGGAGAACTTCTTCGCAGGCAGGCTGGACAGCATCCATGAGGCATGATCCTTCATTCGATCTGTTGGGGTCCTACTTTCCCTCGTGGATGGCCTGTATGGCGGCAGGGATATTGGTGGCATTGATAGTGCGATCCGTTTTGCGAGGCCTGAACGTGGAGCACCAGCTAGCTCCGGGCGTGCTGATTTATCCAAGCCTGGCGGCCCTTTTTTGTTTCACTTTCTGGCTCATATTTTTTGGCGGGAGGTAAGAGTACGGGAACACAAGCAATAGGAGTCGCGCGCCGCCAGAGCGTGGGAGGCAAAATCGCGAGCGTCGCCATCGTGGCAGCGGCAGTGGTATCGGGCCTTTTGGTGATTCAAAATACCACGCAAGATCCCCGCACCGACGATGCAGCAGTGCTTGCCAATTTCATCGGAATCGCGCCGGTGGTGGACGGGCCTCTGACTGAATTGCGGGTGAAAGACAACCAGGCCGTTCGCCAGGGCGAGCTACTGTTCGCGATTGATGACGCGCCGTACCTGTACGCATTGCAAAGTGCAAAGTCGCAGCAGGCGGCACTGGAAGGACAGATCGCCAACATGCAGAAGCAGATTCTGTCGCAGGAGTCCGCCTCACGGGCGGCGCAGGCTGCTATTCGGACTTCGGAGGCAAGCTCGGCGCGCGCGGCGGCATCTATCGGGCAGGCCGATGCGGCGGTAAACCAATCGCGCGCGGCATTGAAGCAAGCTACGGCTGAAGCGGCGTACGCCAACAATAACTTAGCCCGCCTGGAGCCGCTGCTGGCGAAGCACTTCGTCACCGTAGATCAGCTGGATCAGGCCAAGACCAACGCTGACGCGCGCTCGGAGGCGGTACGCCAGGCGAATGCGCAGGTGGCACTATCGGAAGCCCGCCTGCAGGAGGCTAAGGCGCAACAGAACCAGGCCACCGCAACCGTAGAGCAGAGCTCGGCGCAGTTCGATCAGTCAAAGGCAGCTGTCGAGTTGCTCGCGCCGCTGACCGCGCAACGCGAAGGCCGGGCAGCGGCTGTTAAAACGGCTCAATATAACTATGAACACTGCAAGGTTTACGCCCCGTTTGATGCCAGAGTGACGAATCTCCAGATTTCGGAGGGAGCTTACGCGCATATTGGGCAAAAGATGTTCACCTTAATCGATGTCCGGAAATGGTGGGTTATCGCGAATTTCAGGGAGTCTCAACTGAAGCACATTACGCTAGGCAAGCACGTCGACGTTTACACGATGTCGCGAGCGTCTGAGCGTCTGGATGGCGAAGTGGAGAGCATCGGTTATGGAGTGCTGCCGGACCCGAATGTGTTGGGAAGTCTTACGCAGGAAGGCCTACCCGACGCGCAGCGAACGCTGAATTGGGTACATCTCGCCTCACGGTATCCAGTGCGAATACTAATCAAGAATCCTGAAGCAGGGCGGCTGCGCATCGGCGAGACATCAGCGGTTATCGTTCACGGCAAATAGTAATGGCACAGCAAGCAACCGCGGCGTTGGCCTCGTCAAGCTGGAATTGGAGTGATGCCTGGAGTTTCATCAAGACCGAATTGACTCCGATTCCAGGGCGTGGGTGGTTAGTGGCGCGCATGACAATTGCGGCCACCATCATGATGCTCTGCATTATGACGTTTCGCCTGCCAGGGGCAGCCTTGGGAGCTTACTATACGCTTGTCATTTCGCGAGACAGCACCCATGCCACCGTGGAAGGCGTATTAACGATCTTCGGCGCCATTGCCTTGGCCCTCGTGGAAGTATTGTTGGGCGCAACGCTTTTCGCCAGCTCGCCGTTGATGCATTTTCTATGGGTGGTGGCCAGTCTCTTTAGTACTTTTTTCCTGGTGAGTACGGCCACCAGGTATAACTTCGCCACGTCCTATGGATTCCTGGTGATTGTCGCGATTCCTATCTGGGATTTTCCCGGAAGCACCGAAGTGGCCGTCACCAGCACCTTGTATGCGGCCTTGGCCGTGACATCCGGAGCGGTAATAACCGTGGCGCTAGAGATCCTTTTTGCAGCGCTCTCCGGAGCCGACCCAATCCGAGATGGAGTCGATCATCGCTTGGAACTAGTCGTTACATTCCTGAGGAGCGCTCGCGATCCCGATCGGGAGACCAAAGCGAAATTAGCTCAGTATGCCGATGTTGGCATGGGGCAATTGAGACGGTTACTGGTCCGAACAGAGGGCGGCAGTGAGGAATACGCGCGAAAGGCAGTACTGATGGGTCTGACAGGACGGTTGGTTGACTTGTGCGCGGGGTTCTTGGCCTCAAATACGCTGATTGCTGAAGGCGACCAGGAGCGCTTTAGCAAAATTGCCGCGCGCATTGACCAGATCCGGCGATGTGGCCCCGTTAGTGGCGGGAAAGTGGAACACTCGCGACTCTTCCCCGCAGGCCACAGCTTCGTGGAACTATTGGACTCGACAGTTCAACTCATGAGCGACGCCTTAGCGCAGCCGGCTCTGATAGAGGAGTACACGGCGAAGGAGGACACTCCGAGCGTGCGGCTTTTGAAACGGGATGCGTTTACGAACCCGGAACATCTGAAGTTCGCCTTGCGGGGGACGAGTGCTGCCCTGATTTGCTTTATCGCCTACCACCTGCTGGATTGGCGCGGACTCTATAACTCGATGGCAACGTGTATGGTTACCGCGCTCAGTACGACGGGTTCGTCCCGGCAGAAACAGGTACTTCGTATTGCGGGTGCGATTACCGGCGGATTGTTCCTGGGGATCGCCTCGGAGGTGTTTCTTCTACCGCACATGAACTCGATAGTCGGATTCACCTTGTTATTCGGAGCTGTCACAGTTCTCGCGGCGTGGTTTGCGACGGCCAGCCCACGCCTGTCGTATTACGGCCTACAGGTCGCATTCGCTTTCTACGTGGTTCAACTGCGGACTTTTGCACCCGACACCGAACTTACACCCGCGCGGGACAACGTCGCGGGCATTCTCCTTGGTCTGATCGTGATGTGGCTGGTGTTCGATCAATTGACGAAGCATAACTCGCTTGTGGAGATGAGAGGGGCCTTGGTGCGTGGAATCCGGACATTGACAGCTTACATGCGAGAACCGCGAGGAGAATCACGGGCTCAATATCTGAAGCGCGCGAGAACCTATCGGGACTCGATTAACGAAAGTTTCTTGAATGTCCGTTCCAGCGCTGATGCCGTGTTATTTGAATTCGACGAGAATCGCGCAGAGGCGTTGAAGCTGCGTACGAACGTTCGAGCGTGGCAGCCGCAGCTGCGAACTCTGTTTTTGTTGCAGACTACGATTGCACACATGAGGTTGCGCGAACCAGGCGGCTCACTGTCGCCGGTGGTCGAAGAATTGTTGATGCGGTGTGTACAGAAATTGGATGTGCTGGCTGACACGCTGGAAGGGGGGACGCCTCCTCCCACAGCGGTGGGAACCGGTGAGGGATCTGAAGGCGAGCGGTCGCCGGTGGCGGCGGAAACGCGGTCATCGAAAAGCGTCGCCGAGTCTCTTGTGTTGGATAGTCTTGTGATTGCGGAGGACTTACTCCGGCAAGCTCGGAGCGCTTCGGAGATTTAATGATGGGCTGCTCGTCCGGGTGATGGCATTCGCGGCGTGCCTACGATCCGCAGTTATTCGCGGTAGCGCATCAGTGCATCATCCAAACTGTCCTTAAGCGGGCCCAGCCAGGGCCCGTAGTTGCGCCACTGGGAGAGTCCATCGCGGAAAATCGGCTGGCGGACCTGCTCTGAGCTTGCTGTGCGGACGGTACGTTTTGTCTTGTAGAACTCGACGCAGGCTGGTTCGAATTCAAGGCCGCAGAATTCCAGGATGCGCCGCACATTTCCCGCGAGATCGTCCACAACGTCCTCGTACCAGACTCGCAGTATCCGCCCGGGAAGAACCGCGTCCCAGTGTCGCATCAGCTCGAGATAGGTCCGGTAGTAGCGGGCGATATCCGCGATTCTGTAGGTGAACTCCTGCCCGCGTGCAAATAATTGTTTCAGGTTGCTGAAGCAGCATGCCATGGGCTCGCGCCGCGCGTCGATGATTTTGGCGTTCGGCATCATGAGATGAATGAGCCCGATGTGGCGGAAGTTGTTCGGCATCTTGTCGATGAAGAATGGCTTGTGATCACGGTAAGCGCGTGTGTCGGTCATGTAGCGCTCGCCGAGCCTGCGGAAATCTTCAGCTGGCAATTCGGGTAGCACGGACGGATAAGAATCATCTTTCACCGTTCGCAAGCGTGGATCATCAAGACCCGAACGTTTCCTCGGGATTCCAAGCACGATGCGTTGGATGTCGGAGAGTTCCTGCGTGCCCTGGACCCGCGAGTGGGAGGCGAGGATCTGCTCGATGAGCGTGGAGCCGGAGCGTGGCAGCCCGACAATGAAAATCGGATCGGGGTCCGGCACTCCGACACCCATGCGCGCAGCGAAGAACTGAGCGGTGCATACCTCTATCTGCCTGCGTGTGTTGGCTTCGGTGACGTCCGGATGGTAGCGACTTTCAGCGTGCTTGAGTGCGTTGCCGCGCTCGTAAAATTGCCACGATTCCGCAAACTCATTTCGATCCTCGAAGGCCTTGCCGAGCGCGAAGCACAGATGGTAGCGATCGATAGGAGGTGTGGCTGGCGCGGCTTCCTCGGCGCGCATTTGAGCGATCTCGTTCTGCGAAAAGCGATAGGTCTTGAGATTGGCGAGGCTCCACCAGGCATCGCCGAAGCTTGGTCTGGCGGTCGCCGCCATTTGGTAGGATTCGGTCGCCTCCTTCTGCTGGCCGACGGTTTTAAGGACGTGGCCGAGCAACACGTGCAACTCGGCAGAACGCGGCCACACGGCTAGCAGCTGACGATACACGGCGATCGCCGGCTCATGTTCTCCGAGACCGACGCAGGCGGCTGCGTACAGCGAAAGATAATTCTGGTTGCCGGGTTCGAGCTTTATGATGGTGTCCATCTCTTCATGCGCCCGCAGATATTTCTGCCGGTCAATCAAGACACTGACGTAGTTCAAACGTGCCGCGAGGTAATTGGGAGCGAGCTTTAGAGCAGCTTCGAGTAGCAGTTCCGCTTCATCCAGCACGTCGCGCTGGTGCTCAATCCTGGCGAGCAATCGCAGTGCCTCGACATCGTCGCCGGACTTGAGCAGATAAGCCCGGAGGATGTTCTCTGCCGCAGACAACTCACCGTCCGAGAACAGGCTTCCGGCCTGCACGACCTCGGGCGCCAAGTTTTTCAAAGCGGAGACCCGCTCGGTTGCAGCCGTTGCTTGTCTTAGGTCTCCCGTCATACGATATAGGCGTTCGAGCATGGCCCAACTCTTTGCCAGCGCCGGGTTGATGTCCACGCCTCGCAAAAAGGCTTCAATCGCGCGCGGCGCATCGCGCAGGGTCATGTAGCAATAACCGCGCTCCTGGTAGAGGAGGCTGAACCGCGGATGCTGTTGCTCCAGGCGCTGCAAGGTTGCCAGCGCCTCGTGGATCTGGTTTAGGCATCGTTGGTTGGCGGCGACCAGGTATAGGACGTCGCGCTCTTGGGGCGCTACAGCCGCCAGCGCTTCGGCCGCGGCGAGTGCCTCGAGGTGCCGATGGCTCTTGCTGAGCTCACGGATGCGGCCCATGTCGAGTTCGATCGGCGAGGACGCAGACGGACTTTGCATGGTACCCGCTCATCATACCGGCGTCGCATGGCATTTTAAACGTGGCTAAACACGGGTCATCGCCAATTCATTAAGGTGTCATCGGCCTGCGACAACACCTGCCTAGTCTCGTAGCTGGCTGGGTGTGCAACGGCCAGCCACAACTCGCGTCGAGCTTTTTCCGAACTGCACATTACAAAAGGAGGTATTTCATGAGCCACGACCGCTTTACTGATCGGCGTCAATTCCTGAAGTTCATGGGCTTGACAGCCGTAACGAGTACGCTGCCAACGAGCATCGCGAAGGCGCTTGATATTCCGGCAAACAACTGCACAGGAACGATTCAAGATGTTGAGCACATCGTGATCCTGATGCAGGAGAACCGCCCGTTCGACCATCACTTCGGCACTCTTCGGGGTGTGCGCGGCTTTTCCGATCCGCGCGCGGTCCACATCAATCTCCCACTCCAGAGCGGCACGGGCACCGCTCCTGTCTCCATTTTTTTGCAGCCGGCCGGCGCGGCGAACGTGGCGGCGGGATTCGGTGTACCGCCGAACTACGGCACTCTAGGTGGCCCGGCGGATGGGGCGGAAGTGATCCCGCCGTTCCGCGTGAATCCCGAGAGCATCAGCCCCGGTCTAAGCAGTTTGGGTCTTACCTATTTTCCCGGAACGGATCATAGTTGGGGAGGCAGCCATGCCTCCTGGAACAGCGGTCAGTGTGACATGTTTCCATCCGTGAAGGGTCCCATCGCCATGTCGTACATGACGCGCGAAGACATCCCGTATCACTACAGCTTGGCGGACGCCTTCACGGTAGGGGATGCCTATTTCCTCTCGATCATGGGGCCCACCAACCCGAATCGCATGTACCTGTGGTCGGGGTGCGTCGGCAACGTGAACTACTTGGGCAGCGGCGGCACCGACGGCATGGGCGCCGGGCCGGCCACCTCCAACGGCCTCAGCAACAACAATGCGTACTGGGTCTGGAAGACTTTCCCCGAAGTGCTCCAGGCGGCGGGTATTAGCTGGAAGATCTACCAAGATATCTCCGGATCGCCCTTCAGCCCGGACTTCGGAGACGCGACGAGCAATTCCTTTGCGGGCAACTTCACTGACAATCCGGTGCTTTACTTTAATCAGTACGCGATGGCGCCCCCGGGTACGCCGCTGTTCGACAATGCGTGCACGGGCACTGAGATCAGCAATACCATTCCGAGCGCTGGCGCGCCCGCGTCGGCCTGGCAGGCCTGGGCCGAGAGCCAATTCGACGAGTTCCGAAGCGACGTGAAGGGAGGTAAACTGCCGCAGGTTTCCTGGATTGTCGCGCCCGCAGGTTATTGCGAACACCCGGATTGGCCGGTCAACTACGGCGCCTGGTACATCTCGCATATCTTGGACATACTGGTGTCCAATCCCGAGGTGTTCAGCAAAACTGTCTTCATCATCGACTACGACGAGGCCGACGGGAGCTTCGACCACCTCGTGCCGCCGTGCGTGCCGTCCGGACCCGGTTATGGGAGCTCGACGGTCAGCATCGAAAACGAGATCGTCACCACGTCGACTCCGAACGGGCCGATCGGGCTCGGCACGCGCGTGCCGTTCCTTGCGATCTCGCCCTGGAGCAAGGGAGGCTACGTCAATTCCCAGGTCTTCGATCACACCTCGGTGATCCAGTTCATCGAGAAGCGCTTCGGAGTATATGAGCACAATATCTCGCCGTGGCGCCGTGCGGTGGCGGGTGACCTGATGTCGGTCTTCAACTTTGCCACTCCGAATTCCGCTCCCGTCAAACTGCCGAGCACCAGCGGCGATCTCCCGCCGGTGAACGAACTCGGGGGCGGAAACGTCAGCACCTTCGTCCCCACTCTAGGTGAGGTGCTCATCGGCGTGCCTGCGCAGGAAAGAGGTATCCGCCCGGCGCGTGCTTTGCCCTACGAGTTGAATGTTCACGCATCGGTCAATGACTCGTCCAATACAGTGAGCCTAACGTTCTTCAACACGGGCCGCGCGACGGTAGTGTTTCATGTGCGTTCCGGCAACCCTTCGGATGTAGTGCGCTTTTACACCGTGGAACCCGGCAAGACGCTGGCCGATACGTGGAACGTCGTTGCCTCGTCGTATAGTTTGTCGGTTTACGGCCCCAATGGCTTCGTGTGTTATTTCAACGGAAGCATCGGCACCAGCGCCGCGGTCCTCGATGTTCGCTCCCACTATGACGGCAAAGATCGTCGCGGCTCAGAAGATGATTGCGGCTCCATCGAATGGAAAATCACCAATCTCGCCGCCAACCACGCCGAAGTCAGCGTCCTCGATGCCTATACAGGCAGGTTGAGCACGCGGCGTCTCCGGCCTCAGGAGACGTTCGAAGATGACTTGTCGCTGAACCAGTTCTATGGCTGGTACGACCTGGTCGTCACCGTTGCCGGAGACCCGACTTTCAAATACCGCCTTGCGGGTCATGTCGAAACCGGAAGAGACAGCTTCACGGACCCGGCTATGGGGGGCCTTGTTACTCTTCAGGGCTGATGCGAGGTAAGTGACGCTATGAAAGTGCTGAAGCGGGGTTTTGCGCAAATTGCGGGCAAAACCCCGCAATGCTCGAGGTGTTGGGCAACCTGGAACAGTTTGGCTTGCTGAACTGGCAGGTTGGTTGAAGGACCGGGTCAATAACGATCTTCGTTCACCAATGCGGGAGACCCGCCAACCGACGGAAGTCGGTTACTTAGATTTCGCTCGATCTGCTATAAACGCCTTTGTCAGACCAGGAAGGAATTAAATGGCAACCGCAAAACCTGCAACTGGACCAATCTTACTCAAACCGGCCGTAGATCCGGACACCGGTCTTGTCACCGTTAACATCTTCGATGGCACCCGGCAGCTGATGCCGACCAGCACGCAAATTCTTTTGACGGTTCGAGATGGCGCGCAAAATCAACTTTTTCGGAACTTCGTAAACGGCCCGAGCATAAAGCTGGAACTACCCTTCCATAACAATTTCACGGATAAATACTCGATTGTCGGTTTTGCCGACGGATATGAACAAGCCGGCTTCCAGCCTGTCGCGATCGGCCCGAACGCTCCAGGCCAGCTTGATCTGATGCTATTGCCCAGGAACGGCAACTTTCATTTTGCGAACGCTCGATGGACTGACATTCTGGCACAGAAACCGTTACTCGGGAAGATATTCGCCGCTAGCTTGACGGGCGCTCCCGGTGATGCGTACGCAGAATTGATGGAAGATCATCCAGATCACCTCGCTTGTCTTTTGAACATCACGACCGCCATGCAACAGATTTCACTGCCGCAAAGTTCGCCGTTGGATTATTTCAAGACATTCGATCTGGCCGCCCTGGCACCAGACCGGATCTTTGGTTATGCGGATGCTCACTTGGTGGCCCAGGTGAGGCTCGCGGCCCAGCAGGGAGAGTTCGATATCCAGCCGGCGATCGATCTCACGTTACACGGCGATGCAACTAGCAGTTTCAAACAAAATCAGTTCGGCGAAGCAAACGTGCAGCTCACATTTCATGAAAACAATCGGAAAACGATCGACGGGGTCGATTGCGTCTACGTTGAGCCCGACATCGATTACTTCAAGGATCCAGCCGCTCATCTTTTGCTCGAGGTCATCCCAAACGGCCTAACCGGCAATGTGAGCAATCCCCGAGTCGTGTACGTGCTTCGCTGGATTGCGGGAAGGCATTCTGGAGTACCGGAATTCAATCCCCTTTATACGATCGAGTAAGCGTCGAAACCTCGTTGTTGGGAACTGCGATTCCCCCAGGTAATCAGGTAACCCAACAGCTTCGCGTCGCCGACTCCGTTTGCGGTTCGGCACCCATGAGTTAGTGATAATCTCGGCAACGCGCAAGCTCGAAAGACGGAAAGGACTGATGATGCAGACGAAGGATGCTACAGGCGTAATCAAAATGGGGAGCGCGGCGATGCTTGCACTGGCGGCCGGTGCATTCGCGCTTGGCGCAGCGGCGATCGGGGCGATCGCGGTCGGTGCAATGGCGATCGGGCGTTTGCGAGTCCTAGAAGGTCGCATTGAGAAGCTATCCATTGGCACACTGAAGGTGGACCATTTGGAGGTGCGCTCCCGAGAAACCCCTGTTGCCAAGCCGCATGGTGATTCATGGGGGGAGGATCACGGGCAAACCGGGAGTTGACTAACGATAAAACGATTTAACTGATGCGATCGCGCTAAGAATCGTCGTCGCAAAAAGATTGCGGCATAGGTGCAAGGCGCGATGAGTTCAGCACAAACTTCAATCACCGCCGGAGGAATCTAACGCCGTTTCCAGCTGAATCTTCGTATCAGGGAAAAGAGTCGTTCCGTTGAAATTGCGTCTCCGTTATCACCGCCGTGCGTAGTGGATGATGAACCTGGATTCGGACTGAGTAACTGGCCTACGCGCTTATCGAAGGGGTCGTTCGCTGTCGTGAGGCACGCCACGCTTCCGTGCGTGCGCGGATGTACGCCTTGTACTCGGCATTTGTTGTCAATCGGGGCATTTCGTGGTGTGTTCCGCCTTGCCCATCGGGAATTGGCAGTTGCGACACCAACTCGGCATACACTTCTTGTAGGTGTGAAGGAATATCTTGGTTCGGATTAACGCCAGTGGCAACCGGCACCGTCACGCCGTGCAGCGGATCGTCGGTTCGCGGTTGTGTCAGAGTGAGTACGTCGCCCACGTCGCTCGCGGCGGCATCTCTTGCCGTAAGTGCCGGCAGATTCCAGCGTGTTTCGATGGTCTTCAAAATAGACGTGTGATCCAGCGGCTTCGTACCCGCAGCCACTCGGAACACGGTGCCGGCCGGGATCAGGGGCGATACCAGCACGGCCGGCACGCGGGGACCGAAGCGTGTGAAATCGAATCCATACTCGCCTGCCGAATTGTCCGGCGGCACCGCGCCGGAAGGCGGCGGCACGTGATCGTAACAGCCACCATGCTCGTCATACGTGATAATCAGCAGCGTTTCATTCCAGGCCGGGCCTTGCTGCAGCGCATAGTAGACATCGTGAATCAGTTGCTCGCCTAAGGCAACGTTATAGTTCGGATGCTGGCTGTTTCCGCTGGCGTCCCAGCTAGGCTCCAGAAATGTGTAAGACGGCAACGTTCCGTTCGATGCCGCTGTCTGGAAATCCGAAAATTCTCCGAAATGGCTGTCATCCGCGTTGGTTGTATCGGTGAAGTCCAAACGGGTCAGCGGTTGCTCGTCATAGCCGTAAATACTCCACGTCACGTTGTTTGCGGACAGCAGACCATAAATAGACGGACACGTGTACTTTGTGGTCTTGTCATCCATGTGGCCCTGCGACGTTCCCGCATTCACGAAGGCCCGGTTCGGGAGTGTCTCCGTAGGCGCCGAGCCAAACCAGTAATCACAAACAGCGAACCCGGTGGCAAGACCGGAAAGGATCGGAAGCATCGTGGAAGGAAACACGCCCATGATGTTGTTGGCGGTAGTGCCGAGAAGAATCGACCAACCCTCCGTTGACTCCCATCCGAGTGTATAACTGAAATTCGTGATGAAGCCGTTGTTGGTTGCCACCGGCGGGGAGGGAGCCTTTGTCGTGCCGAAGAGCTGATCGTTAGTAGCGGTGTAACCTTCGCCAGGATCCGCGCCAGGCATAAAGTAGGCGTTGGGATCGGTCGCGTCGATAGTAAACACGGGAACCACGGAGCCATCTGTGCCTGGATTCGATTCCGTGCCCGTCAATCCTTCGAAGGGCTGGCCGGTGGGCGAGACATTCCCGCTCGCCGAGTACAGCAGTCCTAGCATGTGGTCAAACGAACGGTTCTCCAGCATCAGAACAACGATGTGGTTGATCGAAGAAAGCTGATTCCCAGGCATAGGTTTTTCTTCTTAGGTGACTACCAAACGGCCCTTCCTCTCAATACTAACTGCTACTTCGCGAGTTGCGCCGCCACTTCGGGTAGCACCGATGTGCCATCGGCTTTTACTGCGTCCAGCGACGTCGGATCCAATCCCAGCGCTTTCAGGATCGTCGGCGCTACCTGCGCGGTTCTGGTTGTGGCCGACACTGTCTGCGCCTTAAATCCTGGGTTGGCTACCAGCAGCATGACGTTCGTATCATCATGCCCGAAGCCGCCGTGATCTCCTATCATCGTGGTACTGCCTGAATAAGTCACACCTATGTTCGGCGTTACGATAATATCCGGAGACCGCGGATCCTCGCCCGGATCGAGACCGCCGATGTTGTAGTTCAGCGCCAGTGTGGGGCCGTAGTAAATCTCACCCAAGCCGATTTCTGTTGCCTTCGTTTCGAGCAGCTCGACAGCCGTGGCCATGCTCGCACCCTTGTTCAGCCAGAGCACTGACACATCATCTTCCGTTGCCCCAATGCCAGTGGCGTTCAGCGGTGACTCCGAGTACGGGATGGCACTTCCCAGCAGCGTCGCCGGCGTATTGGAGCCATCGGCTACGTATCGAGTTGGGTCGATCGGCGACTCTCCATGCTTCGCGGTGATAATCAGCAAAGTGTGATCATACAGGCCGGCATCTTTAAGTGCGTAGACGATGTCTCCGATCGAGGTGTCCACAAACTCGATCTCCTTTAACAACTCGGCGCTGGGCGTGGCAGAAGCGTTCTTGTAACCGCCCGCTCCCACGGTAGGCTCGTTGAGGCTTTGTCCAATATAAACTGCCTGGAAATTCATGCCGAAGATAGCCGGCACCCGCGCTGCTGCGCCGGTGTGCGTTTTGCCCGCAATCTGTTTCAGCAATGCATCGACCTTCAGTGCGTCGTAGCACTGGATGTTTGCGAAGCTATTCGTCCACGAGGTTTGGGCAGCGGCAGTCTTATCGCGGATCGTCGCACACGAAACGCCTTCCGATGTTGTGATACCAGGTAGCGCCACGACACTCGAATCAACCTCCGGCGAGAAAAAGTCATCCAGGCCCTTGCCGCCCGGCCCAGCCACAAACGAATAGGACGCGTGTTTGTCGATCCAAGCCGTGTATCCGCCTGCTGCGCGGATCACGCTAAATATCGTATTGGTGCGCACGAAGTCCCACGGGTATACGGGCGCACAACCCGCAGCCGGGTCTCGTACCAGTTTTTTCGGATCAATGGAGGCGATGCCGCCATCGGTCAGTCCTGCCTTCGGTGCACCTCCGTTCAGCTTGGTGTCGTCAAAAGCAATGCCTTGGTCGTAGTCAGTCGTCGTTCCAGCTGGTATCCCGAAAGGAGTGCACGTTCCGCCGGCCAAACCAGTGCCCGTCGTCGTCTCCGGCGGATCGAGTGAGCGGTCATACGCGACGTCGTAATAGAGGCCGGTTGTCTTTGGCGAGCCACCAGTTACCAGTGCCGCGAGTCCGGGAAAAGAGTCCGATGGCATCGAGGATGAGGTGGCCACGTAATTGACCGCGCTCTGGCTGAGGGAGGCCATATTCGGGCAGTACGGATCTCCGCCGTTTGCGCCCGCAATCCCATGTACGCAGTTGTAGAAATCCACCGCATGGATGCCATCAATGCTCAACAGCAGCACATGCTTGATATTCCCCGAGCCCACCTTTTCTGCATCAGCCGCCACTCCATTCGTCACTGAAGCCAGCGTTACTGCCAGCGTAATTACGGCCAATCTCAGTTTCTTCGCGTTCATGTTAGAACCTCAGCAAGGATACTAACTCACCCAGGTATACGCGCGTGTTAAATCTCGGTTACATTTCAACGAATCTATAGCTTGGAAAGATATGACGCACCCGACTTGTCAGCGAGGGAAGTTTCCTGGCCTTAGTTCTTCGTCGTAACAGGAGATTTGAGGACGGCCCCACCGGGCCCAGGCGGCTAAAGCGATGGAGAGAACTCGGTCTCGGTGTAAAGTGGTACTGTCTTCGATCTGATGCGGTAGCAGGCCACAACAAACAACTAGGTGCCAATGTGAAGCTAACCGACCTGCGAGGAATTCTTCAATACATCCCGCAGTTCCGGGAAAAAACATTCATTATTGCAGTGGATGGAGTCATCGTTACAGACGAGAACTTCGCCAATATCCTGCTAGATGTCGCCGTTCTGCGTTCCTTGAATATCCGCGTGGTGCTTGTTCACGGCGCGTCGGCGCAGATTGGAGCGCTAGCGGAAAAGAACGGAGTGCAGGCGTCAAACCTTGATGGCACGGGCGTGACCGACGCTGCCACGCTACAACTGGCCTTGGATGCCGCTAACCGCCTCATGCACGAGATACTTGAAGGTCTTTCGGCCAATGACCTCCGTGCCGCCTGTACGAACGCCGTTATTGCGCATCCGCTCGGAATCATCCATGGCGTGGACCACCTGTTCACCGGAAAGGTCGAGCGGATCGACACTGAACTTCTTCAAACATTGCTGAACCAGGGTATTGTGCCCGTCGTTCCACCCCTCGGATTCGATGGAGACGGTAGGACTTACCGGACCAACTCTGACAGCATCGCGCTCGCATTAGCGGAGGCGTTGAAGGCGATAAAGCTGATCTTCATTACGGCGCACGACGGACTCGTGTTTAACGACGAGCTCATTCGCCAGATGCTGGTGGGGGACTTGCAGAAGCTTATACAATCCGCAGGCTGGGGACTTGTCTCGGAAATGTTTTCCAAGGCTCAGCACGCGGCCGCCGCTTGCGCTGCGGGCGTGCAACGCGTCCACATTATCAATGGCCGCGAGGATGAAGGATTGCTCGCCGAGGTGTTTTCTAACGAGGGCATAGGCACGCTAATTTATGCCAACGAATATGAACAGATCCGCCCGGCTAAGAAGAAAGACATCCGAGCTATTCAGATCCTGACCAAGAAGGCAATGGAAGCTGGAGAACTCGTCCGGCGAACGCGCGCCGATATTGAAAAGAGCCTAACGGACTATTACATCTTCGAAATCGACAAGAATCCGGTTGCGTGCGTGGCACTCCACGTTTATCCCGTCCAACAATGGGGCGAAGTTGCTAGTCTTTACGTCGATCCATCGCACGAAAACCAGGGCATCGGCAGAAAACTGCTGCAATTCGCCGAGAATAAAGCTCGCGAAACCGGTCTGACTGAGTTGATCACGCTATCGACGCAGGCGTTTAATTACTTCCAGTCGAAGGGCGGCTTCACCGACGGTACGCTTGATGATCTTCCGCCGGACCGCCGCGAGAAATACGACCAAAATGGACGGAACTCAAAAATTCTGGTCAAGAAGCTGACCGGTGCCGGTTAAGGCCAAGCGCAAGGGATGACTATGCCACAAGCGACTTCAATTGAGTTGGCTGTTTCAGTACTGGACCTCGTGAGCATGCGAACAGGCGAATCCCCGGGCGACGCGATCGCCCGGTCAGTGAATCTGGCGCAGCACGTTGAGCAACTGGGGTACAAGCGTTATTGGTTGGCGGAACACCACTCCATTCCGGGACTGGCGTGCTCGGCAACACCAGTCTTGATTGGGCATGTCGCCGCCGCGACAAAGACGATTCGTGTGGGCAGCGGTGGAGTTATGTTGCCAAATCATGCTCCTTTGGTGGTGGCAGAACAGTTTGGCACTCTGGAAGCGCTATATCCGAGGAGAATCGATTTGGGACTGGGGCGGGCCCCGGGTGGCGATGTGCAAACGATGCGCGCGCTGCGACGGGACTTGGGGCAGACCGGAGATGACTTTCCGGAACTACTTGAAGAATTGCAGTCATACTTGGGACCAGAAAAACCAGGTCAAATCGTGAAAGCAATTCCAGGACAAAACAGCAACGTGCCGATCACCTTGCTGGGGTCGAGTGGCTTCAGCGCGCAACTGGCAGCCAGATTGAGCTTACCGTTTGCGTTCGCGGCGCATTTTGCTCCAGACGATTTGTTTATGGCGGTACAACTCTACCGTGACCAGTTCCGGCCAAGCGAGGTACTGCGTCGGCCGTATCTTATGGTCGCGGTACAGGTGATCGCGGCCGAAACCGACGCGGCAGCTCGACGGTTGTTCACCACACCACAACAGCGTTTTCTCCGGTTGATCCGAAACCAGCCGGTGGAGTTATTACCGCCGGTCGATTCCATGGAGCCGCTATGGCAGGACTGGGAGCGAGCAGCCGTCGAGAGCAGACTGCGTGCCGCGATTGTGGGATCGGATGCAACCGTGAAAGCCGGGTTGGAGAGCCTGGTACTTGAGACGGCTGCTAATGAGGTAATCGTCGTGACTGACACCTACGAGCATGCGAATCGACTTCAGTCGTACGAGCGGGTGGCCGGCATAGCCGCGACGATCAAGGCACCGGGTCTGGCCGTGGAAGTCTGATAGACGAGCCGCATACAAGGCGACAAGACTAGGAGGCTTCGGATGAAGCGCCTCGGTGGTCTTCCTTTGCCCGATGAAATCCTCGGTGAGGGGGGTCCCCCAAGCGGATAGAAGTCCACAGAACACAGGAGTGCGATTTCCGTCTGACGCAGCCAGCGTCTGCGCGCTCGAGTGCCACAACGTTGACGTCATACCATTGCATGCCCTCGCCGTATCGAATGGGCGGGTCTTCATTGCCTGCTGCGTCGAAACAGCCAGAGAATTTCAAAGTGAAACTCATTGTTCATAATTCGCGAGAGAAGTGCCAATAGAATGGGTCTAGTTTCTTGCTCCCAATCCGATGAATACCCTCAAGGAGGGCACTCATGCCCGCTGCTCCCGTACTGGCATCGATAGGTGATCAGGGGGTCCTAAACACACGGCTTCCCGAGCCGCTGTCTAATATTTGGATCGACCGTGACTTGAGTTGGCTGGACTTCAACGAACGCGTTCTTGCCGAGGCGCTCGACAAACGGACGCCGTTGCTCGAAAGGGCAAAGTTCCTCGCTATCTTTAGCTCGAATCTCGATGAGTTTTTCATGAAGCGGATCGCGGTACTCCGCAAGGGCAAGAGTCCGTCCGAGCGTCCACTATTTCAGCAAATACGTGAGAAGCTCGTGCCGATGCTTCAACGTCAGGCGAAGTGTTATCGCCACCAGATCATTCCGCAGCTGGCGAAACATGGAATCATGTTGCGCAGTTGGCACGAACTGACGCCGGGGCAACAGGAGGAAGGGAGCGCCTACTTCGATTGCAACCTATCGCCCGCCCTTACGCCTTTGGTCATTGATCCATCGCACCCGTTCCCCTTCCTCTCGAATCTGTCGACCTCACTCGCCTTCCTGGTACATGACCTCGGGCGGAGTGAGTCGCTTTACGCGCGCGTCAAGGTTCCGACCCAATTGAAGCAATGGATTCCGCTTGAGACGGGGATTGAAACTGACCAAAGGCTGTTCGTTCCGCTTTATGAAATGATTCGCGGCAACGCGAACGGACTGTATTCCGGGATGGTGCTGCAGCACTTTACGATGGTCCGGCTGACCCGCGACGCAGAAGTCGAAATGGACGACGATTCGGGAATGGAGATTCGAGAACTGATTCAAGAACAGGTCCGGCAACGCCGTTATGAGCCGGTGGTGCGTCTCGAGTTTGGGCCCAGCGCCGATCCAGCGATAAGGGAAATGTTGAGGACACGATTTGAATTGTCGCCGCTGGATCTGTACGACTTGCCTGAAAATCTGGACTACACGACGTTGTTCGAGCTAGCTGGACTGGCGATCCCGGAACTGCGAGATCCGCCTTGGACACCTATTCCACCGTCCTCGTTCCACGACAGTCCGAACGCGCCGGCGGCGATCTTCTCGGCAATCCAGGCCGGTGATGTGCTGGTCCATCATCCGTACGAGAGTTTCGATGCCAGTGTGGAGCACTTCATCAGCGCCGCGGCCGACGATCCTCACACGGTCCTGATCAAGATGACTGCCTATCGGATCGGCAATGATACACCTTTCGTCAAATCGCTGATACGAGCGGCGGAGCGCGGCAAACAGGTTGCCTGCGTAATGGAAATTAAGGCTCGCTTTGACGAAGAACTGAATTTGCATTGGGCTGCTGAATTGGAACGCGTCGGAGCCCATGTCACGTTCGGCGTTGCTGGACTAAAAACGCATGCCAAAACCGCACTGGTGGTCCGGCAGGAATCGAGCGGGCTACGGAGCTATGTGCATATTGGCACCGGCAATTACCACGTGAAGACGGCGCGCCTCTATGCCGACTTCGGCTTGTTTTCTTGCGATCCACTGCTTACGCACGATGTCGTGAATCTTTTTCACTATCTAACCGGCCATTCAAAAGCGCCTAACTGTACATCAATATTGGTGGCGCCCACCACCATGCGGTCTAGGATTCTGCAGCTGATAAAGCGTGAAACCGAGAACAAGGCAGCTGGACGCCCAGCCCGCGTCATCGCCAAAATGAACCAACTAGAAGACCCCGAGGTGATCGAGGCTTTGAGCGAGGCATCAGGCGCTGGTGTGCCGACTGATCTGATCATTCGTGGCTTCTGCTGCCTGCGTCCAGGTATTCCGGGCCAAACGGAGAATATCAGGGTTCGGTCAATCATCGGACGTTTCCTTGAACACTCCCGTGTTTTTCACTTCGCGAATGGTAAAGAGAATCCGGTCGAGGGTGAGTTCTTTATTGGTTCGGCAGACTGGATGTTCCGGAACCTGTCAAAGCGAGTGGAAGTTGTCACTCCGGTGCTAAGTGCCGGCCCAAAGGAGAAGCTTTGGGAAGTCCTTGATACGTGTCTGCGCGATTCCCGGCAAGCGTGGGTATTGGGAAGTGACGGTCTTTTTACACGACTGCATCCCGATGAGAGTTCAAGCAGCGAGGGCCCGGAGACAGTGGGCTGTCACCGA
>Ga0206891_10145_pt1 | contig 21828 bp, 19 predicted proteins | sample Alteio_BWOrgHeat_55_FD_153246 | JGI IMG/M metagenome (GOLD analysis project Ga0206891, IMG submission 153246) | Enriched cells from forest soil in Barre Woods Harvard Forest LTER site, Petersham, Massachusetts, United States - Alteio_BWOrgHeat_Nextera7 ...
CAGATTCCAAGGCGCCCAAATCTTGCACTTCGGATAAGGATGGGCCGTCCAGTGCACATCTGCGCCGAATGCACGCAAGAGCAGAATCCGGAATCGATGGAAAGGCCTTGGGGAAATCCGGTAAAGCAATACGTAACAAACGCCCCAGACCAGTCGAAGTATACGGGTACGGAGGGAGTGGGGATTGGCGGCGACGATTTTCCCATCCACCTTTAGGCTTACGTCGACCGGTGACTGTGGTGCGGTCACAGAATCTCACCGGTTGGTTCGATCTGGCTTCCGTTTTGCCTTGGCTGAACCGAAAACCTGTCTAACTGTCGGAAATCCGTTTGAAAGACGTCCAATAGGTCTTGCGCTGTTTGGATGGCCTGGAACTCATTGAGGAACAGCTGACGGGCGTTTTTTTTCATTACGAGCCGCTTTTCAGCGGGCGTTGTGGACCAATGCCTAAGCAGAGCTAGCGTGCCGTCAAAGGTGTCGACCTCGACATAACCGGCGTTATGACGCGTGATCGATGCGTGGATGTTGACCTTATCGGAGATTAATACGGGGCAGCATTGCGACAGGGATTCTGCGACTGCCATTCCGAAATTCTCCATGTGTGAAGGCAGAATAAAAACGCTGGCAATGTTGTAGAGAAACCACTTCTCATCCTGGTATGCCGGGCCGAGCCAGCTAATGCTATGAGCAACACCGAGGCTCTCGGCCAATGCTTTCAGTTGAGAAGTCCATCCACCAGCGTCAGGACCGACCATGGCCAGGTGCAGTGATTGATCTTGTTCCGCGGCCTTCGCAAAGGCCTTGATTAGTAGATCGCAACCCTTCTTAGGATGGATCCGGCCCAGATAGAGGACGACGTCTTTGCCTCGCGAGGTCGTGTCGGCCCACTCGGTCAGCCGTCCGCGGTAATTGTTGAGGCGAAATGTCGGATCGTCGATGCCGTAACGGACAACAACACGCCTTCCGACGATCGGCTTGTAACTGGTGTTCGCCAGCCGACGCTCCTCTTCACAAGTGAACAAAACGGCGTGGGCATCTCTCAAGAGCGGAACGCAGATCGTCTTATAGTAGGCCGCCTTCTTCAGGTGCTTAAAAGGGAAATACTTGATGAAATACGGATCCAACATCCCGTGTGGGAAGACCGCATACGGCGTTTGGCCTTTCCATGCCCGAAGAAAACCGATATTTTGCCTCGTCCAGATTCCGTGGAGGAGAGAAGCGTCAAAGTCGTTGAGAACGCGAGAGAGAGCGGAGGCGATCCTCAGTGGGTTTTTCTCACGCTTGTCTCCTCGTCCTATGAAGATGGGGCCAAAAGGCAAATTCTTATTCCACGGAGCGTCCGGCCCGTCACAAGTGATGACCTGAAGCGAATGGCCCAGGTTCATCATGTTGCGCTGCAATTGCATTACGCATTCGACAGGTCCCCCATCGGCGGGATTCAGAGAATTGATGGCGGAAAGAATTTGCACAATAATACAGCTTTAATACTAAACTCTTATGGCAACTTCTCAGCAAAGCGCTCGCCGACGGCTTCGAATGAGTAATTAGAAAATGCATATTCTATTGCCCGGGACGCAAGCGGTATGAAGTCATCGACGTGTTCAACGATCGCTTTAAGAACGGCGGCGAGATTCTGTCCAGTTTCCGGGTGCAGGCGGATGGCGTTGTCCGGATATAACTCCGCCAAATCCCCCACTGAGGTGCCGATCAAGACCTTTCCCGCAGCTAAGAACTCGTATGCTTTGGAGGGAGTCTTGCTGTGCGCATGCAGACCCGATGACTTTTGCAACGCCAGGGCAACATCGGCAGTTTGCAGAAGAGTGGCGTATTCGGTGTCGGAAACATAACCGTGATATCGAACATGAGAGCGCCGAGGTATATCATCGGTTGTGAATTCCTTGCCAAGTGCCCCGCATAGATCGAACGTGATACGGCCGGCGACGGCTTGATCCGAGTCGAGTCTTTGTATGGCATCCAAAAGCAGATCAAACCCGTGTTCCGATTCCAGCTTTCCCGCGAACAAGACACGCAACGGTCGTTTGTCTCTTAGCAGAGAAGCAATTGTAGGCTGGTCGGGCGTAACGGACACGCATCCAGTTACCAACAGGCATTTTCCCTTCTCCCGCCCCGTCAGGTTGAGTTCAGAGATGAAGCGGACTGAAGGCACAATAAACGCGTCGGCAAGTTTCTTCATGATTGACGAAGAGAAAAGCCAAGAGGCTTCCTGAATAACTCGCGTTAGCCCATGCTTTTTTGATGCGCGGAGGGACGCAAAGGTAGGGACGTCTTCAATGTCGTAGACAAACGGGACCAATGTTATCTTCGCCAATAAGCCGACGAGAAGATGGGGAATCGTCGCGTTATAGGCCACCACCGCAATGGGGCGCTCCGAGAACAAAGCTGCTAACATCCATCCGGCGACAATGAGAGGCTCCATCAGGAAGCCCACAATGGGAAGTAGGATTGCGGGCAACACCGTGATTGCGACGTCATTCAGTTTGTGATGCTCTGTTCTGGCGAACACCCGCTTCCCGCGCTTGATATTGAGATTGACGCCGGCGCTGACCACTTGAATGTTCCAGCGATAAGATGCGCCCATTCCGCGAGCGAGCCTGAGCATTCGATTAAAGGCGGCGGCGTTTCGTGACGGCAGTCCTCTCGTTTCAACGGTGCTTTCCGGATTGCAGGGGCCAATGTAGAGAACCCTGGGCATTTAACTCCTGCAAGCCGCCTGGAGATCGGGGAAACGGGAATACAGTGTGCTTGCCCACGTAGTTGGCGAGTATTGTGCCCCCAGAAGGCGGCTCGCGCGTGACATGGCTTCAAGTTCGGCATCGGTAGCACTGCTGATGCGGACCATCAGGCGAACGAGGTGTTCCTGATCACCCGGCCGGAAAAGGAACCCGTTGACACTGTCGCGTACGAGGTGAACCGAGGCGCCTACCTCGCTTGTCGCGAGGATCACCAAGCCTGAAACTGCCGCTTCGTGGATGACGACACCCCAGGGCTCGAAAAGGCTCGTGGAAATAAAACAGGTTGAATTGAGAAAGAGGCGCGGTAAATCTTCGGGTTGTATAAAGTCGTGGACGGTGATGCCCGAGACAGCCACAAGTGTGTCGCGCATAGGTCCGGAGCCGGCGCACTCAAGCGGCCACGGATTGTTCACCGTAGCGCGATACTCGGCATATGCCTTGGCGAGAGTGCTGATTCCTTTAGACGAAACATAGCGACCGACAAAGAGGAATTTTCTGTCGCGCGATATAACTGCCTCACCAGGCGAAAAGCGGGCGCTCTCACAGGTGTACATGCCCTGTAGGATCCGTTCTGCCGTGTAGCCAAGCCGGTTTGCGAAGCGGACTTGCCTTTCGCCCGGTACCCACACCGCATCACATAAACGGTTGAAAAACATCTTTCGGGTAAACACGGCGACATACTGCTTCAGCGTTCCGCGCCACTGGTTATCCATGCAAATCACGCGCGGAACGCGCGCCCGGAACTCAGTAAGGACTTTTCGATATCCCGGAATGCCCCAGCCGGCTGCAATGATTACGTCGGGCTTGAATTTCTCAATTGCGTTTCGGAGGTTCTCGGCGGAGAGCTCTTCATCCCAGCCGTATGTTTCGGCGTTGAAGCCGAACCGGGTGTGGTCGTAGGGGGCATTGCCATTCATCTTCCGCTGATACGCGAAGAAAACACTCGCACCTTTGGACTCGAGCGCATTAATGCAGGAATCCATGAAGCCCGAAAGACTTGTCCAGAGTATAGCTATGCGTTTCGGCATCACGCAGTTGCTAAGGACCGGGAGTTCGCAAAAGCGAGTTCCTCTAGCGCGAGCAGGGCCTTCGCGCCATAGGCCTCCCAAGTAAAGCTTAAGGCTCGTTCGCGCGCGTTTCTTCCCATCTGTCGCCTCTCATCTGGATGCTCATGCAAATAGGTCAGTTTCTCTATGATGGCTTGCTCGTCACGAATCGGAATAAGGAAACCGTCAATTCCGTCCCTGACGATATCTGCCGGGCCATGTGTGGTTGTAATGACCGGCAAGCCTGCGGCCATCGCCTCAAGAAGGGTAAGCGGCATTCCTTCCAGCAACGTCGGAAAAACGAAGACATCCGCCTCTTGAAAAGCCGCGGCCAAAGCAGGACGCGTAAGATGGCCTAGGTATTCGTACAGGTGAGCATATTGGGCAAATGCATTGCTATCGCCAACCACTCGCCCGGCTACACGAAGTTCCGTACCGGGCCGCTGAAACGCTTTGAAAGCCCGCAATAAATAGAGAAGACCCTTCCGTTGTCCAAGCTGCCCGGCAAAGAAGGCACGGAACTTTCCGTCAGTCCTTTTCCCTTCGGGCGGTCTGAACGTCCCGACATCAACTCCATACGGTATCGTCACAATCTTGCTCGAGGCAACTCCGCTAACCACAAAGCTGTCCTTGACGAAAGACGACCCGACAAAGACAGCGCTTGCCAGCTCGATTTCAGCGTCTATCCGCTCTTCGCGCTCGGACGATGCGAACTTTTGCTGTAGGGTGCTGGCCACTTCCGGCTCGCGTTCGGCTTCATCGGCGAGCAGGGCGTTCGTATATCGATGATGGGCAATCGGGTAGTTGAGAATCGCGATGGTTGCTGTTTCCGATACGTGACGAAAGGCGTCGAGGGCTAAACCGTAGTTCGCCACGATCGCCTCCGCTCCAAGAGTGGACACCAGTCTTGCCGCGCGCTGCCTGATCGCCGCGTCGACTCTCGCGACAAAAGCAGGGGAGCCGGCCCTGCCCCAATTGGCTAGAATTCCACGATCCGTTAAAGCCGTGGCGAAGTCTGACCACTGGCCAGCGCTAACAACGCGATTTGGGTCCAGGCCCGTTGGAAGTACCCGTCGCCCAAACGTATTTTTCCAGACTCGTCCGCATCCGGGGATCTGCGCGAGCGTTCTTTCATGCCACCGCTGCTTATTGGCATAACGCCGGATGTAGACAGATAAGCGGTCAGCCTCGGAAAGAGATTTGGCCAGGTAATCCAGTTCCGGATTGCTCGAATTGATAACGAGTGTTTGAGGAATCACGACGGTTTACTGCGTTACCGGAACAGGCTGTGGACTTTTTGGCGTGACGAGGCGGCGTCTTCGCGGCAAAAACACAGGCGGCATGGGAGCGAGCGCGACCCTATTTTGCTCCCGAGAGACGGCCATCGCAACACCCAAGAAGAACAGGGCATAGAAACCAACGGTACCGTTGGCTGTCAGCAGACCTACAAAAAGGTGATAGAAGCTAAAGCCAAGGAGAACCAACGCTGTGACATCCCTGCTTCTGGCAGCAGCCCGCCTCGCGACGAATGCCGCCGCCGTCGTCAGAGCGATTCTGTATAGGATAAAGGCAAAACCGAGGATCGGGCCCATGTCAGTGATATGCCTCCCCCAACCTGTCTCAGCGCCCAGACGTTGGAATAGGTTCGGAAGCCATATCGCAAAGTAAATGGACGCACCATGCAGTGTTGGCGAGTTAGTAAGGAGAGAAGCTGCGTTAGTACCGAGACCCATGCCGAAGCCTTCCAATGGCGTAACAGGCAAGAGATAGATAAAGCCATATCCTTGAAACAAAACTCGACCAAGCGTGCCAAGCTCGCCGAAGGTTCTTTCTTCAACAGCACCCGCCCCGCGAATATGAGCGAGATTAGCTTCTAGAGCCTCCGGGAAGAGAGTTGATAGCAACAGTAACGCAACCGGGACGACTGCAATGCCTGCGAATAAGGCTTGGAAGAACAGCAGCCGACGGCCTGATGCCAGCAGAGCCACTCCTGAAAAGAAGAGAATAGTGGCTGTTCCAATCAGGACGCCGCGATTCCCCGACAACGCTATACAGATAAGGGCCGCCCCAGTTGCCGCCAAGAGCAGAAGGAAGCTTACGGGCCGACGTGAACGTCGACGGAGCCACATGGCGAGAGTCATCGCAAAGAGACACTCGGTGAAACACTCCTGGCCCAGAGCGGAGGTAAAGGTGCCGCTGGTTCGGGGGGCGCGGCCGTTCTGAAATCCAACATTATATTGCTCTGAGGCTTGGGTTCCTCGTCCATTGTTGATAACAGAACCCGCGGGCGCTTTGAACTGCAAGACCACCAGCAGACCAATCGGGATCGCGACGAATAAGGTCTTCTTTATGAGGTGATCGATATCTGCAATGGTCAAGTATCGGGACATGAAGAAAGGCAGGGGCAGGTAGATGAAATAGGAGTGCCAACCGAATATAGCGAGAAGCCAGGAGAATTGGATTTCCGAGAGGGCAGACTGTATCATGATCAGAAATATGGCAGCCACCGCAAGGAAACCTCCAGCCGTTAGCAAGAAGGATTTCTTCGGCAAGAACTTGGCCCTCATCGCCAGGAGATAAATTACGAAGAGGACAGGATCTCGCAAGAAGTAAATATACTTGCCTATGCCCGGGAACGCCCACTTGCGTAGGGCACCCTCGAAAAGCGCAATCCAAAATAGAGCAAACGTGAGATTAACCAGTACCTCGCGATTCTTCTCTCGCTGTTTGACCGCCGAGTCAATTTGAGCCGCGCTTTCTAATCGTGTCACTTTGATATAGTCTCCGCCCGGCCATAACGAAAGGCGGCGGACCTGCTTAGGTGTACTAAAGGAGAAAAGTCGAATAAGGAAGAAAGAAACGCTCCCAAGCTATCGTGGACGAGGTGCAAGCAATTGCGTAGGACGAAGGACACCATGATCAGGTCCACGACGAAGAGCGATAGTGCGGTTCCCGTCAGCCCTAAAGCTTCTGTAAGAGCAACTCCAACACCGAGCGCGACAAGGGTAGCAAACAGGTAAACGGCGGCTATTTGTTTGTGGCGGTTGCTGGCTACGGCAACAATAGAACTCGTGTTCCAAAGCGTACCGGTAACCACGAGGCCCAGCAGCAGGCTGAAGACCGGCGCATTGAAAGGTACCTTATTCCGCGTCCAATGTTGGTAGACCTGTGGGCCAATCACATATAAGAGGACGCTTGTAGAGACCGACAGCAACAGGGCAACCTGACAGGCCCGGCGGTGTAGGGACCTCGCTAAGGCCAAATTATTTTGCCCAAACGCAATCGAGAGTTCCGGCCAGACGCTATTCTTGACGGATTCCATCAACTGGTACGCAAAGCGCGTGAACGTCCGGAGTGTGGAAAAGGACACGACGGCCACCGGGCCCAGAATGTGCCCCACGAGTAGCGTTGTTCCTTGAAAACTGATGGAGTTGGCGAGCGGGAAGGCCATCATTGAGACGGCCGGAACAAAGAGCGTTCTAATCCGCGCGGAGGTCGCTTCTGAGAAACCTAGCTTTAACCAAGGACTCCAGCGATGGAGCACAAAATTGCCCAGAAGTAGACCCAGCACTCGGCAGTTGAGGAGACCGACGGCAACTATGGGTGGCCGTGTTCCGGAAAGGACCAGGCCACAGCTGACGACGCTCTCTAGCAATCGCATACCATTCTGGAAGCTTACAGAGAATGGATAATGCCCGTCGCAGCGAAACCCCGCCGACACAAGTCCAGATTGGAGCGTGAGGGCAGCGTATGCTGCCAGTAACATCAGCGTCATTCGCAGTTCCGACTGATGGAGATCCGGAGTATTGAGAAGCGACCGAACCGGTAAGAGCATCGCCGCAATCGAGAAGAGCAGGACGAGAAGACTTGAGAGCGACGCAATCAGCACTCCGACGCTTTGGTAAGTCTTCACGGCTCCAGCCCGATCATTGGCCGCAACCTGCATCGTCATTTCGTTCGCCGCAACGCTGGCAAACCCGAGGTCACTCAAAGCGATATAGGTGGGGATTGCGCTGATCACCAGCCACTCCCCATATAAAGCGGCACCCCACCCCTTCAGCATCAGGGGAACAGTAACGAGCTGAATGAACGTAGAAACGGCCGGACCCAGTGAGCCTGCAACAAAGCCGCTTAGGACTCGCCTTTTTACATGAGCGAGACCGTTAGTATTCATTTTGAAACTTTCATAGCGAAAACGTTGATACGTGGGATTCTGACCGTGGCCCGCTCGCTGCGCGCCCGGTTCAGGAAACGGGCCAGGAGCTCTCGGGGCGGGACAAACCGCCTAAGCACTAATGCGCCTCGTTGGAGCGTATAATTGGCCTACAATCCCTTGGCCTCCGCCTCGCCACTGTACGAGTTCTTGTAGTAATCGTAGTAGCGATAGTAATAATATCCGCTGGTCGAACCTTTGCTCATCCGGTTGAGCACAATGCCCACAAGATTGGCGCGCAAGCGCCGTAGCGTCGCAACGACGGAGCCGACCGCCTTTCGGTTTGTTTCTCCGGCAACCGCGATGATAACAACTCCGTCTACCGCGATGGCCAACTGCATAGGTTCAGCAAAACCAAGGATCGGCGGTCCGTCAAGAATGACGAGGTCATAAGCGGAAATGGCTTCATCCAGGATGTCCGGAATGCCGGTGCCGACCAAGTCAGACATGCGCCGACTCGCCGCGCCGGCAGGGAGGAAGGAGAGGTTGGGGTGGGAAGGGAGTTGAACAATAGCATCTTGCCACGCGATGTCGCCCACCAGCACGCCGGACAGGCCTAAGCCAATGTCCGACAGGCCCAACCGCTTGTCGAGGGTCGGACGCCGCAGGTCGGCATCGATCAGGAGCGTTTTCTTGCCTTGTTCCGAATGGGCGAGGGCAACATGGAGAGCGACAGTTGACTTTCCTTCGCCCGGCGTTGCGCTGGTGAAGAGAAGGGATCGCAGTCGCCGATCAAAGTCGGACAGCAGGATGGAGTTCCTTAGCATCCGAACACCCTCGTTGAATGGTCCCGACTGCGCATTGCTGGCATCCGGCCGCATCAGGGCCTGTTCGGACGTCGTCGTTTGCGTTGACATCAGGGTTCGATGATCCCTCACTTGTGGCAACACGCCAATGAGTTCGGTTTGGTAGAGACGGTGGACTTGTTCTGGGTCGCGAACGGTTGTATCCAATGCATCGAGCAGCAATACAGCGGCAATGCCAAAGAGCGCGGAAAGCAGACCCGCGATGGCCAGGTTTAACAGCTTTTTCGGGAATACGGGACCGAGCTGAGGCCGGGCAAGATCGGAGATCACGATGCTCTTGTTTTGAAAGCCGGCGTTTATTCCCGCTTGCTGAATGCTGGTGAGCAACTGATCGTAGAGTTTCTTGTCGGCGTCGGCATCGTCCTTCAAACGCTGGTACTCGAAGGAACGGCTATTCAGCTTGTCGAAATCACTCTTTGTCTCGGAGACAGCGTCCTGCAGCATCATTTCCCGGTTCTTGGCTTGTTTGAAGTCGGTTTCAACGCGCTGCATGATCTGTTCTCGCGTGGCAGTCCATTGCGCCGTGATCTCATCCAATTGCGACTGGGCCTTTTTGTAATCTGGGTGGTTCGGCCCCTTGCTCGCCTTGATCTGTGCAAAGTTCTCGCGAGCCTGATTGAGGCGCTCCTGCAGTCTTTGAAGATCCTCGCCTTGACCCGAAATCTGCTCTGCGGCCAGCGAGCCCGATTTCATGGAGTTAAAGATGGCTTCTTTCTTTACGCGGTCGGCCTGTGCGTTGGTGTACTCGGTATTGAGTTGAAGCAATCGAGCCGACATAATGGTCGTCTTCTGCTCAGGATTAATGACGTTCAACTCTCGTTCGAACTGCGCCAAAGCTTGCCCTGAACGCTCCATCTTTGCCTTTAGTTCATCCAGCTGCTTCGTCATAAAGCTGGCCGCGCTGGTGGCGGAGGTGGCCTGAAGGCGGTAAATATTTTCGAGGTACGACTGGGCAATGGCGTTTGCGACATCAGCCGAGAGTTGGGGACTGGTGGAGCGATACGAAATATTGATCAGGAGTGTATTCGTCGGGCGATTGACGTGGAGTTGTTTGAGAACGGTCGGCGCCGATCTCACTGACTCAAGCTGCGCAGGTGTGAGGGGAGCTTTCGCTTCTCGTTCGATCAGGTTGAATTTCCTGGCCACCGGCCGCAGGACGGCATCCGATTCGATGATTTTCATCTGCGTCATCACGTAGAGGTCGTCCCCAACTAATCCCTCCTTCTGCGAGTCCGTACCAAGCACGCTGGAGGGAGCTTGCCGATCGATGTTGATTGTGGAAATAGCCTCATAGATCGGCGTCAAGCGCGACGTGATAAGGAATGTAGCCAGTAAGCTTGTTATTACGAAAAGAGCAATCTTCCACGCTTGGCGCCTGATGATCCACAAATAGTGGTTCAAGGGAACTGCTTCTGCCTCGTCACTGAGAGGTGGTGCATCGCGCATGATGGGCACCCTACTGGCTGTCGGGGCTTCAAAAAGGGTGGGGAGATTTTCGAGTTCTTTGGCCATTAGATTTAGACCTTCTGCAAAGAGCGAGGAGCGCTGCCTTCGTGCATTCTTTCTGAAAAATGGGCGTATTGTATTTGTCGCTAGAGGATGAGATGCTATTTTGTCGCCGTGTATATGAGCGCGCTGCCAAGGCCAGCCGTAATCATCACTGTTTTTTCGAGAATGGTGAGAGTTGTCTTCTTAGAACCGTTCTCAGGGATATAAAGGATGTCGTTCGGCTCGAGAGGCATATCGGGTGACTTTCTCTTCATGATCAGGGATAGTTCGACAGGAATGCCATCTTGGCCCGCCTTGCCGGCCTCTTTCCGGTAAATGTAAGCGATCTTCTCGGTATAAGGGAGAAGCCCCTGGGACATGGCGACTACCTTGAATACGGTCGCATCATTGGTTTCGTGGACTTTGATAGCTCCAGGATTCTTTACGTTTCCAACAACATAAATGCGCCCTGCCGCCGGGACCCTGATCTGTTCACCGCCATAGAGCGGCATGTTGAGCCCGGCGTCAGAGTTTTCGAGCAGCCCCTTGGCAGGAATGCGTTGTGTGATTTCGTGAAGCGTCCCGTCGGTGGCGCGGACCGAACGCGTGACGATAATGTCCATTCCAGCTTCGTCAGTAAGGCCTTGGGCTCGTGTTATTGCATCCAGAAGCGTTGCGCCAGGCATGGCTTGAAAGGTAGTGGGTGCACGCACTTCGCCAGTAACGCTGATAGGCCTGCTCCGATACTCTGCAATACTCACCGAGACAACAGGATCAATTAGAATACCCTCTGCCTTTAACTCGTTGGCGATGGCCGTCTCCAAATCGGATGGCATCTTGCCCTGAGCAGGTATCCTCTTCGCGAGCATCGGAAGGCGCAGCGTTCCATCCCCCGAAACCCGAATGGTCCTGCTGAGTTCTGGAGAATCATAGACACTGATCGCAATCAGGTCATCTGGGCCAATAGGTTGAGCGGGAAGGTTCGTGTTGGCAGACGAATCCTGGAAAGTCTGGGTCGTAGGAGTTTGGGCGGTAATCAGCATTCCGCTAATCAGGAAGCTTGCGGCGAGCATGTAAATCTGCATATTCATCTCCAGGAAATCGGCCCAGGGTTACCCGAGTCTGCGCTCGGCTGTTTGGGCAATGGGAAGATCATGTCGGTTCTGGACGGTGCCGCACGTAGCATTTTGGAGCAGACGTCGGACAGAGTCAGTGTGCCGTTCAAACATAAAATAAATCGCGGCGCAATAAGCCAAACAGACGATTGCGCACACAAAGGGGAGGATCAGATGCGATCCGTAGGGCTGAGTCCGTTCACCCAGCAGAGCCGCCAGTAGAACCAGGAAGGGCAGATGCGAGAGGTAAAGGCTATACGAGGTGCGGGATGAAGCCCGGCCTAATTTCGCAATAACTGAAGGCAACGTAGGCGCCGAGAATTGAAGCACGCAATAAAGAAAAGCAGCAAATATAAGCCCGAGCGCAACATCAAAGGCCAAAGCGGCAGTCAAGGTAGTGGATTTAGTCGTTATTGCGCGCTTTGAGAATAAGAACGTCACGAAGGCTACGAGACATAGGGCGGTTGCCCATTTCGGCATGCACCTTTTGGGAAGGGCGGCAACGCCGACGCCAATCAGCCAAACGGCGTAATAGGCGGCGATTTGTTTTCCTACAAAAACGAGGATGCCCACGGACGCGACGCTGAAGACAATTCGCTTAGCGAGATCTCCAGATCGGGACATAGCGAAGAGGCAGATCGGGAACAGGACATAATACCAACCCTCGTTGGCGAGACTCCACAACGGACTGTTTGAACCCAGGGTGGGCACGGCTATTGTCTGTAGGAACGTGGCGTTACCGGCAAACACTCCCAAGGAGAGGTTCAGTGCCGGCGGTCCGGCGATCACATTTCGTGTTTCCACTCCCGAATATAATCCGTGCTGAGCAAAGTACGCAGAACCCAGAAAATCCAACGCCGCTCCCAGACAAAGGGCTGGAATAAGTACTGTGTAGAGTCGCGACGAACGGGCAATCGCATAGGATTTCCAACTAAACCGCGTGGAGCGGAATTGTTGAAGGCAACTGCCACCGACCAGAAAACCACTCAAAACGAAAAAGATGGTAACTGCTGAGTGGCCGAGAGATGTTAACGCGTAAGCAGGAAGCAATAATGGCTGATATCGGTCAATCGCAGCGTAATCAACAAAAAAGAGGTTTCGCCAATGAGAGATAAAGACCAATAATGCCGCTGCGCCTCGGATGAGATCAAGCCACGCAGAAGAGTTTTGACTAGGAACTTCCATAATCCTCGCTGCGGTTTTCACGATTCTATCGAGAGCCGCATGCTTAGGTACTAACGGATCTTGGTTGGGTGTCAAGGACGCTGGAACTCCAGGTCCGAAACTCCGTCCGAGTCCCTTGGAACCGGCGTGCTGGTTTGTCGGGTCTTCTTTTTCGCAAGGAACCAGTCCTCGATCGTCGCCCTTGAGAGCGTCGCCGCTCCTACCGCAATCACAAAAACCACCAGCAATCGGAGTAGAAGGAGGTCTAGACGCCCATGAAATCCCGGCAGGCCGTTAGAAGCGGCTACCTTGTCGTAAAGATCAAATGTTAGTACGTGGATCAGATATAGGCCATAGCTTATGTAACCGAGGAAGGGCAAGAAGGATAGTATTCGGAGTTTCTTGAGCTGATCACCGACCTGCAGTGAGGTGAGCAGACAGGCGGCAAAAATTAGGTTCCACGGCACGGATTGCAGAGCGGCGCCAAGGGCCGAATCGCGATGCAAAATTCCAAGGGGGATGAGAGTAATCAGCAGGATAACCCCTAAAGAGAACAGCAGCGCGGCTAACCACTTTATCGAACGTGTGGTGCAAATCGTCGAACGGCAGAAAATTGCGAGAAGCGCGCCGATTGCGAGATTGTCAGCTGTAAGCCAAGTCACCGTGCTAACGTCGCCCATGTAGGGCGTCTTGAGGAAGGACAGCAGGCGCAGGATAGGCTCGGCAAAGCAGATTCCAACGGAAAACCAAGCAAGGGCCGTGCGACCCTTCAACAGGAGAACAGTAACGGGCCAAACCAAATAGAATTGTTCCTCGACGGCGAGTGACCAAAAAGGTCCGTAGTGCTTAGGAAAATGTGTGAGACTCGTGAGGTTCGACAAGAAAAAGACTGCCGGAAGAATATCATGAACAGTAAAAAGACCGCCGGCGAGGAGAAGCAGAATGGTCAGGAAGTAAGCGGGCAGAATTCGTCTAGAACGCCGCTCATAGAATCTTTTGAAATAGTCGGGCTTCGTCTTTGTATCCAAGAGTATCCCAGTAATCAGGAAACCCGAGAGGACAAAGAACAGGTTGACTCCCAGCCACCCAAAAACGGTGGCGCCAAGGAACGTCCCAACTATTTTGTAGTGAGAGACGCCATTATCGGACCAATAGAGCCCATGGTAAAGGACCACCAGAAGAACGGCGAGACCCCGCAGGTAATCGAGGCCCGGAACATATTGGGGAAGCTCAAAATGTTCGGCTCGAGGGCTGACTTGCCGAGAAGCCATCAGACCCGGACCAACTCTGCTTTTTCGATGTTTTGGAGAAACCGCTCAGACGTCGAGGCCATTCCATGCTCAAATGTTTTCCAGATCCAGTCGTTCATTTCCTTGTCTAGCTCGGCAGCGCCAGAGTATTCCAGGTGACGGCGGGCAACGGAGTCCTCCTGTTCGCCGCGGCGTCGCTGTCGAGCAGCGTATAACCGGCGTCGAGAAGAACCTTCGTAACGCCACTGACGTTCGCTGTCGTAGTCTCGATTAGAATCGCAGGTCGCACAGTAGAGATGAGCTTGGTGGCGCCCCGAAGGATGTGAAGTTCCGCCCCTTCAGCATCAATCTTGAGAACATGCGGCGGCCGGAACCCCTGGTCAAGACACCAATCGAGCGGCACCGTCATGACTGTTTGCGTCTCGCGAACCCCACCCATCTGACTGCTTCCAACCACGTCTTCAAGTGAGTTGGCCGCTCTGGCTCGGGCCGCAATTCGGAAGCGGGCGAAGGCGAGCGCATCAGACGCAGCGCAGGGGACTACCTCCACCGGTGCGCCTTCTCGGTTCAATTTTGATGATCTCCTTAAAAGCGCCACCAGAAAAGTGTCCGGTTCAAAGGCATAGACCGCGCCGCTGGGACCCGCGAGGCCGGAGGCCGCGAAAGTAAAGACCCCCTGGTTTGCACCCACATCCCAGACCACGGCTCCAGGCCGAATCAACTCGGCCGCATTTCTCAGAAGACCTTGATCCCCAGTAGCGTTGACCCAATAACGCAATCCGCATTCTGGCGTTACAAAGAGGGGACTACCACCATACGAAGCTGGGAGCCGGCGTTTGATCACGACCCCGCGACTCAGAAGCTCGATTGCTCTTCGCATTCAATTCGTTTCCTATTACGTACCGGTTCGATGAATTAGTCAGCGCGGGTGGATCAGCTGACGAGTGCAGGCTACGCTCTCACCAACTCCGGCGTTTCGATGCTTTCCACAAACCACTCATACGTAGCGGTGATTCCATGCTCCAGGCTGATCGCAGCCTTCCACCCCAAACCAGTCAACCGCGATACATCCAGCAGTTTCCGTGGGGTGCCGTCTGGCTTCGCCGTGTCAAACACAAGTGAGCCCGTAAAGCCCACCGTTTTCTGAACCAGACGGGCGAGTTCTGCGATCGTGATGTCATCACCGGTTCCAACGTTCACGATCTCAGGCTCGTTGTAGTTCAGCATCAGGTGGACGGCGGCAGACGCAAGATCATCTACATGCAAAAACTCGCGCCGCGGAGAACCTGTGCCCCAGATGACGACCTCACCGCGGCCAGCGTTCTTCGCCTCATGGAACTTTCTGATCAAGGCCGGAAGAACGTGGGAGTTCTCCAGATCGAAGTTGTCGCCCGGACCGTAGAGATTGGTTGGCATCAGTGAAATTGCGTTGAACCCGTACTGCTTACGGTACGCCTGGCACATTTTGATACCGGCGATTTTGGCGATGGCGTACCACTCGTTGGTGGGTTCGAGCGATCCCGTTAGCAGGTACTCCTCTTTAATGGGCTGTGGCGCCAACTTGGGGTAGATGCAGGAACTGCCGAGGAACTGCAGCTTGGCGACACCCTGACGGTGAGCCGCATCGATGATATTGTTCTGGATTTCCAGATTGTCGCGAAGGAAGTCTGCCGGGTACGTGTTGTTGGCAAGGATGCCGCCGACTTTCGCGGCGGCAAGGAAGACATATTCGGGACGTTCGGTCGAGAAGAAGCGGTCGACGGCGGCGCGGTCCTGGAGGTCAAGCGCCGCGCGCGTGCGCATGACCAGGTTCGTATAGCCCTGGGCGCGCAGACGGCGAATAATGGCGGACCCTACCAGACCTCGATGGCCAGCGACGTAGATCTTTGAAGAAGAATTCATAGTTCGCAGCAGTACGGGAGAAATGAGACCAATAAGGTGGTCGAAATCTCAGCGGACCGGAGTCTCACTTAGGATCGAACTCTGAGCGGCTTCGACCTGAGCAATGCGCATGTCGGAATCCACCATCATTTGAACTAGTTGTTTAAACGACGTTTCCGGAGCCCACCCCAGAGCCTTGCGGGCACGGGAGGAGTCGCCCATCAGGTAGTCGACTTCCGTAGGACGGAAGTATTTCGGGTCGACCTCAACGAACTTCTGCCAATCGAGATCCACATAAGAGAAGGCGACCTCCAGGAATTCCCGGACCGAATAGGACTCGCCGGTGGCGACAACGAAATCACCGGGTTCCGTGTGCTGCAGCATGAGCCACATGGCCTTGACGTAATCGCCCGCAAAACCCCAGTCCCGTTTGGCATCCAAATTACCGAGATAAAGCTTGTCCTGAAGGCCCACTTTGATGCGACCGAGGGCGCGGGTGATCTTACGTGTTACAAAGGTTTCGCCCCGGCGCGGGGATTCGTGGTTGAACAGGATGCCGTTGGTGATGAACAGGTTATAAGCTTCACGGTAGTTAATGCAATACCAGTGCGAGGCTACTTTCGAGACGGCGTAAGGGCTGCGGGGATAGAAGGCTGTCTCTTCGTTTTGAGGCGGTTTCGCTGCGCCGAACATTTCCGACGAGCCTGCTTGGTAGAACCGGACGGTGCGACCGGTATGGAGCGCGTGATCGCGGACGCAATCGAGGAGACGAAGGGTACCCATCGCATCGGCGTCGGCGGTGTATTCGGGAAGTTCGAACGAGACCTTTACGTGCGACTGAGCACCGAGGTTGTAGATCTCATCCGGTTGGGCGGCTTCGATTATACGGCGGAGGCCTGTCGAATCAGTAAGGTCACCGTAATGAAGGTTAAGCCGCCGGCCGGACTCATGGGGATCTGAATAGATGTGATTGATGCGGGCGCTGTTGAAACTGGAACTGCGACGGACCACACCATGAACGTCATATCCCTTCGAGAGCAGGAGTTCGGCTAGATACGATCCGTCCTGGCCGGTGATGCCGGTGATGAGTGCACTTTTGGACACGTTAATGGTGACTCCGTTGAGTTGATTTAAAGAGAGAGTTGCTGCCGCAGCGTGAATATCTCAAGTTTACGCGGTCGGAGCGGCGGTGGGAAGTCTAGGTGCCAGAAGTGGCCGTTAGGGTTGGGGTGCGGATCAGTCGGGAAAGACGGTCTACCTCAGCCGATAGGACATTAAGTTTGATTTGGAGCTCGCGGAGATTGGCTTCGGTCGAGTCTGTGCCGACGGATCCTGTATCAAGGATAATACGCTGCATGGCGGAGCGAGCGAGTTCGGACACACTTCTTGCGCCTGAGCGCTCACAGGCGCCCTGGAGGAGACGGTACTCTTCGCCGGAGAGACGAAAGCTTACCATCTTTGTTTTCTTTGAATTGGCTACCATGACAGTGGTCCTTGGAATCAAGCGATGAAAGTCTAGGAAATCGGCCCGTATGTAAGCAGAAGCTGGGCCATCCTGGGGAGAAGAGTGGTCGGTTGAGCCATTAGCGGGAAGAAACTCGCCAGGGGCAAGTGGTGGGGAGTTGGGGTTTTCAAAGTTTGAAGACACTACGCGCTCAATGGTTACCGGACGCATCCGGGATTTGTTGTTGCCGGCCAACTCGGGCCGGACGGTTGAAATCCGCGCAGCTTAGCGCGAACTACTACTTGATCCTGAGCCGCATTGTCAAATTAGCTGACGGGGCGTGGATCACTAAGGCTGGATCGTGAGGCCAGCCCGTTTTGAAGCCGAGACTCGTGTAACGGGTCTCAGGAAAGTAACCTGCTTACGTTGCGAGTTTACTTTAAGAAATTCGCGGACAACGGACTCGCTTGGCGCCGCCAAGGCTGCCGAGTCGTTCTTCTTGCCCGGCGCTAAAGCAACATCCGTGGAAGCTAGCGAAGGACGTTATGAAACAGGACGAACTTGGGCGCTGTCGACCTCGGCTGCTATCGAACGTTGCAGCAGTGAGACTGAAAGTACGAGACGATGGTCCGTCTTCGTAGCAACCAGGATTCCCTCTAGCGAAGCCAGGGGGCCTGACTCGACCCGGACCTTTTGTCCCACACGAAGAAACGGATGAGGACGGGTCAGCAGACCGGAGCGCATCACCGCCTGCACCGCGAGAATCTCAAGGGGGTCGACAGGCTGGGGTTCGCGGCCGAAACCGACGATGGTTTCTACACCGGGAGCCGAGAGTACCGGAAAGCGATCATTGCGATCCATCTGACAGAACAAGTAACCGGGAAATAAGGCCGAGTCAAGCGTCTTGACACGGTCTGAGTATTGGCGGCGCTCCTGAAACGTCGGGCAAAGAGTGTCTAGACCACGGCTCTGGAGGAACTGGCTCACTGTTGATTCAGCCCGGGTGCGCACTCGAACAGCAAACCACTCAACACCGCGATTTGAACAAGCTACCGCCATTTTTGTCCCATGAGGCCGATCGCCTTTTCGAGCGAAAGGCACCGAGCCTCGCAACTCATCAAACTTTTGTACTCGCTGAACCCTAGGACTATCGCCTAAGGTCTTCGCTTGAGTTCTTAGGCTAACAGCGAATCAGGTCCACCGTCAATGCAAAATGTATGACAGGGTCGACAAAAATATTGAATAGGAGAAAGCCAAATTGATGACTGTTGGAACTCAAAAAATGAGCCTAGTAAAAACAACAGCAATTCGGGTAAGAATTCCTCGTATTACAGCGAAGTAACAGCGAATTAAGGGGTTGACAGGAGTATTACCGCATGGGCTTCACAGGACTTGCCCTCCCCAACCGGGCCTACCCGTTCGGCGGTCTTAAACTTTACACTCACAAAGTCAAGGCCTAAATGTAAGACAGATGCCAGACTCCGGCGAATGGATAAGCGGTAATCCATAAGCTTCGGGCGCTCGAGGACGATTGTGCTGTCCACGTTTACAACCACATAGTTACATTCATGCGCGAGCATGAGAACGTGCTCGAGAAATTGTCTGGAATTGGCCTCCTTCCATTCGGGCGCGGTATCAGGAAAGTGCATTCCGATATCGCCAAGAGCGAGCGCGCCCAGTAACGCGTCTGTCACCGCGTGGAACAAAACGTCGGCATCCGAGTGCCCCACCAATCCGAATTCGGAGGGTATCGTAATTCCGCCGAGAACGAGCGGACGACCTGACTCAATGCGGTGAGTGTCCCAACCCTGGCCAATGCGGAAGGGAACAACGCTAGCATCAGACATAAGGCAAGCGGGGCGATCTCACGCGGGGTTCAGCGCCCCGCTTTCGAGTACCAGATATAAACGCGCCAGTTCCATATCCGTCGGCCGCGTGATCTTGATGTTGCGCTCGGTGCCCGCAACTACAGAGACCTCCACCTCTTCCAATCGTTCGACAAGTGAGCTTTCGTCGGTACCGATGAAGAGATCCTGGCGTGCTTTGGCGAAGGCATTGCGGAGCAGCGAGAGGCGAAAGACCTGAGGCGTCTGGGTAAGGATGAGACGTTCGCGGGGAAGTGTCGCGCGGACCTTATTGCGGTGCACTTGCTTGACGGTATCGATAGGGACGATGCCTACGATGGCGGCGCCGGATTCGGCCGCGGCTGTAATGACCTGTTCGATAGTCGCCGTTTCGACGAACGGCCTGACAGCGTCATGCACAGCCACCAGGTCTGTATCCGCAGAAATGGTTGACAGTGCATTTTCGACCGAATGCTGCCGCGAGTCGCCACCTTCGACAGCCCGAACCACCTTTGAAAAGCCCTGACGTCCAAACTGTTCCCGAGCCCACTCCAGATCGTCACCACGTAAGGCCACGACGATTTCGGAGACTAGGGGAGTACCGACGAATTTTCGGATGGTGTGAATAAGGATCGGCGAGCCGTTCAGCAGCATGAATTGTTTTCGGCTGATTCCCGCTTTCTCGGGCGCACCGCGGCCCATGCGTGTGCCGAGTCCAGCTGCCGGAATGATCACTGAGACTTTCATCGAATGGAGGAGTGCTTCCTTTGTCCTCCTATTCTAAGGGCTTCCAGTAAGGAGCGTGAAGAAAGCATGCTAGGTTCGCACAAACTCGCCAGTTGCGCTGGCGGAAGGCAAGCCGTCCCCGAATGGAGGCGGACGTGAAGCAAAGTGGTCGGGGCCTTACTGCTTATCCTTAATCGCGCAGACGAGCGCGTGAGAACTTGTCAAAAGGGGATGGAGCCAACTCCTAGAAGCCTTTGCTGCACCGGTTGGAATAATCCATATCTTATCCGCCCATTCGTACAGCCGATCATAAGATTCGAAGACGCTGTACGAATAATAAATGCCGTCGCCTTCCGAAACCTTATACATCTTTCCTTTTGTCTGCAGAAAAATTAAGACCTTCCACAAGTGAAGCCGATGCAATGCCAGCTTCACGATCCTCCCTAGTTTCCCTCCCTGGCCGAAACGGTTATTGTCAGACAAAAAAACTGCGCGCTTCGCCACGCGCATCATTTCGTCTACGACTTGAGAGGGCTCGGCAACGTGGTGAAGAATGCCGCACTCGATAACCGCGTCGAAAGAGTTGTCCTCGAAGGGCAAGTGGTAGCCGTTCCCCTCCACAATACGACCTTGGGGAATTCCTGTCCTTTCTGCCTCTTTAATCAGCGCCATCACCGGCTCAACTCCCTGGGCCTCCCTTCCATGATCAAGCAAAAAGCGGACGGCCCGACCGGTACCGGCGCCCACATCCAAAACGGTTTTAAGGTCTAATGCGCTGCAGAGCATTTCAATAAACGCAAGCGCCTGATAGTGTTCGTCCTCCTTACAAGCCGTGTGCATGGCGTCATAGGACTGAGCGGTCTCCGAATAGTATTGGGCCTGAAGTTTTTCTGCGGGTGAGCTCATTGGTGGCTCCGACTGTAAGTAACCGAGATTGTACATTACGGTCGTTGGCCGAATGCGGATTTCGTTCGTGTCAGGAGGAGTAGAGCCTTTGGCCGGCGATCTTTGAGGTAGCAAACCGTTGCGGCTAAGGCCCGCAATTTTCGTCGTCAACCGCCGACTGGGGTTGCCGGAATACACTATTCCTGCGGTGTCCGTTACGTTCGTAACGAGCGGTGACGCGGCGAGCCGCATCCAGCAGATGCTGTTGTTCCGGAGTCAAAGCGGCACCCGTTTCGAGCTTCGCTTCGAGCACCATCTGCAGATCATGCATGTTAGCGACGCCCTCCCGCTACTCGGACCATGAGACAAGGTTGTTGCGGCCCATAGGAAGTATTGTGACGCGGGTTGGTTGACTCTTCGTGACCTAACCAACGGGGGGCGCCATTTCCTTGGCCGATCCGACCGAAGCTGCGGTGGCAGCAGAGGAACCAACACCGCGATCTGCGTGGCGTTCGTCAAACCTGCCAAAGATCATCTTGCCGGCTGTGGTTTGCAGGACACTAGTCACCGTGATGTCAACGGTCTTTGAGATGTGGCGCCGGGCATTGTCGACAACAACCATCGTGCCGTCATCCAGGTACGCGACACCCTGGTTGTATTCCTTACCCTCTTTCAAGATGAAAACGCGCATGGCTTCGCCGGGAAGAACCACCGGTTTTAAGGCATTGGCGAGTTCATTGATGTTCAGGACTTCCACACCGTGAACCTGTGCTACTTTGTTCAGGTTGAAATCGTTCGTCACAACCCGGGCGTGGCGAACCTTCGCGACTTCGAGGAGCTTGAGATCCACCTCGCGAACGTTTTGCGGATCGTCGGCAATCAGTTCGACCGTGATCCGCGGGAGTTTCTGGAGGCGCTGGACGATATCAAGGCCGCGTCTGCCTCGATTGCGGCGCGCGGAATCGGCTGAATCCGCCACCATCTGCAGCTCGCGAAGAACAAATTGGGGAATTAAAAAGCCACCCTCAAGGAAGCCCGATTCTGCAATATCGGCGATGCGACCATCAATGATCACGCTGGTATCGAGCACCTTGGGAATCGCGTTGCCTGAGGCATCGGCGCCAGCCTGCCCCTTCCATTGCCACGACTCGGATTTAACCAGGCCGATGGCAGCGCCAGTATATGCCGTCACCATCGGAATCAGAATCGATAG
>Ga0206891_10147_pt1 | contig 21751 bp, 19 predicted proteins | sample Alteio_BWOrgHeat_55_FD_153246 | JGI IMG/M metagenome (GOLD analysis project Ga0206891, IMG submission 153246) | Enriched cells from forest soil in Barre Woods Harvard Forest LTER site, Petersham, Massachusetts, United States - Alteio_BWOrgHeat_Nextera7 ...
ATTACAAATTATGGCTTTTGGCAGTACTCACAGAAGATCATGAGCGACGTGCCAACGGCCTTTCTTTCGATTGCCGCTCTCGCACTGCTCCTTTCAATTCGCGATCGGAAACGACCTGGCCTGACATGCTTCGCCGCTGGAGCCGCCATGGGTTTCGCGGCTGCAATCCGCTACGACAATATTCTGGCGATGGCACCAGTGCTCGCGTTGCTGCTTTGGGAAGGCCCTTGGACAGATCGCCTTCGCCGGACGTTCTTCACGATACTTGGTTTGATGCCATGGATTGTCAGCTTGGCGATATATCACCAGGTTAGATTCGGGAGCCCTCTGCGCACCGGTTATAGTTGGTACCTCAGCAATGACAAGGATCCCGACCATCCGTTATTCTCCACCAAGTACATCACGACATCCAGCTTCCTGAGGACGCGAGGAATTGAAGCGCGATTCGCCGGAGTGGTTGAAGGTAATGGTCCCTTCTACGCCAAGGCATTGCTGGCCGAAACGGATACGACCCGCGTCCTCGGCCACCCGCTATATTGGCAGTTGCCAGGCCGTACAGTCTATCAGGTTCTGGCACTGCTCCGTACGGCCTTGGGAATCGTCGGCTTACTGGCCTGCCTGCCGGCCTGGCGACCGAACTATTTTCGACAGCGATTTTTCCTGTGGTCAGTAACGTCTCTACTCGTGAGCGTCAGCCTCTATTCGTTGTACTTCTGGCAGGAAGAACGATACCTGATGCGATTGGTTCCATTGTTCTGCCTGGCCAATGGGATAGGTGTATCGGAGCTGTTTGCATGGTGGCCCACGAAGGTAATTCGCTCGGCCCTGATCGCCGTCCCAAGCGCACTGATTGCAATATTCGCGTTCTACAACTGGCAAATGGGATTCCCGAACGGCAATGATTTGCATCTCTATGAAACGATCACTCGAGCAGGGGAACAGATGGAATCCAATGCCGTCGTAGTGACAAATTTCGACCCGTGGCGCATTGACACCTACCTGATCCGCAATACCAAACGTCTTGCGGTGCCACTGGTCCTCGACAAGGGTCTCTCCTTATTCGTCAGCGGCAGTTCGACGCAGACCGCCTTCCATCCATTCATCGCATTGGAGCATCCCGAACGTCTGCGAGAACTTCTTGATTCCGGAAGGCCGGTCTACTGGCTCATTAACAACCCGTGGTCGGGCCAGTCGTTTTCCGACTTCAACGCGCTGCAGAAATACTTCCGCTTGCAGGTACTGGCCACCGCAAGCGTGAACGGAGGCGACGATCTGCCGTACCTCGGACGAATCCACGAATTAGCGAAAGATCATTGATGCAGGCGCTCCTGACAGCTACGGCATCGCCTTCTTCCAAATCGGCACTTTCTGCTTCAACTCATCGATAATGAACTGCGCGGCCGCAAAGGCCTCGCCGCGGTGTGCCGCTTCCACTCGGACCAGGAGTGATGCTTCGCCAACGCCAATGGTGCCGAGGCGGTGGATCACCCGAATTCTTTTCAGCCTCCACCTTTGGTGCGTCTCGGCGAGCAGCTTGCGGAACTGGTGCTCGGCCATCTCGCGATGAGCCGTGTACTCCAGCGCTCGAATCGGTTTCCCGTCCTCGATCTGGCGCACGATTCCCCAAAACGTCACCACGCCTCCCACCTCACCGTTGAATTTACCCAACGTCGCCTCAACTTCATCGATCGATTCATCGGTGAGAAGTAGTTCGTCCGTGGACGGCCCACTCCCGCCCTGCAGTGGTGGCATCAAGGACAACACATCACCATCGCGGAGTTGGCTTGATCGCGTAGCAAACTCCACGCCGATGGCGATAAGAGTCGTCTTCTCCGTTTCTTTGAGTTGCGGGAACTGCGCATGAAGTTGCCTTAGGGCATCGGCCGTCGTAGCGCCGTCAGGCAAAGTGATGGTCAATTCGTTTTGACCGGCCAATTGGCGGAGGAAGCTGAAAAACTGAACGGTGATCTTCACAGCTTCGCCGCAATTGCTTCAGGACGCAGTGTGCCAACATATGGCAGATTCCGGTAGCGCTCACGATAATCAAGCCCGTAGCCGACAACAAACTTGTTGGGAATGTGAAAGCCGACGTAATCCGCCTGAAAATTTTCGCGGTGCGGAATGTCCTTTTCGAGGAAGGTGCAGAACTTCACGCTCCGCGGCTGCAGTTTTTGGAGCATGGTGCGGATATTCACAAGAGTGAGGCCCGTATCGAGGATGTCGTCCACCACGAGCACGTCACGGTCGCGCACATCCAGCTTCAACGCCTTGGTCAGGATCAACTCTCCCGTCGAACGGGTCTCACCGTGGTAGCTGGACACCCCGATGTAATCAAGCCGCAGTTGCATCGGGAGTCGCCGCAGCAGATCGGCGATAAACATGACACTTCCGGTAAGGATCGCCACCAAGGTGAGATCCTTCTCCGCGTAATCCCGCTGAATCTCCATCGCTAGATCATCGAGCCGTTGCCGAATTTGCTCTTCCGTCAGGAGAACTTCTTCCAAATCTTGCCGCATCGGGTGCATGGTGGCTACAGTCTATCCCAACTAGTTGCTGCAAAAAAGAAAAAGTGCGCTGCGGAATGGCGGTTACCACGCGGATGGGCGGCTGCACTACCTATTAGCTGCTATGGCCGTAGCCAGAACTATCCAAGAAAAAGTGAATCTGCGTACTTGACGGGGCTCGTCCGTAGGAGTATTTTTACCGCGTCGGCAGAAAGTTGCCCAGGCTCCTTGTAGTTAACTACCCCGAATCACTGGCACTCAATCGGTTCACTATCTCCATGAATTCGGCCGCGAGAACTTGGCAATGAAACGCCTGATCAAGGTCGGGTTGACCGGTGGAATCGCTACAGGGAAATCGATGACTCTCGACCAGTGGCAGCAGGCAGGTATGGCAGGCATTGACGCCGACGTGTTGGCGCACCAGGCCCTGATTCCCAGGACACCAACATGGGACAAAGTTGTGCGCACATTTGGATCGAAGATTTTGAACAAGGATGGGACGGTCAATCGTCCAAAGCTCGGCAAGATCGTGTTTGCTGACGAGAAAAGGCGCGAGGCACTAAACCGCATCATCCACCCGGCAGTCGAAAAAATGTGGACGGAAGCCATCGAACAACTGGAGCGTGAAGACGCCGCCACCATCGTCGTAGTCGCAATTCCGCTGCTGTACGAAGTTGCAGCGGAAACAAAATTTGATTGTGTTGTCGTGGTCGGATGCAGCGAGCCGACACAGCTCGCGCGTTTGGCAAAAAAAGGGTTGAGTAAATCGCAGGCGCAGGCACGCATCCGCGCCCAGTGGCCTTTGCAAATGAAAATGGATCATGCTGATTTTGTGATTTGGAACGACGGCCGGTTGGAGGTGTTACAACAACAGGCGGAGACGATTTGGGTGAATATCAAGGAGACTTACCATGCCCCGAGCAAAAACTAGCCCCGAGAAAATCGAGGCCGGCAAGAGTGACGAACCAAAGGCGATTGCAACCAGCGCTGCTGCCGAGGCAGCAACCAAACTGGATGAGGCGCAAAAAAGCGCCGGCGTCGCCCTGGCCATCGCCGAGAAGGATGAATCACCAGGCTCACCCAATGAACTGCCGCCTGGCACGACCTTGAACCTCGCCGACCTCCAGGCCATGAGCATGCCGCGCCTGCAGAAGATGGCGCGCGACGGCGGCGTGGAGACGGTTGCGGTGCTCAAGAAGTACGAGATCATTTTTGAAATTCTCAAGAAAAATGCGGAGCGCAATGGGGCGATGTTCGGCGAGGGTGTCCTGGAAATTCTGCCCGATGGCTTCGGCTTTCTCCGCTCGCCGGCATACAATTACCTCCCCTGCCCCGAGGACATCTATGTTTCCCCATCGCAGATTCGTCGTTTCGAACTGCAGACCGGCGACCTCGTGGCGGGTCAGGTGCGTCCGCCGAAGGACAAGGAGCGCTTCTTTGCGCTGTTGAAGGTAGAGGCGGTCAATCGGGACAATCCCGATAAGGCCAAAGACAAGATTATGTTCGACAACCTCACCCCCTTCTTCCCCACCAGCCGTTTCATCCTCGAAACGAAATCCGAGGAAATCAATTCCCGCGTCATGGATCTTTTCACGCCCATTGGCAAAGGCCAGCGCGGCCTCATCGTCGCGCCACCGCGCACAGGTAAGACCATCCTCTTGCAGAAAATTGCCAATTCCATCATCACCAACAATCCGGAGGCCATCCTCATCGTATTGTTGATCGACGAGCGCCCCGAGGAAGTCACCGACTTCAAACGCACCGTTAATGCCGAGATCATCAGTTCGACTTTTGACGAAGCGCCGGAACGTCATGCACAGGTCGCCGAGATGGTCCTTGAAAAGGCCAAACGCCTGGTCGAGCACAAGAAGGATGTTGTCATCCTGCTCGATTCAATCACGCGTCTCGCGCGCGCTTACAACACGCTCCAGCCGCACTCGGGGAAAATCCTCTCGGGCGGTGTGGACGCCAATGCGCTGCACAAGCCGAAACGTTTCTTCGGCGCGGCACGCAACGTTGAGGAAGGCGGCTCGCTGACGATTATCGCCACCGCACTGGTGGAAACCGGTTCGCGCATGGATGAAGTCATCTTCGAAGAGTTCAAGGGCACGGGCAACATGGAATTGTGCCTCGACCGCCATCTCGTCGAGAAACGTATCTTCCCCGCAATTAACGTCGAACGGAGTGGCACGCGCAAAGAAGAGTTGCTCTATCATCCCGATGAATTGGATCGCATTTACATTCTGCGGAAGGCGCTCGCCGGCGTCCCTCCCATTGAGGCGATGGAGTTGGTCACCGAAAAATTAAAAAAAACCCGGTCCAATGCGGAGTTTCTGCTCGCGATGAAGTTCTAAGCGCGCGGCAGCCCCTGCCCATGCGCCACCGATTTCTCATTCGCAGCTTTGCGGCGTCGCTGTTGGGTTGTTCCCTTGGCGTCTGTGTCCTGGCAGAGTGGACCAACTCCTTGCCCATCGCCGCTGCCAAGAGCCGTGTCGTGCTTGTCCGTGACCCAGGTTCGGTGAACAGCTTTACCGCCGACATCGCGAAGGTTCGTCCGATGATTGCGGCGGGAATCGATGCACTCACGGGTGAAGGGAATGAGGCGGCGGCATGGCGACACTTTGTTAACAGCAACGATATCGTCGGCATCAAGATAAACACCCAGGCGGGCCCGTTGCAATCCACACGGCGCGCCGTGGTGGAAGCAATCACCGAGGGCTTGCGCACGGCAGGAGTGGCCGCCACCAACATCTATGTGTTCGACCGTGATCCCATCCAGATGCGCGCTGCGGGCTATCTCAAGCCTGGCACGGCCAATCAAATGCAGGAAGTGTCCATCATCGACGGAAGTGGCTGGGAGCCGATCGCCTATTTCCAGGATAATCTCGCCGGCAAACTGATCTGGGGCGACTTGCTTTTCGGAAAGGACCTCGACACGGATCTCAGCAAGCGCTCGCATCTGCCGAAGCTCGTGACCGAGACGATCACCAAGCTCATCAATGTCCCCGTGCTCCAGAACCACGATGCCTGCGGCCTGGCGGGCTGTCTCTACAATCTCTCTCTCGGCATGGTGGATAACACCCGCCGCTTCGAAACGGGGGGCCAGCGCGGCGACCCGATGATCGCGGAGATTTGCAACATGCCCGCGGTGCACGGGAAACTCGTCCTGAATGTCATGGATGGATTGATCGCCGGCTACGCGGGCGGCCTGGGATTCAAGCCGCGGTTCTCCTGGAATTACGGCGCGCTCTACTTCAGCACCGACCCGGTCGCCATCGATTCACTTTGCGTCGATGTCCTCGAAGCCAAAGGCCGCGAAGCCCGGGTTCCGCTGATCCGCCCGCTCGCCACCCATATCGCCACAGCCAACCGCCTCGGCCTTGGTCAATCCAACCCCGCGAACACCGACCTGTCCGAAACCAGGCCCTGACTACTTCGCCTTGGTGGCGGGCGGTTCCGTTTTTTCTTCCGTCGCCGGCTTTTCCTCAGCCGCCGGGCTCTTGGCCTGTAATGCCTGCTTCGCGCCGTCGACGATGTCGGAGGCCGGTAGGATGATCGGCATCATGCCAAACACATTGAGATTGCTGAACATAAAACCGCTGGCCTGATCGGTCTGTGTTTTGGAGCTGCGCAAAAAGAGAATGCCCACGAGTTTGCCATTGAGTGAAAATACCGGCGACCCAAGCGCGTAACCCCACATGGATTGACCGAGCACATAAAACGTCCGGGGCCTGTCCACGATCGCCTCGATGCGCCCGATCGAAATTGCGGGCACGCGATTGGCCACCTGGCTCAGGCGATTCACCACGATCACCTCGTCCAATATCTGCGCCTTCGCATCCTGTGCGAGATCCACGAACGGCAGCGGCTTCGCCGGCTTGTCGGACGGACGCAGGAACGCCAAATCGAGGTCTTTGTCACGCAAGACGACCTCTGCCGGAATTTCCGTGCCGTCCGTCAGCACAATCTTCACATCGGTCAACTCGCTCTCAAATTTGAACTGTGACATGTCGGCGCCGCGCGCGGCCATCGCCCTCGCATACGTATCTTTCATGGCGCTGCTCGGATCCGTCGTCGCCAACGAGACAACCGTCAAACCCGAAGGATCGATGACCGTGCCCGTCGTCTCGGTCTTCGACTCCGATTTCTGGTCGCGCCCCCCCATCGAGACGCTCTGCTTGATCGCCAGTTTCACCGTGACCACCGCCTGCTGGCATTTCGCCAGGATCTCGCGACCCGATTTCGCCGCGTCGTCAGCCCGCGCGGGGGAAGCCATCAATCCACCAACCACCGCGAGCGCCATGGATAAAATCAACGTGAAATGTCTTTTCATTCTAGTGATTTCCTTTCGCAATCTCCTTGTGTCCGTCCCAGTTTGGTTCCAATTCCAAAAATACCGTATGAATCCCCCGCTCAACCCGCAGCACGATGGTCTTCCGTTTTTCTGTCGCCACGCGTTTCATTTTCTCCTTTAACGACGCTACGTCCGTCACCGGCTCACCATCGAGCGCTGTGATGATGTCCCCGACGTTCAAGCGCCCAATCGCCGCCCACCCGCCGTCCTTCACTTCCGTGACCTGCGCGCCCGGCCGATCTTCCGACCATTCCTCATGCACCTTGTCAAAAAACGTCATGTCCCGCACCGTGAACTCAAAATCCTCATCGCGATACTTCTTCATCTCGCGTTCGAGTTTTGGCGACCGCACCAATTCCACCGGCAGACTCAATTTATCCGCGCCTCGCATCACGGTCAGCGTCGCTGTCGTGCCGATCTTGTACTGCCGCACCATCGTGTTGAGAATTTCCTCATCACCGGGCTGCGACGCGGAAATGCTCTCTCCGTCGAGGGCCAAAATCAAATCCCCAACCTTCAGCCCCGCCTTCTCCGCCGAGCTATTCGTGTAAACCTGCGTCACCCGCACGCCGTTCAACCCCGGGCTGCCCAGTTGCTCCGCCAAATCGCGCGCAATCGCCTGCGTCGCGACCGGCAGCCAAGCCTTCTGCGCTTCCAGCCCCGGGTCCTCAAGCTCTTGCAGGCCCACTTTCACCACCGTCAGCAACTGCTCCGTCCCGCGCAAAAATCCAAGCCGCGTCGGCACGGGCTTCGTCTTGCCGGCAGTAATTTTATCGGTGATCGCCTGCATCTCCGCCACGTTGTGCACCGGCGCGCCGTTGATCTCCACCAGCACATCGGTTCCCTCGACCTGCGGCTTCGCGTCATTGCAAGCCCCACCGGGACGCACCGACGTCACGATCACCCCGTCGCGGCTCTTCAACTTCATCTCGCGTTCCGCCAACTCCGAAATGTCTCGCGCCGTGATGCCCCACTGTTTCAATTCAAACGTCTTCGGCTGGCTCGGCTCGCGCTCGATCGTCCGCACCTTCAACGTCTTCTCCTTGCCGTCGCGCACCACCACCGCTTCAAACTCCTGCCCAATCGGCAGGTCCGCCACCATCTGGTTCAACAACGGAATCTCCTCCGCGTACCGCACGTACATAGGCTTCCCCGCCACCCGCACCAGCACATCCCCCGACTCGAATCCCGCCTTCGCCGCGGGCGAATCCTCCACCACGCCACCGATCAACACGCCGCGGTCACTCTTGTCCTCCTTCAACAACGGTTGGATCTCCACGCCCAACCAACTCCGGCTCACCTTGCCCTTCTCCATCAACTGGTGCGCCACCGCCTGCGCGAGGTTGCCGGGTATCGCCCCGCTCAACCCGAAGCTGATCTCATTGATCCCGACCACCTGCCCTTTCAAATTCACCAATGGCCCGCCTGAGTTGCCGGGATAAATGTCCGCGTCGTGCCCGATCCAGCGCACCAGCGAACCCACGTCCTCCCCGTCCAGCGTAAACCGGCCCGAAGCGAACGCCTGCGGCATCACCATCTTCACATTGCTTACGATCCCCAGCGTCACCGATTGCGACATCGCAAATGGACTGCCCATCGCCAGCACCGACTCGCCCACCCGCAACAGATCCGAATTCCCAAAGTCCACCGGCGTAAATTCCCGAGGAGTTTCCGGTTTCAATTTCACCACCGAAATGTCCGCCAGTGCGTCCGTCCCCACCAACTCCGCCGGCACTTCCTCGTTGCTCGGCAGGATCACCACGATCCGCGTCGCATGTCCCGCCACGTGATGGTTCGTGATTACGTCCCCTTCCTTCGTGATGATCACCCCGCTCCCGCTCGCCTCATACTTCACCTCGCGCCCCTGGTAATACTGCGTTGCCACCACCTGGATCCGCACCAGCGACGGCTTCACCCGCGCCACCGCCTCGTCGATCGCCGCCCGCTGCGGATCCACCGCATCCGCCGCAAATGCTTTGACCGTGAATGCAGTGAAAAGGAAAACAAGCGCGACAACGACCCCGGACCGCCGAATGTGAAAAATCATCCGCCCATTATGCCAGAAGTTTTTACGCGCGTAAAGAAACCCGAACAAAGCCACTCAATTGACTACCGGCTTCACGGCGGTTGAGTTTCCAGCACCAGCACCCAACCCCCATCACCGTCATTGTTGTTTCCCGGCGGTATGAAGTCCTGCGTACCCGTATTGGACAACGGCGAGCCGGCAACGGTGGTGTAGGTCCCATTGCTCGGATCGTACCAACGGGCGGTCACGGGCGCGCTGAGCTTGGTCATGTCGACGGTAAACTGCTGAACGACCGGCGTGAAGGCGATCACCAGCGTCCCGTCGGGCGTTCGGGCCGCGGTCAGGTAATTGTTGTTATCGACCGTGTCGGTACTGGAGAATGTGCCATAACCGGCTGTGACAACTACGTGGTTCGTATCGGGAATCAGGTTGTACCAGGCCCGCGGCTCAAACAGTTGCGCCACGTACGCCATTTCAATCGCCCCCGGCGTGTCGAGCAAACTCTGCCAGCCGGATTCAAACGTCCAGGTTGCGTGGTTCCCGTAAAGTTGTCCCGTCGCCCCGCTGAGATTAGCCCAATACTCCTGCTTCCGCAGAACCGGCGCGGTCGTGACCGGACCGTTGAGATCTTCAAACTCGTAATTGGCCTCCACCAAAAAGACCGGCTCGAATCTCCTGCGCTGATAGTCCTTAAGGATCTGCGCGTACGTGGGATTGTAGGTGTAGGAGCCGTTCAACTTGATGATCCCCGCCCATCGGGGATCGTCCAGCGAACCGCCCGGCGGTGTCAATTCAACCGTGTGGATGTGTTGCTGATCGAACTGCTTGATCCCCCTCGCAACAGCCGTCACAGCCAAATCCTGCTTGGGATTCTGCCAGTAGGAATCATCATTGCCGCTTATCCAGATGATGTTCGGAAAACTCTTGTACCGCTTCCCCAGGTACCGGCCAAACGCGCGACAATTCCTGGCGCCATTGTTCAACACGGTCGTCGTCCATCCGCCGGTCTCGATCGGGTCGAGAAAAACCACCAGCCCGTGCTTGTTTGCCAGCTCAAGCATCTGGTCAACACGAGCGAAGTACGCTTCGTTGGGCTTGGTCAGATCGTAGTGCGCCAGGTCATTGGCCCCGCCACGAAGATACCCCGTGAACGGCAGGATTCCATCATACGTGCTGCCGTCCGCATTCCCACTGGTGTACGTCGTGCAGAGCACGTCGATCCAGACCGAGTTGAACGCGTGCGACTGCCGATTCGCAAAGTACATGTCCGCATCATTCGTGGTGATATTCACGATGAGCGACTGCGGCGAGTCCCCCGCAATCAGAAACGGCACCTTGTTGGAATCAACCAAATACCGACCGTTGGCGCTTTTCTTCACCGTCGGGATCGGCGCAGCCCCTGCCGTCACCACACAGCCGACCATCAATAAGCAAATCCAGCGAATAAACATGGAGCGCACACTATACATGACCTACAGGCTAATTCCACCCGACGCTCGCCTAGGGTTTTTTCTGTAGTACCCCACCTGTCACACCCTCTTGCCTTCTATGGAAGGAAGCGGTCCGGGGAAGGAAAGACTTCCGCATTTATACGTCAGATCCTTTAGAACAGCCTCAAAAATGGGTTCGTTTCGCAGAAACATATAGGGGGGTCTTTGATCCCTCGCGCCATGTGTCAGTCGTCCTGTTCGTCATCTCGTCCGCCAAAGCTTCAGCGACGGCGGACCATCATTTCAAAGGGCTGCCCCGATCATACCCCTTCCAAAGCTACATGTCCAGCAAACTTATCGCTTTACGATAACACCCTTGTAGTCGCAGGCTTCAGCCTGCGTTGACCCATGCGGTTTGACGGAACTCTTTGCGGGCATGTGATCATTGATGAATTCAATCATGCACCGGCTAATAGCTATCGCAAACTGATCTCGCGGATATCCGGCAGTTTCTCTTCTCCTGCTCCCCCGTGCATGCTATCAGTAAGACTGATAATCGCATGACCGACAAACCCGACAAATTCTCGCGACGGTTGCTGGCTCTGGCAATAGCCATCAGCCTGGTCGTGGCGACGGTGACCGTGTCCACCTACATCGTCTTCTACAAAATCCCACACCAGCTCGCTCATGAGGTGGCGGACGGGTTTCGCAGCGCTTTCAATTTCCAGCCGCAGGTCAAAATCAACGACATCGTGGTCCTCGAACAATCCGTGCCCGTCGCTGAACTGGCCATGGAATCAAAACGCGTGCTGGCGCAGCATGTCTACGAGTCAACCTGGGCCTACAGCACCAAGACCATGGAACTCTACGGTGTCTTCACGGCAAAGGCGGGCTTCGACCTGAAGCAGCCCTTCATCGTCCGCATTCAGAAATCCCCGCCGAAGCTCTTCGTCCATTTGCCCGAACCGAAACTCCTCTCTCTCGAGATGGACAACTACCACATCCTGCGGGACGAGGACGGGTACTGGAATAAAATCGACGCCACCGAACGCGAAGCCGCCATGGACCACCTCAAGACCAACGCCCGCCAAAAAGTTTTGGCGTCTCCCCTTCTCTCCGAATCCAAAGCCGAGCTCGAAAAACGCATCCAGGAAATCGCCGCCAAAACCGGCTACTCCGTCGAGTTCGAATACGCCACCCTCAACAGCGCTACCCGGGGGAACCAGCAATAACTACTGTTTCAGCGTTGTGCCGGGAACTAGACGGAACTCACCCGTCGCGACTAAATCCATATTCGTGAGCGCATTCTTGACGGACTCGGGTAGCGCGTCCGCCTTCGCCAAGAGCAGGCTGACCTGCCACAACTGGTCCTCTTTCAAGGAACCGTGGAATCCAGGCATACCCGTCAGGCGGATCCCGTTTGCCACCTTCCAGTAAGTCTCTCCCGGCTCATCGTCGGTCACACCCTTCCCTTTAAAAAGTTGGGGAGGCGGTGGGAACATCCCCGCGGCGATGAAGCTCTTCGATCCGCCGGGCAACCCGTGACAGACCGCGCAATTCTCTTTGTAGAGCGCCACGCCCGCCGTCAAATTCGCCTCCGTTGGCTCGAAGGGCGCGCTCTTCGGCATCTCTTTCGCCACCCGAGCGTCCAGTGCCTTGTGCGCCAGCATGTTCTCGAACGGCATCGGCGGGGACGACGTAGCTACCGGGGCATAACCTCCTGCAAGATAGAAATAAACGCCAAGGGGAATGAGCAGCACGCCCACGACAAGTCCGATAAGAAACCCAGGTTTCATCACAAGCCTCCGCCTTTCATTCTCTTACGGTACGGCAGGTAGATGCTCCCACAGGGAAATCAACAGCGCCAGAATAAAACTCTCTCCATCTCCCGCGAGACCCGATTCTATTTCTCCGTCACTGCGTCCGCGACTCCCTCATCCGGCACCAGCGTCCAGTCGCTGTCGGGATTGTAAGCCTTCATCGCCACCGCAACCTGCGAAGTCTTGTCGGCGAGATTTCGCTGATAAACTTTGCCGTCCTGGTTGACGATAAATGTCATGATGCCTGACTGGTCCCAATGCTCCGGATACGCCACCAGCGCGAATCCCTTCGTCAAGTTGCCGTGGCTCATGTAACCCATTCTCCCGTCGGGCGCCGCCTTGCCCTGCTGGGTCAGGATCCGAAAATAATAACCGTGAAACGGGTGCGGACCGCCGCCCCGATGGCCGCCGTACCCCTCGGCATGAGCTTCCGCAACCAACGGCCCAAAAGGACTCGCCGGTTCACCCTCCGCCGCCGGCCAGTACAGGCCGTCCTTCTTGCCGGGTGTGCTCTTGAATTTCAACGCGTACTTCACACCGCCGTTTGCGTCCGCATTCAAACTGGCGAATTGTTTTTGTGCCTTCACATAAGCACGGCAAACGCCGATCGCACACAGCTCATCTTTCCCGATGTGACGGTTGATGATCTCTTCCTTGCCCGCCGCCGTGTCGAAATGCCATTGCCCGTCCGCTTTCACCAACGGAATCGCCATCGGCCAGTCATTCGTACCAATCTCCAGGGTGACTTTGTCATCCCCCTCGTTCACCGGCTTGCAACTTTGCGCCATGGCGGCTGCGAACTTCTCTTCGTTGTTCGCGTCCTGCACTTTGTCGCCGGTCATAAGTTCGCGGAACTCCGGACCGAAAATCTCATTCAATGCCGTTATGTCTTTGGCTGCGGTAGCCGCCTGTAACGCCTTGATGGCGTCCTCCGGCGTCGCAAACGTCCGTTGCGGCAACGCTGGTTTCTCGTCTGCTGCCTGCACGCTCGCCGAAAAAATCCCCCCAACGCCCACCAATAGCGCAATTGTCAAAAGGCCGGCAAAATGTGTGAATTGATTTGAGGTTTTCATAGATTTATCAGGTTCGTTTCTGGCCAGGTTCCGGTTCATCGCCTGTCTCCCGGTCCGCCACCCGCGTGCGGCGCAGGATGCGCCACCGCGCGGCTTACAGCTCCGCGATGACTGTAATCATGCACATCGCGCCCTCTTTCGTAGCCGCCGCCGCCGAAAACATAAACGTCAGGATCCGCCACCACCACCGCGCTGCCGCTGTAGCCTCCATCCACGTATCCCACACATCCCGTCAGGACTGCCACCAGCGCAACCGCCAGCCCAATCCTGATTCGGTCAACCGCACCGTTTGCTTTATTCATAAGGATTTTCCCTTCGCGGACGAAATTAAAACCTGCGGCAGCCCTTGAACCACCATCAGGCGCGCATTGATCGCCAATCGCATCATTTTTCAGTCTGACCCGCTCCCCCGGTAGGCCTCCGTGATTAAGTCACGGAACGTCGACTCCTGTTTCTGTTTAACTCTCATATGCCTAAAATAACCCCGCAACGTTCTCGCCGCTATGGGGTGTTCGCCCCACCCGGCGTCTAGGAGCAACTCCTAGTTATTATATTCTGACCGATAGGGGTGCGGCCGTCGGTGACTCATTCGTGAAAGTCGGCATCGGCGCCAGCGCAGGGGCGACCGGATTGTTGGTGGAAGTTGGCGCCACTATCGGCGGCGGCGATTGGGCGGCTGCTTCCGAGGTCGCCGATGGCAGGCTGGACGTTTCCCCCTGTTGGCCGCACCCGCACAGGGACAAACCGACGAGCATACTGGCTGCGGTAATCCGGATCCTTCGTAGCGAGCTCATTCTCTTTCTTCCCTCCTTCAACCCGACATTAATTTTCAATTGAGAACTAAGGAAACAAATATGGCCCGTCCGGCCAACTCCTTGCCGTTGAATTGGTCAATGGCTCTTCGCGCCTCCTCCTCCGTCTCCATCTCCACGAATCCGATTACTTTGGAGTTACGTGTGGAACCATCCGCAACCACATCGCAGTTGATGACTCGCCCCACTCCCTCGAACAGTTTCTGCAAGTCAGCGTCCGTTGTGCAGGTAGGCAGGCGGTGGACATGTAACATCTTGGGCATGTCGATTCTCCTTCATCTTCGGGAGAATCGGGAATCCGGCCGTTTCGCGCCATGGGGTGTTTACCCCATACGTGGCCAGGTGACGACCGCCCATTGACGCAGGCGCCACAACGCGATTATGGCGAAGACGGCACGGGCGTAGCCGGGGGCAAGGCATTCGTGGAAGTCGGCATGGCGGTTTCCGGCAGCGGTGCCGTTGCGGTCGTTGAGGACGGCGAATTGGACGTGCTGTCCGACGGGTTATTGGTGAGAGGCGCGGTCGCCACCGATGGCGCCGCTTGGGTGGTCGTCTCCGGCGTCGCCGTCGAGGTGCTGGGAGTGTCACTCTGTTGGCTGCATCCGCACAATAACAAACCCGCTAACGCACTGGCCGCGGCAATCTGGATCTTCCGTATCGATTTCATTTTTATTATTCCTTTTCCTTGGTGTAATCGAAAGTAATTCGTTTAGCCGTGCGAACGCGATGGGGTAGAACCCTACCGTGCCCGGCAGTTTCTCTTCTCCTCCTCCCGACTGCGTGCTATAAGCAACGCTCCCTTGGGAGAAAATACATGTCATTTGAAAGCGGTTCCATTGCTACACGCCTGTTTTACGCCATCAAAGGCCTGCCGAAAGACGCGGTCGAACGCTTCAGTCGTCACGAAGCGCCGCCGCTGAAAAGTCTCGGCTCACAATCCACGCAGGGTTGGGTCGGCGGTCGTCACCTGCTCGACGTGCCGATCACCGAGGAGAACGCCCACTACGGCGGCTATCTCCGCCTCGCCCTCGTGAAAGCCGAGCGCAAAGTCCCCACTTCCCTCCTTCGCGCCGAATGCCTGCTGGAAGAAGTCGCCTACATGCAGGAGGAGGGTAAACCGTTCGTCGATCGCAAAGCACGCAGCGACATCCGCAAGGAAGTCATGAACCGCCTCCTGCCCACGATGCCGCCGACACTGAAAGGCATCCCGTTCATCTACGACGACCGCGACCGCATCCTCTACGCCGCCGCGCTCTCCGACAACCAACTCGACGCGTTCCTCATCCACTTCAAGGCCACGGTCGGCATCGATCTCATTCCCATCGCGACCGGCACCGCTGCCGCCAAGCGCCGCAGCATCAATGTCGCCGACTGGAGCAAGACCAGTTTCTCACCCGAAGTGCCCGACGCCGAAATGGAAGACACGCCCGGCCTCGATTTTCTCACGTGGCTTTGGTTCGCCTCGGAAGCCCGTGGCGGCGTCTTCAACACCAAGCAAGCCGGCGAATTCGGCATCGCCATCGAAGGCCCGCTTCTCTTCACTCGCGCCGGCGACGGCGCCCATGAAATCTCCCTGCGCAAAGGTCTGCCCACCGTCAGCGCCGAGGCCAAGACTGCCCTGCTCAGCGGCAAAAAACTCCGTCGCACCAAACTCCTCGTTTCCCGCACCGACGAAAACTGGTCCTGCTCTTTCGATGCCGAGACGTTTGTTTTCCGGGGCTTGAAATTGCCCGAACCCAAGGAAATGCTCGACCCGGCCTCCCGTTTCCAGGAGCGCGTCCAAAAAATCGCTGAATTCCGCGACCTCTTCTTTGAACTTTTCGATCTCTTCCTCGATGACCGCTGTGACACCCGTAAATGGTCAGCCACGAAAAAAGAAATTCACCAGTGGAGTGCCGACCGCGCCATGAGACGATAATGGCCACTGAAATCGTGGATCGCGCCTTGCTTGACGGCGGCGCACGGGCGTCTAGGGAGCGGCTTCGGATTTTTCCGGCGAGGGCGGAGTCGGTACGGGTTGGTCAGCTGACTTCAAAATGGAAACTTTTGTCAAAGTATCAAGAATGTCGAAAAGTAACGCCCCTTCCAGCCTGTCCGTTACCCCAAGCGCGTTCACGACGATCGGCGGCGCGACGAATTTCCCCGTCGCCGTCACCAATGCGACCTTCGCGCCCACGCGCTTGATCTTGAAGACATCGCTGCTGTGGCCCCGTCGTATCCCCAACTTGTTCTCCACCCAATAGCTGGGCTTCCCGGTGCGCGGTGTGTAGCGAATCCGCACTTCGTGTCCGTCCGCCACCTCGCCTCCTGCGACGTCCACAAGCGTAAAGGTTTGTCGGCCTCCCAACTTGACCCCGGTCAAATCGAGGGCATTGCTGGGACTCGCTGTGACAAATTTGTTGCCGATCGTCCGGAACGCGACCGACCTTTCGCCGGGTATCGCAGGCGCCGCCTTGCTCTCGGCAGGCCCCGGGGTCTCCGCAGTGCTTTCGGCTGGCTCCTCGGGCTCCACTCTGACCGCGGCCCACACCTGACTGGTCGTCAGCAACGTCATGGTGGCGATAATGACAAGGGCGAAATTGGTTCGTTTCATTCTCAGAGAATTCTTGATAATTATTAATCTCTTGTTTACGTCTCTCTTCCCCGCAAGTCAAGCCTTGCAAGATGGCCTCAACCGCGGGCTATTACCGTGGGCTATTTTCATTTGCAGCCATGAAGAAGCGGCAGTATAGGTACGTTATGAATACTAAATCCATTCGCATCAACATCATCACATCCGTGCTGGCCTTGTCCCTGATCGGTGGCGTGAATTCGCGCGCCCAATCAGCACCCGCAGTGCCTCCCGCGGTCGCTGTCACCCAATTGACCCAGGCCTATGCTGCTCTTTCGGCTGCCGACCACGACTACCAGGGCCATCGTGCCAAGGCCATGAAGCAAATTGAAGTCGCCGCAAAAGAGATGGGTGTTACGCTCGGTGGCAACGGCAACGGACACGAGAAGCAGGTCACGTCCGATCAGCAGCTCCAAACCGCCAACACCTTGCTTCAACAGGCCCTGCCCGGTCTGCCCCCGAAAGCCCAAAAACACGTATCGAAGGCCCTTGAGGATCTGGCCGCAGCTCTTGCTATAAAGTAGGCAAAAGCCTCGTCGCGGTTTCTATGGTTGGGCTCGTGCTTCCGAATTTGGGAGCGCGAGCACGATCCCTAACAAGTAAACAATACGCTCTGCGTTTTTCACCGCTCAATAATCCAGGTTGGCACCAAAGTCGGGGATCGCGCCTTGTTTGACGGCAGCGGTCCACTCGGCAAGCCGCGGTTGGTATCGCCAGAATTTCGCGCAGAGATCGAAGTACTCCAGCACAACTTCGCTCTGGCCTTTCTCCAGTAATTCCTTCGCCAGTGTCATATTCGGGCCGAAAGAATCAAGTTGGGGCGAGCCGGGTGTTTTCCCGGCCTCAATCAGGTAATGCTTGGCCTGTTCGACGTCGCCGGCTTTCAACGCCAGCCGACCGAGAATGAAGTTGCCAAAAAAAATATCGTTGCCGCGGTTCCAACCCTTTTGCCGCAATTGCGCCTCTTGCAGCATCTTTTCGGCGTACATCCGGGCTTTGCTGGTATCACCCACCTCGAAAGAGGTCTTGGCGAGGTCAGTGAGGAGATAGGATTTGTACGCCTCAGGCGTCAGGGCGTACGCCCGTTCGTATTGATCAAGCGCGGCAGCGGTTGCGCGTTTCGCCTCCTCCGTGGTCTTGCTTCTAACTCCCAAGAGATAAAGATGACCGAGCGCACTGGGCCATTCCGGGTTCTGCGGTTCGAGCGCCGCGCCCTTCTTCAATAGCTCTTCGGCAAAAGTGGGATCCTGCAGTAAGAAATAGTTGGCGGCGTTGCGCAAGACCGGTGCCTCGTTTGTGCGAACAGAAACTTGCTGCTTCCACAATGTAGCGCCTGCCTGATAAGCCGATGGATTGGAGTTGGCATCGAACTGCGCGTAAGGCAGGCCGGCGAGCCGAGCTTCCGGGTGATGTTCGATGACCCAGAGCACCTCTCGCTCAGCGATGCCGTCGATCCACTCGGAGCGCAGGTGTCGGCTGGAGTAATAACCGAGAAGCTGGGCGCGAATCGAGAGGTCTTCAGGCTTGTGCTTCAGCGTCTCTTCAAGTTGCTGCGCGTCTTCCACCGAGAGCTTCATTCCCTCCAGCGCATCGCGGTCGGCATCCGGATGTTCTGCCGCCACGGCGCTTTTCCGGAAGAGACCAATTGCTGCAAGTGCAACGAGAAGAAAACGGCGCAGGGAACGGATGCTGTTCATCCCGGGAACGATTCTAAACCACGAAAAGGGGGATACAACGTTTCTTTTATTGCTGATACAAAACCATCCCGGACTTGTACCGCACGCGGACCATGCCTTCCACGACCCGCTCCCCTTTCACCGCGCCGTCAGCGTCGAGCGCGACGTGCCACGGACCGGTGGGTAGCGCAAAATCATAGCTCGCGGCATCGTCGCTATTCGCAATTACGCAGACATGCGCCCAGGTCTCGCCCGTCAGCCCGCTGGGATCGATCGTGAACATCACCGTGCCGGGACTGTTCGTATCATGGAACTTGAGCCACGCGGCAATCTGCTCCTTGGATCGAAGGCGGAAGACGGGGTGCGCCTTGCGCAGCGCGATCAGGTCGCGCGTGTAGGTAAAGAGATCGTAATTCTTTTTCTTCAGCGACCAATCCACCTCGTTGATATTATCGGGCGCGTTGTAACTGTTGTCGTTGCCGAATTTCGTTCGGGCAAATTCCTCGCCGCCGTGCAGGAACGGCACGCCCTGCGACGTGAGTAACAGCAGGTAACCCAGCTTCATCATCTCTTTCATCTCCGCCTCGGTGGCGCCGGGCTTGGAGAGCTTCAGTTTGTCCCAAACGACCAGGTTGTCGTGGCAACTGAGAAAATTGATGGCCTGCGCGGGTGTCGGCGCCCAATCCCGCCAGTTTCCCTCGATCGCGTGCTTCACATTGTTAATTCCGGAACCGCTCTGGATGAAGGCGCTCTTGTTGTTGTCAAAATGGTAGCCCACGAATGCGTCGCGGAGGTTGTCGTTGAACCCTCCGAGGTGCGTGCCGCGAACGTTCTCCTTGTTCGTGGGCTTCAACGGAGGCCGCATCGTGCCTCCGCCCCATGCTTCGCCGTAGAGAACAATGTGCGGGTTGATCGCGCGCAGTTCCCGTTCAACTTCCTTCATCGTGTCCAAATCGAGCAGCGCCATGATGTCGAAACGGTACCCGTCGACGCCGTACTCCTTCGTCCAGTACTTCAGCGTATCGAGAATGTATTTGCGGGCCATCGGCGCTTCGCTGGAAAAGTCGTTGCCGCACCCTGAACCGTTGCAAAGCCGGCCGTCGGGCTGGTAGCGGTAGTAATAATGCGGGACGAGTGCATTGAACGACGTCGAGTTCGAGGTGTGGTTGTAAACCACGTCCAGGATCACGCCGATCCCGCGTTCATGCAGCGCCGCAATCAGCTGTTTCAACTCGCGGATGCGGCTCTCATTATTAATGTCCGTAGCGTACCAGCCTTCGGGCGTGTTGTAGGCGCTGGTCACATAACCCCAATTATAATTCGTGCTCGACTCGTCGTTCTCAAAATCCTGCACCGGCAACAACTGCACGTGGGTCACCCCCAATTCCGTGAGGCTGTCCAGCCCCGTCTTGATCGACGCGTCCCCCGGCAAATGCGTGCCCGCTTCGGTGAACCCAAGATACTTCCCCTTGTGCTCCACGCCCGAGTTCGCCGCGATGGTGAAATCGCGCACATGCATCTCGTACACCACCATGTCCACGGGTGACTCAAGAACCGGTCCTACTTTTGCCTTCTCCCAGCCCGGCGGATTCGTTTTCGACAGATCCGTAATTCGCGCGCGCGCGCTGCTGTTGACCGCATTAATGCAATAAATGTCCAACACCTCCCGACCCGGCGTAAAACCGTCCCCTTCGGGTTCGTAGAGATAAAACTTCCCTTCCAGATCACCCGCCACATTTCCTTCCCAGATGCCCTTCCCGGTCGCGCGCATCGGGTGGGCCGCGCGACCCTTGTCGCCCGTCGCCCGATCATAAATCACCACCTGCATCGCGCGCGCGGTCGGCGCAAACACACGGAACGTCGTGCCTTCTGCGGTGTACGTCGCCCCGAGCACGGCCGCGTCATCATAAAACAGGTTCGTATCCGTCAGGATGGCTCGCGGCAGCGCGCGCACACGGGTGCCGAAACCATCCACCTTCACCTCGTAAGCGCGTCGCACGATGTCCAGTGGCGCACTGAGGGTCAACTCGACATCGTTCGCCGTTCCCTTTCCGTTGCGCGAAAGCAGTCGCGTCGCTGTGAGAGTTTGCCTTCCTTTCTGGTCGTCGATGATGGTGATCTTGTCCGGCGTCACGTCGCTCTGCTCAACCAGTCGTGACATCCCCAGCACAATCCGATCTGGCGCGTCGATGGACGCGCTGACCACACGCGGACTTATATCCGGTGGCTGCGCCCACACGCGGTTTTCGCCGCCGATCAGGTAAACGTCACGCCCCAGGTCCGGCGTCCAGAATTTGTCGTCACCGTCCTTGCGGTTCCAATCGCCCGCCATGCGCGCGAGCAAACCAATCTTGTCCGAGTCACCTTTCTCGCCGTAGTCAGCACGGTCGAGTTGCAGGATCGGCCCATACTCGTCACGACCCACCTCGAAAATCTCGTTCTGCTCGGGCGTGCGCTTGTCGTCTGCGTCCCACGTCCAGACACCCACATTGTCATAGTCCTCGTCGTACCGGTAATAATGGACCGTGATGAGGTTCTCCGCTTTCGAGAGTTTGCGTTCCTTCCATACCGATGGGTCGCTCAAAGTCATCACTGGCGACGGCTTCCGCAGGTCCCACTTTTGATGCGCAAACAAATCCCCATAACTCGGATAGCAGGACTCCAACCCATTCCGGCTAATCGTCAACCAGAGTTCGCAATCGCCACCCGCCAGTGTTTGCATCGCTTCCATGGCCTCGATCTTTACCGTCGCATTTCCGCTGGACGGAATCACCGCCTGCCCGCGTGCGACAATCCGCCCATCGCGCTTCAACCCCGCGAATATCTTTCGCCCCACATTCCCCGGCGGCGGCGCGACCTCCACGGTGGCAACTGCGTCGCCCTTGGGCTGCGGCGGCGGGAATAGCACCAGCTTGTCGGCGGCGCCGGCGGGTTCGTAAGAAAGCACGACAAAGATGATCAACGGCAAAAGCGCTTTAACACATCGATTGGAAGAGAGAGTTTGTTTGTTCACAATGGAGATTCCTTCAATAGCGACGACCGCCTACACTACCCGCGCGTACACCACCAAAAATACCAGGACCAATCCGCACAATAATACTACCCCATTCAATTGCACGCTCAGTCGATGGAGCCCTTTCCATTCCCGGTCCAGCGCTTCGTCCGGCGGTTTCCCGGAAGATTCAAACATCGCGCGACGATCACGCAGCGCATTCATGTGCGGCATGACTCCCTGCCGGAGCCACAAATCCGTTCCGCCCATACCCGCCACCAACAGCAAACTCAGGATCGCCGGCCATCGGCTATAAGCGCGATCCGCCAGCAGTAGCCCGAGGCAGACGATGCTCACCGCCGCGCAAATGATGCCAATCATGTAGTACTTCGAGAAGATCCGTCGAATCAGCGCCGCCGCGTCTTCTGGCTTCAACGTCTTGAACACTGTCGG
>Ga0206891_10149_pt1 | contig 21661 bp, 18 predicted proteins | sample Alteio_BWOrgHeat_55_FD_153246 | JGI IMG/M metagenome (GOLD analysis project Ga0206891, IMG submission 153246) | Enriched cells from forest soil in Barre Woods Harvard Forest LTER site, Petersham, Massachusetts, United States - Alteio_BWOrgHeat_Nextera7 ...
GCTTCCTAATGGTGAATATCAAACAAATCTCAAACCAGTAGATGAAAAAATCATCAAACAAATTTATGGATCATTTTAAATAAAAACACTCTATAAAAAATCAGCAAGCGATAAAAAAAAGGATTTAGTATGAACAACAAATACATACTCGCACTTGTTGCTCTCGCAACACTCTCTCAAATAGCTTCAGCAGCAATAATGACCATTCACAATAAAACATCTAACACCGTTGAAGCAACTGTGCGTTATGGAAGCGCACAAACACCAAAAGTTGTTGAAATTCCAAGAGGCAGCAAAGAACAAATTAACTCAGGCATCCATGAATTCAAATCTATATCATGGCACCCAACTAATTCTGGAGTATACTCAGCAGCACTTATTCCCTTTACACGTACTATGCTTAATGGGGGAATGATTCTTATAGACCCTAAAGGCTATAACGTTCAAGGCGCTAGTACAATTTTCGATTATTTCATTAATTTTAACGCAAATGGCGTATATCCTTCTGGCACCGTAGAAGGTGGGCAAAGCGGAAAATCAAGAAATCCAAAACCAGTTCTTTTTGCCCCATCAATTCTTCAATCAATTCCTGCCTAAACACTGCACCATACGAAAAAAGCCTCTTTTTCAAGAGGCTTTTTTTAACTTTTCAACACAAAAACAATTAATTATACATAATTACTTACGCAATTGAATCAATTCTAATAACTGTTTTTGGCTGACGATGTCCGTTTTTCACGCGTACTTTTTGACGTCTTTTAAATTTAAAGACGATAAGCTTAGGATCTTTAGTTTGTTTAACGATTGTAGCAGTAATCTTACCTTCTAAAACTGGTTTCCCAATTTCATAGCTACCTTCTTCCAATTTACGGAATAATACCGTACTGAATTCAAGTTTAGCTCCTGCTTCGCCATCAATTTTTTCAATAGCAATTGTTAAACCCTCAACAGCTTGGTACTGTTTACCACCTGTTGCAAATATTGCATAACGATTATATTTTTTCTTGTGCTACCATGCGGACTTCCCTACAAGTTGACATTTTTCCCAATGGGAAAATAAAATTTCTTATTCACACTATAGCAAAAAAAGCCCTATCGGTCTAGCAAAATAAAGCTTTTTTTACAGATCTTTCAACTCCCACAAAAGATCAAACGCTTTTTTTGGTGATAAAGCATCAAAATCTACCGCACGCAAACGTTGCATAACACCATTCATAGATTCTATTTGACCTACAAGCATTCTATTTTCATCAACTAATGCATTATTTTCACCTATTCTATCAATTTCAGCAGCTTTTACCGCTTCAGCAGCTTTTACCGCTTCAGCAACTTTTACCGCCGGCACAATATGCTCACTCGTACGCCCAAATGAAGTAACCAGTTGCAATGCACGATCAATTACCGTAGGTGGCAAATCAGCGAGGCGTGCAACTTCTATTCCAAAACTTCCATCAGCAATTCCCTGCATAATTTTATATAAAAAAACTATACCTGATGGCGTTTTTTTACTTGCAGCATAATACACCGCAATACCAGGATGCGACTGCTTTAAATAAGTTAATTCATGATAATGCGTAGCAAAAAGACATCGCGCACCCACCGTATTATAAAGATGCTCAACGACTGCTTGTGCTATCGCCAAACCATCAAAAGTACTCGTTCCCCGTCCCACTTCATCCAATATTACCAAACTTCTATTGGTTGCTTGTGTACATATTGTCGCTGTTTCTTCCATTTCTACCAAAAACGTACTTTTTCCCTGTGCAACGTTATCACTCGCGCCAAGACGAGTAAAAATTCTATCTAGAATAGGTAAATCAGCCGATTGAGCGGGAATAAATGAACCAACTTGTGACATCACGCATATTAGAGCAACCTGACGTAAATACGTAGATTTGCCCCCCATATTAGGACCAGTAACAATCCATAACGATTGTTCATCAATAAGTGCTGTATCATTAGGAATAAAACCAGAACTTAAATTACGTTCAACAACAGGATGTTTACCATTTTTAATAATAATGTCGCGATTATTATTAAAAGTAGGCCTTGTATAACCATTATCGTACGCAAGTCGCGCTAATGCTAAAAGTGCATCAATATGAGCTAATGCATGCGCGGATTTTCTCAATGCAGCAACACACGCACGAACACTTTCTTTTACTTGAGTAAACAGTTCTTGTTCATGCGTTGTGATATCTTTGCGCGCGCGTTCAATATTATACTGCAATTCTTGCAACTCTGGTGTCATAAAACGCTCACGCCCTACTAATGTTTGCAATCGTTTATAACGCTCAGGAACTGCGTTTAAATTTGCATTAGTAACTTCAATATAATAACCCTGCACACCATTATAACGTATTTTTAATGAAGAAATTCCCGTCAATTCTTGTTCTCTGCGTTCAAGATCAAGAATTGCTTGATGCGCATTATACACTAAAACGCGCATACTATCTAAAACAGTATCAAATCCATTTTTAATGATAAAATCAGTCTCTGCGTCATCATTAAGTGCTTTGACAAGCAAATCTGACAATTGATCAAACTCACCCAAATGATCATTGATAATCCGAATTAATACTTTATCACAATGTAACGCTAAACCATGTTTAAACGCCGGAATTAATAATAAAGCACGTAACAATGCTAAATAATCACCTAAAACAGCACGCTCCAAAGCAATACGCCCTACAACGCGTTCAATATCCCCAACTTCCACCAATAATTTTTCAATTGTTGCAACAAAAATAATATCCGCGCAAAAAAGCGCTATCACGTCTTGACGTTGCGCAATTGCATCTCTTTTGACCAATGGCCGCGAAATCCACTTTTTAATCATGCGCGAACCCATCGACGTTTTTGCACAATCCATCACCTCAAAAAGCGTATTTTTATTAGTTCCATCATGCGCATTTTTAATAAGTTCTAAATTACGTTGTGTTGCTGCATCAAGTATTAAAAAATCATCGGGCTGATAAAAAAGCAATGAATTAAATTGCGTCAACGAAATACGTTGATTTTTAGACATGTAAGCATAAAAATAACGCAATGCCAATTTCACTGACTCATAATCATGAACATGTTGGGTAGAGTTTTGATTAAACTGCTGATCAATCCACTGTTTAAATTCATTTTCTTGATCATCATTATGCACCACCGTAGTGCAATATCCCAAACGCTTAAAATATGCTTGAAATTCTTTTGCTTGTTTTACATCAGGAATCAAAATTTCATCAGGAAAAAAGCGTATTAATTCTGATTCTAATAATTTATGCGATTGCGCAGGCACAATCGTTGTAAAAATTTGCGCAGTCAGCAGTTCACTAAAAACAAGACCCCATGAATCACCATGAGGATAAAATGAAAAAAGATAGGAAGCACGACGATCATCAAGTAATTTTGAATCAGTCAACGTACCAGGCGTCAAAACTTGTGAAACACCGCGCCTCACAATAGTTCCCGGCCGCGCTTCTTCTAATTGATCACAAATAACAACTTTAAATCCACCTTTAACTAATTTAGATAAATAATGATCAAGCGCATGCACCGGCACACCGCACAAAGGAATCGGTTCACCTTTATGTTTGCCACGCGCAGTCAATGCAATACCTAAAAAAGCCGCTGCTTGTCGAGCGTCATCATAAAAGAGTTCATAAAAATCACCGACTTGAAAAAAAACTAATGCATCACCATATGAATTTTTAATTTCATGATATTGCTGCATTAACGGTGTATGTTCTTGATTTTTTGCGATAGACATTGATTGCGCTTTTTTATAATGTTGTTATAGAAATTTTAGTATACATAAAAGGATTATAGTGATCAAAAAATATGCTATAAACAATGCAATGAAGCCACTCACATTTTTTTTAAACATACTATTATCTGTCTTATGCTTCACTATTAACGTTACACTACTACCAGTCGAATACCATAATCATTATCCATCATCACAGCAGCATTATTCTTCCTCACCGTCATGCGATATCCACTCTCCCAAAGAAATTAATCGCTCACCCCATTTCGGTTTACAAAAACTATATTACAACCATATTGTTGCTCTCGCGCGTTATTATAATTCACTACCTACTACTGGTAACAAAGATATTGAACCATCAACACCCATACAAAATACCTCTTCCGCAAACAAGCAACCATTACACGATATTCAAAAGAATAAACTTCATACAAATATTACCCAACAAAAAAATGACGCTCCTACTTCTTATTCTGAACAGCACACTCATGAAAATACCCCAGAAAGCGTAAGCGTCATAATCAACAATATACCAAAGGAAATTGTTCAATTAAAAAATTATATCGCTAACCATCAAACATTACCCGAATGGCAAAAACACACAGAAACCATTACCAAAAGAAATGACTTGTGTGAAAACTTTACTGAAAGTAATATGCAAGAAGTAATCGTTAACTATAATATTACGCATGCAATGCGCGATTATTCCAAAGCATATTCCATCGACATCAACACAATAAATACGTGTAACGGTAACAAATTTCAACAGGCAATTCATAGCGAATTTGTTACTATCGCGGATCAAGCTGCACACATTTGGTACTGCAAAGATACACCACGACCCTATAAAAAAATTACCCGCACTATTGCCGATTTTATCAATATTGGAACATCTCTTAATAAAGCAAAAGAATATAAACAATCATTGATAGTTGCTGATGCATGCTGGATGCTGCTCGATTGTGTTTATGCTGCAGGAGAAGGCATTTTTGAAGGTATTTATTCGCTCGCTGATGACATTTCCCATCCTATCAGAACTGTGCAAGCACTCCATGAAAGTGTTATTGTTTGTGGGCACTATGTAGGTAAGGCAATCATAAAAGTTGGCCAATTGGGATATTGCGCATGCACCGATGCCGATGAATTTAATAGACAATTACATTACTGGGATAATAAATATCAAACTTTATGCAGCCTGCTGCGAGAAAAACGCGAAAAATTAACACTTCATGATGCAATTAAAAATACCGCATCGTTTGGAGTGCAATTTTATGCCGCTCCTAAAATATTACGTTCTGCTGAACGACTATTTAGTTCTGCACAAAAATATATAAAAAAATTAACATCTCAACTAAAAAATCCTAGTGAAGTAACCAAAGCGCTTTCTACACCCGAAGGTTTTGTTATACGTATTGCCAACAACACAGAAAAGGCTATTGAAAACACCCATAAAAAAATTATCGTTGCTCACAATACAAAAGAATTTTTCAAAACACCTTTCGGTAAACTATTCAAAGGTAAAATACAACGAACAAATCGCGAATTTCATGGCAATCCTATCTATAAAGTAAATAATGACATACCCGGCACGAACATAAAAAAAGGGCACATTTTTTATTTGGATAAGCTCCATCTCGATCATTTAGAAATATTTAATAGATCATCTAGAGTTTGCGGTGTTTACAATTTAGACGGAACATTTAATCAGAAAAAATATGACGCTGCCCTTGCAAAAGGACGACGTATTGATATGGGGTAAAATAATGGTTGATGAATTAAAAAAAACATTAAAAGGCTTAGAACGCCTAAATAAGAATGCCCACAAACAAATCACTTCTCCATTAACATTTAAAATATTATCAAAGGAATTTGAATCATTTAGTACATTAGCAAAAAACCTTAAACTTACAACCCAAAAACTCCAAATTAAGCAAACAAACATTAACATTACTAATGATGCCCTAACAGATTTACACGGAGACACAAATGATTACACAAAACATTTAAAAAAAATTAGAAAATTAATAGAAATTTTCATTGGTTCATACAGAAAAAACATTTACTTTAAGGATTAATTTATGGATGATATCTTAAAAAATATAATTGATAGCTTAAATTTTCTCAATAAAACCGTTAACAATACCGTCCTCAATCCCAAAAAAATAGAACAATTACACAATATCCTTAAGAAATTCAATCGAAATAAACGTAAATTTAATAAACTTACTGATAAACTCTTAATTATACAATTACCCTTTAACGATGATAAAGTAATTTCATTATTAATAGATATACATCAAAGCCTTTCTCAATTAATCGAATGTTTTAATGCAACGGATATGATAACCTTTAATAATGTAATACATAATTATGAACAAGAATGGGAAAAAATTAATCACAAAAATATTAATAATAATCCAAATTAAACTGCATAATAGATTTTTCAGTTCTTTCAAATACATCATTATCAGATGTCACGTCTGCTCGATACCGATTTAACTTTCTCTGCCTGCTGCGTTTACAAGCAGATCTTTCATCACGATCCCACTCATCATCCTGCTCATTTTCATACCGCTCGCATTCTTTATGATATTCTTCAAACGATGCAATACGACATTCAAAAGTCTTCAAATCTTCCATCATACCACGCACAATATCACATAAATCTTTGCACCGACTTATCATATGAGTATACGCATTAAGCAAATAATCATTTTTTAGCTGCGCACATTCATTTGAGCGATCAATGCTTAATAAAACCGCATACCTTCCATTCAACCTTCTTAACTCATTTTCTAATACAGTCATGTTAGATTGCGCCCCAGAAAGCAATGCTACAATTTGTTCATGATAACTTCTAAAAGAATACACGCCACTATATTGTGCACGAATATACTTTTTAAGATCATCATCGCTATATTTCAATGCAATTTCACGAATATCTTCCATGTTTTGTGTTGACTGCAACACGATATCACACTTACCAGAAGAGCGCTCAACAATCTGTTCATCAGAATAAAAATGATCAATATAACATTCATACAAATCTTGACCAAATACATAGGCAACTGCAGCAGTTAACACTGCGCCAAAAATAATAGTTTTTTGTATTCCTGATGAACCTGCTGTTAACTGAACATTGGTGCAACAGCTTAACAATAAAATGCCAACAAAAAAATACTGCTTAATAAATGACATATAATTCCCCGAGTAATCACTACCAAATGTTATAATATACAAAAATCAACGATTTTTTTTGCTGCTTGACCAGGTAAATTAATACCTGTATTAATCACCAAATCATATTGCTTTTGCGCTACCACAATAACTTCTTTTTGTTCTTCTAATATATGCAAAAAATCTCTATAAAAATCTTCAAAAGCAGCTGATTCTTCTGGACTATGATGTACCGACCAATGATGCTTTCTAACGCTTTCTATTCCATCGAGTAAGAACTGCTTAAAATCATCACTATAGGTAATTCTGTCCACAACCGTATCACTAGCTGATGCAGTTACTTGAATTTTGTATGCTATGGGGAATGCATAAAATGCAGTCCAAAAATCTCTATATTCATCAGGATCATTTAACGCATTTCGCTTTTCAAAACGCTGCCCAATAATAGATAACGGACAATACAATAATACCTTAACACAAGCATGATCTGAAACAATGGTAGATAAATTATCATAAACATATGGGTCTACCGTATCGACTACAATATTTCCACCCAACAATGCTTTATCTTGAATGTATCGCACCTGTCCGTCATGCAATGCTTTTACAAATTTTTTTCTATCATTTTCTCGATTTTGCTGACCTAAATAATTTCCAATAAATTCGCCAAAGCTTATTTTAGAATTACTATCCCAACCCCATTCTATTGCGAACCCTGTTCTAATTGCTTCCCACTCTTTACCATCAACAAAATCATCAATATTGACTATGGCATATTTATCGCCACAAAGCTCCTTAAAAGCCTCAGTCGTTGATGTTTTTCCTGATGACCCTGTGCCTGTTAATAAAATGGCTACTGGTTTTTTATCATTAATGTTCATAATTGATTGTGTCAATGTAAATGCCACCAGTGCAATAGTAAAAATAACAATTTTTGAACAAAAAACACGTTGTCTCTTAAAAAATATCATAATTACTCCTTGGGGCCATTGAATTCTCAAGAATTCTTATTATTGCTGATTGTAATTCAAATTGAAAAAATGTCAAGTTGCCCCAGGCAAGCTGATTTAAAGGAATCATTAGCTTTTGTTGTAGCTTTACATGCCTTCAAACAATCTCACATAACTCTGAATAGATTTCTAGACTACCAAACTTTTCCGAGAATATTATTATAAGAAATTGGACCAAAAACTCACCTACCATCACCAATCATCTTCAAAAACTCATCAACCTCGCAAGACGACTTTAAAACATAGATCTGCTTTTTATCAGCATAATTACCCAATAATTCCATAATTCTTGGCGGATATTTCGCCTTAAAACCACACACCCATTGTATAAATCTGATAAATTCACGACGGAAAAAACTTTCAGTACACCCAGTCGCACTGCTTGGCGTTTCTTTACCGTGATACTTCCATGTTCTTTTAAAAATACGCCATAAACAAAGCGATAACGGCATATCTAAAAATATAACCATATCCGCAGCTTTAATACGCGTTTCTAATAAACGCAGCTGCATACCATCCATCACCCACGCATCGCGCAAACATAATGCATCATGTACTTTTTTGTATTCATGCTCATCAGGATGAACCCAATTAGGTTGCCAAAAATATTGATCCAAATGAAACACCGGCAAATTGAATATTTTTCCCAATTTTTGTGCAAGAAAAGATTTACCTGAACCAGCATTACCGATAATAACGATTTTCTTAACAGAGATCATAATTATTGCTATTTTTTTAATATCGAATTTTTTAAAAAACCAAAGGATTTTATATGGAATTTGGATATACCATTATCTATGTAGACAATGTACAACAAACAATGAATTTTTACAATCAGGCCTTTGGCCTACAAACTAAATTCCTTCATGAAAGCACTCTGTACGGAGAAATGAAAACAGGCCAAACAACACTTGCGTTTGCAGCAAATGCTTTATCGGAACTCAATGGCCTTACTATTTCTCATAACCGACTGGAAAACTTACCTGCAGGAATTGAAATAGCATTTGTTACTGCTGACATTAATGCCGCGTATCAAAAAGCAATAAATGCAGGTGCGCAGCCTTTAAAAGAACCTACTCAAAAACCATGGGGACAAACCGTTGCTTATGTTCGAGATATCAATGGCGTTTTAATTGAATTATGCACTCTCATTCAATCAATGTAAAACCATGAAAAAAAATATCCTCCAAAAAAATGAATTACAATCTCTCATGAATCTTGGTCCTGCAACGCAAAGAGATCTTGCTCTGTTAGGAATCACCACAATAGCTCAACTTGCCAAAGCAAATGCTGATGAATTATATGAGCGCTTACAACAAATTACAAAAAAAAAGCACGATCCATGCCTTTGGGATGTTTTTGCTGCAATCATACATGAAGCAAAAACCGGAGAAAAAACACCGTGGTGGCATTGGACGCCAATACGAAAAGCAAAAACAGCTTACAAATCATCAAATACAACAACAAATAAAAACAAAAGCTGAAACCACAAAACATAAAGAGCACCACTACAAAAATAGTGATGCTCCATGCCTTTTTTTATCTTCTGTATGTTTCAGCAGCTTTCTGCAAAACATTAAAACCGTCTGCTCTATACTCTAAAAATGACCAGTGATCTCTATTAAAATCATGATCAAGCACAGGATTAACATCTGTAGTAAATCCCCAAGATTGATATACTCTTAAAGCACTATCATTGGTTACTCGAGTACAAAGAAAAATGCGATTAATAGATGGAATAATATTAAAGATTGAACTCATTAATAATTTTCCCAAACCACGATTTTGATGCAATGGATCAACCCCAAAACTCATTACCTTAACATCCCCATAAGCATAACTGGCACGGATTATAAAAGTAATAAAACCTAGCGCTTCACCTGTTAACTGATCTTTAACTACAGCAACAAAACAAATGTCATCCGCAAACATCTTCTTTATAACATCACTCAACTTTTCTGGATCAAAAACAAAATGTGACTTCAGAATATCTTGCATAATAATTTCAGCCTTTTCCCAATCAACACCATCTACACCTTGTGCAAACAGTGGCTGAAATGATTTGAAATATTGTTCATTCTGCACAACATCAGGAAAAGAATGCAAAAATTGTATTTCTACCGGCATATATGCCCGACAAGCAATATCCCATATACTCTTCATTGATTCCGCAAAATCAGATGACATAATATTCATCTTTTTCCACTCAATAACCACTGGCGCACTATTTTTATCACACGCCGAAAAAATACCTGAACTTTGCTTTGCGATAACTGATTGAACATGCGTAAGCCATTCAACTGACGTACTCATACCAACATCTTTAGAATTCATTTTTTTACTTTCTTTACAAAAAATTATCGAACATATAACGATTACCATCACTAAAATTGATGCAAAACGATTACAATACATACGATATACCCTATGGTATTTTTCTCAAAATTATCATTACATTGAAAAACGCGACCTTGTATCAAAACAAAAATAATCACCTTCAATAGGTAAAATTCAATAAAAGCCGCTAAGACGTTCATACAAAAATACTTAAACAGTATCGATGGATAAACTATTGGATAAGAAGTTCACTTTTCATACTTGGGGTTCCTTTAATAAAGGAAATAATTTTAATTAATCACTTTAATTATATCATACACCAAGAGTTATATCAATTTTATGATCCACCGATAATAACAATTTTTTTAATAGAAATCATAACTACTCACACTTCCACTATTACATTCATCAGATTCAAAAACAAGATGTTTATCACAACAAAAAAGAGAAACCCCTTTTTTCTTACCATTATTTAATCGCATATAATTCAACAACATAAACAGACAGCATCGTGCTTTTTTTAAATTTTCATCGGCAAAACCAATTGACTCAATATTATTAAGACAGGACGAATAATAATCCTGAGCAATATCAACAGGCGCCATTCCTTTACTATTTTTCTGCAATGCTAAACCATTAAACGCTGCAGAATTTTTACCTAAAAAATCAAATAACTCTTCTACTTTTTGTTCTTCCACAAATTTATGCAAAACTAAAGCACTATCAATCTTATCAGCAGCTTCTTTATAAAAAGTGTCCAATATCTGCCGCGCATTACAACGTTGAGTTTGCGACATAAGACAACATAAAAGTTCATCATCGCAAACAAATTTAAAACCATCTGAGCAACAATCACCCAAACAACTATACATTACTTTTAAATCAATAATTTTGCGTAGATGATTATTCTTTTCTATATCATAAACATCTTTCACGTGCTTGCCCAAAGACTTAACAACACAAGACATCATAACCAGCGCATTTTTTTTACAATCAATAAGTTGATTTGGCTCTAATTGATCAAGACATATACCTAATGGAGATTGATTGTCTTTATTATTTTTTAAAAAAAGAAAGCTCTGATTCTTACACAACCATTTAACAGCAACCCTATCTTGTTTCGTAACAGCAACATGAGCAAATCCATTATCACGATCATCTTTAATTGATTGCAAAACACCTCTACCAATCATAAGCCCTGTTATTTCAACGGCCTTTTCCGCAAGATCGTTCAAAACAATCGGTTGCTTTTTATAATCTTCTAAACATTTAGTCAAATAATTAACATAACTTTGCTTTAAAGCAACTATCGCTGAAGAATGACGAGTATCAATTGCCAATGATGATAATGATGATGATAATGCATCGCTATTTACGCGTGATAACGCATTATTCATGCATGTTGATGACGAAAAATAATTCAAAGCCATAAAGAGAACCACGCAATACAACTTTTTTCCTTGCATCGTATTAACTATCGACATACAAAATACCCTTCTTTTTTTGATTATGTTGGGGTAAATTATATCAGTTTGAGAAATGGGGACAAGAAGAACAGAAATACGTAAAAAAAATAGCTCCTGGTTTTTGTACCAAGAGCTATCACATTTTGTGCTATCACACAATCAAAAAACTACGCACCAACATAACTTATTTCACTTATCGGAACAGTAAGAATGTCCGTATAATTTTTCAACAAATACGCTAAAATCGCCATAATTAATGCACTTCCAACTACTATTTTACCCATTTTCAACTGATTCTGTGCAACTTTCAATTGATCTTTCAACTGTTGTGCCGCTACATTCTTTATATCAATTCCCACGCCTCTTTCTAAGATGTCGCTTTTTCTCATTCCACTTATATTCATACCCATTGTTAAAGCGCATGTTGAGAATAATTTACAATATTCATCTTTTAAAGTAGCAAGTTGTGTGGCTGCACTGCTTGTAGTGTTTTCATTCATCTCCTTATAAATCGCCTCTTTCTCCTCATAAATCCCAGTAGCAACTTTTAGCTTATTTTCACTTTTTTTTAATAATGAATCTAAATTATTCTTCTCATTTTCAAGTACTTTTATACTTTCATCTTTCTTAGACACATCATCTTTAAGTTCTTGTATAATCAAATCTTTCTTTAACATCTCTGATTTATTTTTATTTACAAGCTTCTTAAACAATGCCTCTAATAATTCTACCTTATCTTTCGCTTCTTTATCATTAACTATCAAACCAATCGCTTCACACAAACTACTTTTCACAACAAACAAATTTTTATAAATACTATCTTTAAAATATGTATTAATCTCAGGATTCTGAGATGTAAATATTGTTGAACAACACGCTGCCGCAGGATCACCTGATGCCGTAAACGCTTTTTTCAAATATTCATTTCCCACAAAAGAATTGCTATCCCATGCATACATAGCAACAAGCAATTTACCTTTATCAACTCCCTCTAATCGATCCGCAGGATTTCGTTTAGAAAAATGAATTATAATATCATTATTATTCATTTTAAAGCTTTCTAAATTTTTAATTCCACCACATTTTTGTGAAATTTTTTCTGGAAAATAACTGAAATCAATATCAGATATCCATGAAAGATCTCTATCACGAATAATCTCTGCATATACTTCCAACATATGCTCTGCTTGCAAATTATCATTCACTGCCCAATAACCAAGACCTAGCCCAACAGCATGACAATAAACTTTTTTATTATTTTTCTTACCTTGTTTATTTGCATCAACCAAAAATGGCTCAATAACTAACCGCATACGTTTTTTATACACTTCAATATTAAAATAGCCATTTATATTTTTATCTTTATTATCCACTTTCACATATTTACCAGACTTATCGCTTACTGCTTGTTCAAATGTAGGAAAAGTCGTTTCATAAAATTTTGACCAAAGCGAAAGAAGATTCGAGTCATCTGAAACCTCACCTCCACCATAACCATTTTTAACAGTATTTTGTTCAGAAGTAATTATCGTATACTTCCAATCCCAACAATCAGATTTTTCAAAACGCGGCCCCACAAGTCCCGTGTAAATACCTTCCTCTTCATATGGATCAACATCCTCTGACTGAGCTTTATTAAAACGATCACCATTATTAATAAACATTGTGGGAGAAGAAACCCCTAACAAAGCGGATATTGGCATTTCATCATATGAAATATATTCCTTCAAAGTAATTTTCTTTTCTTCCAAAGTGCCAACATCAATAAAGGAACCTTTATTTTGCTTATTATTTCTCAAAAGATGATTATCTTGCTTGCCAGTAAATACATATGGTCGATCAGTAATAAGCCTTTTAAAAATAGATTCTTTTGTATTTAATTTACCATAAACTTCTTTTTCTATCTTGCTCCCATATTGACCTTTATGACCATAATAATCATCCATCAACCCTAATATTGATGCATCAACAATTACCCTAACACCCAAAGCTTGAGTAGCAATTTTTATTTGCGCACCTTCATCATCTCCAGCTATCACGTCTACCCAGTTTGAACGTTTTTCATTAGGAAAATTTTTTAGCTCTAATCTGTTATGAAAGTCCCAAGTATTACTAACAAGCTTATTAAATATTACAAGCTTTTCCCCTTTATCCTCAGGATCACTACTTGCCATAACCATCTCTACACCCAAACACAAACTCATCACCACTACCGCCAACAAAACAACATTTTTTTTCATTCTATTCACCACAATCATATTTCTACCTATAACAGTTAACATCATATTATCTCACATTAGATCAATCAATATCTAAGCTTTTACTTTAAATAAAAATAAGATTAATGTGAAGAAAATTATATTAAATGATAATTTTAGAATTCGAAAAATGCAAAAAAGCACGCACCTGAATACAATCAAGTACGTGCCCTTTAAAATTCTCGCAACAAATAAAACTAAACGCTTAAGTTACTCATTAAAATCTTCATCAAAACCATTAAACCCTTCACTCGAACTATCAACAAAATCGGCATCACCATTCTCTCTACCATTTTCTTCATCAAGAATAACCATACCTTCTTCTTCATCTTCCGGAGACATTGAATAAAAATCCTCTTCCATTAACACTGGCTCAATGGTCACTGACTCTTCTTCTACCATAGGTTCATTTTCCGTTCCATCCGCCGTCCAATCATCAATAGTGCTAAAATCATCATTAGCTGTTATGCCAAATGATGGCACAGAAACTAATAAAAGCGCAAAAACTGCTATTGCCTCTAATAAAAACATTTTTTTCATGATAATCGTCCTTTTTTATGCACAAAACTATAATTCTTATAAAAATAGCGTATCATAATCACAATTCAGCAAGCAATAAACTAAATTATTTTCCTTTACCTGCAGCCTGTTTTTTTACAATAAATAGTTTCTTGAATGAAAGATAAAAGTTAATTAAAGGATTTTGGAGCTCTGAAATGGTCGAGCAACACGCTGCCGCAGGATCACCCGACGCACTCCACATCTTTTGCCAATATTCATTACCAGGATATGCGTTACCATCCCACGCATACATAGCAACAAGCAATTTACCTACGTTGACACCCACTAATCGATCTGCTGGGTTTCGCTGAGAAAAATGAATAGTAATATTATTAGTTTTTGTTTTAAAATTTCCTAAATCACCAACACCGCCGCACGATTGATAATTTGCAGGAAACCAGCTAAAATCGATATCCGATATCCACGACAAATTTCTACTGCGAATTATATCCGCATACGCTTCCAACATATATTTTGATTGATGATCATATACTTGCCATACACCAAGACCAAGCCCAACAGCGTGACAGTAAACTTTTTTATTATTTTTTTTACCACGCTCATTAGCATCAACCAAAAATGGTTCCAGAACCAATTTCATACGTTTTTTGTATACAAGCGTATCAAAATAACGATTATTACCAATCAATACATATCTGCCAGTCTTATCAGCCTGTGCTTGCTCAAACGTTGGAAAATGAGTACCATATAATTTTGACCACAGCGAAATGAGATGCTTACCATATTTACTGCTACCCCCATATCCATTTTCAATCGTATTTTGTTCAGGAGTAATGATCATATGCTGCCATTCCATCAAACCAGGCCTTTCAAAACGCGCTCCTACTAAAGCGGTATAAACACCTTCTTCTTGATATGAGCCCGATTGTCCTACTTGAGCCATATTATTGCGAGAACCATTATTAATGAACATTGTAGGAACTGAAACTCCTAATAATGCTGCTATTTGCATTTCATCATATGAAAGATAATCACTCAAAATAAGTGGCGCTTTTTGATTTTTTGTTCCAATGTCATCAAAACCACCATCACCTACTCTACCATTTCTTAAATAATAGCTATCTGACTCAGTCATAAACATCAAAGGTCTTTTAACTAAAAGTCGATCAACAAAAGAATGTTCATTCAGCGATGCATACAATGATTTTTCTATCGCACTTCCATGCTGTTTTTTATAAGCAAGAAAGTCATTAATCAACCTTATCACCGATTGATCAATAATCGGCCTAGTATCCTGCGCCTGCTGAGCAATTTTATTTTTTTTGCTTACATCATTGCCAGCTATAGTTACTATTCTATTTGGTAGCATAGGAAACGACAGTGATGCATGAAATTTTTGAGAATTTTGAACAAGTTTATCAAATGTTGCAACACCAGAATCTTTTGGCGCAGAACTATGAGAGGAAGTTTTTATAGCTTCGCATACACCAACAAAACTCATTAATAACATTGCAAGCACATAAACCAAAAATTTTCTTGCTATAGCAGTCATAATTGCATCCCGTTTATAATTATTCGCATTATACCGTTTATACAATTAGACTACCATGGTACAAATTCAATGTGCAATATAAAGAGAAAAAGTCTTTATTAAAAACCATTCCTCATCTTTACTTTAATTTCACCTTCAACAACAGAAAACATATTGCGTTGAAATTTCATCTCTTGTTCATAATTAATAATGATATGCGTTATAACACCATAATCGCATTCTTTTTTATCAACTTCATTAAATAAAGAGGCAAAAACATCATTATTATAATTAAAAATATAACGAGAAATACGTTCAGCTGATTCTTTTTCAGCATCTTCTAATTGCATACTTTTATACAATGTATAAGCGCATATATCTTCACCATATTTAACAAGTTGATAACATGCTGAAACCAATGAATCATGGTAAAATTGACGCTTTTTTTCATCTTCCACTGATGCAGAAAGCTTTTTTGCAAGCGTTTTAATCATTTCCGTTGTTTGCATATAAGGAGCTTTAGCAGAAATATACCAACGCAACGTATCCGGATGCTGCACTTGCTCAGCTATTCTTTGCAAAATAAAAAAACCGCCCAAATATCCACCAAGTGTCAATCCCTTTTTACCAATATCAAGCCACCCCTCTTGAGTAAAAAATTCGTTGTACGCATCTGAACCTAACTTCCTCATTCCCTGAGCAATGTTTTCGGTAAATGATTTTTTAACGACAGGAGCGGGCAATTTTGGTACATCCCTTAAAGCATCTTGAGGCAATGCAACCCCCGCTTGCGCAGTAACATCGTCACCAAAAAAATATTTTACGCCACCCATAATTCCTGGCATTAATAATGCCAAATTATGAGCATAACCCATAACAGCTAACGCATTGACCATGTAATTATGGCGAGTAATCATTGTTTCAATAGCACGCGATTTTGCAATAACCACATCATCGATAAGCATTTTGTTAGATGTTGCATGATTCTGCGCAGCAATAAAAGATAAAATTATCATACTCACGTATATTTTTTTCATCATTTTTCCTTATGCTTTTTTCGCAAGCATTGCCCGTTTAAGATAGAAACCTGTATAGCTATTTTCAACTTGAGCCACCTGATAAGGAGTACCTTGCGCAACAATAGTTCCCCCTTCTTCTCCACCTTCTGGCCCAAGATCAATAAGATAATCTACTGTTTTTAAAACATCAATATTATGTTCAATGACAATCATTGAATTATTTTTATCAACTAAACGATTAAGAACTAATAATAGTTTTTCAATATCACTATTATGCAAGCCCGTTGTTGGTTCATCTAAAATATACAATGTATGTTGCTCACGTTTTGCAAGTTCATCAACCAATTTAATACGTTGCGCTTCGCCACCTGATAATGTTGTCGAAGGTTGACCTAATTTAAGATAATCAAGACCAACATCACATAACAGTTGTAATCGTTTTGCTATAGTTTTGTGATTACTAAAAAACAACAACGCTTCATATGCGGTCATATCCAAAACATCTGCAATCGATTTTCCTTTATACTCAATTGACAGCGTTTCTTTATTATAGCGCGCTCCTTTACACGCTTTACATACAATAATTACTTCAGGTAAAAAATGCATTTCAACTTTAATAACGCCGTCGCCACGACACTCAGCGCAACGTCCTGCCGGAACATTAAAACTAAATCGTCCAACTTTATAACCACGCGCATTACTCTCTGGTAATGAAGCAAACAATGCTCTCATTTCATCAAAAACACCTAAATACGTTGCTGAATTTGAGCGCGACGTTCGACCAATAGGACTTTGATCAATAACAACCAAATTTTGAATTGATTCCGTTCCCATCAAAGTATCTTGTTTGCTCGGAGCATTTCGCTTAATTCGCTTATATCCACCAGAAAATTGACGTCGTAGCGCTGAAACAAGTTCATCCATGACCAAGGTACTTTTTCCTGATCCAGAAACACCTGAAACACCACATAAAACACCAAGAGGAAAATCTACCGTAATGTTTTTTAAATTATTTTTATTCGCTTTTTTTAACGTCATAAAACTTTTTGGCGTTCGTAGCATGCTTGGAACAGCAATAAAACGCTTACCGCTTAAATAAGAACCAGTCAACGAACCAGGATTCTTTGCAAGTTCACTGGGTGCTCCCACTGCAGTTATAAGGCCACCTAATGCACCCGCAGCAGGACCAATATCAATTACATAGTCAGAGTATTCAATAGTGTCTATATCATGCTCAACAACAACCACCGTATTTCCTTGATCACGCAATTTTTTTAACGTATCAATTAAACGATCGTTATCACGCTGATGTAAACCAATACTTGGTTCATCAAGAATATATAAAACACCACTCAAAGCAGAACCAATTTGTGTTGCAAGTCTGATTCGTTGCCCCTCACCACCAGATAACGTTCTTGCTGTACGATTAAGTGTCAAGTATGATAATCCAACATCATTGATAAAATTCAACCTACTATTAATTTCTTGCATAAGCCCTTGTGCAATTTCTGATTGCAGAGGGGTTAATTCCATTGCTTTAAAAAATTCTAAAAGTTGAATAACCGACAAATCACTTAATTGATAAATATCTTTTCCACCAACAGTAACCGCCAAAGCATATTTATTAAGTCGTTTTCCATGACACACACCACAATCACGAATCAATGAGAATGCATTCGCAAAATCATCCGAATGATTCAACTCCCACGCAGTACTACCTCCAATATATGACCACACACTCACCAAACCAAGGCCCTCACAAGCCTTGCATGCACCAACTGGTGAATTAAATGAAAAAAAGCGCGGTTCTAATTCAGGAATTGAATGCCCGCATTGCACGCACATACGCGAACATGAATATACGTATTCTTTATCGCCTACCGTAACTTTACATACGTCGTTTGCTAATTTAAAAGCCATCTCAAGCGCTTCCTGCAAACGAGCATTTTCTTCTTGGGTAACTTCTAATGAATCAATAATAACTTCAATCGTATGTTTATACGTTTTTTTCAAATTAACTACTTTAATCTCATCAACCGACTTAAATTTATAATTACTACCATCAATACGCACACGATAAAAGCCTTTATCAAATAGATTAACCAGCTCATTAACAAATTCTCCCTTTTTTTCATTAACAATAGGAGCTAAAATAGTAACCAGCTGATTACTAAAATTTTTTTGTAATAATGCACACACTGTCTCACTTGATTCAGACCTCACTTCTTTGCCACAATCAGGACAATGAATAGTACCAATGCGCGCAAAAAGAATACGAAAATAATCATAAATTTCTGTTATTGTTCCTACCGTTGACCGTGGATTTGAGCCCACCGTTTTTTGTTCAATAGCAATTGCAGGACACAGACCATCAATACGATCAACATCAGGTTTTTTTGATACTCCTAAAAATTGTCGTGCATAGGATGATAGCGAATCTAAATAACGTCGTTTGCCCTCAGCAAAAAGAATTTCTAAAGCAAGAGAGCTTTTTCCTGATCCTGATGGTCCGGTAATAATAGTAAGAGAGTTTTTTGGGATAGATACATCAATATTCTTTAAATTGTGCTCACGAGCACCATAAATATCTATCCAGTTCATTGTGCGAGCATGATTCTTCTTGCTATCCATTGCTTTTTGTCCAGTTTTATTTAAATATTAAAAAACAATTTCTCATTAGTATATAATAGCATGTAAAACAAATTTGATAAAATGATTTTACCAATAATTTAAGTTTTTTTTGATTTTTACTTTAAAAACCGTATAATTAAAGGCAATCAATTATGGTGAATGTAGCTCAGTCGGTAGAGCACCAGGTTGTGGCTCTGGTGGTCGTGGGTTCGATCCCCACCATTCACCCCATAAAGAAACATTGAAATCAACGACCGTAAAGTCTTTTAAAAGATACTATAAAGAATAAAATTCTAGCTTGCTGATATAATAAAAAAAATATATAGTAATTTTAGAAAAAATCGGGGTGTGGCGCAATTTGGTAGCGCACTCGCTTTGGGAGCGAGGGGTTGTCAGTTCGAGTCTGGCCACCCCGACCATTTTTTAAAAATTCAAAAGGACTATTATGTTTCGTTTCAATTTTTGTATAATTCTATCAATTTTTTTTATGTCATTAAACAGCTACTCATTCACCAATGATGCTGAACTCATGTCTCTTAATAAAAATCATGCTCAACAATGGGTTGCAACAATTACATCCTCGCTTACCCCTCAAGAAATTCAATTAACAGCAAATATCTTATACTTATTGTTTGCCAACGCTGTGCTTGATACAAAAACACGACTCTTTATAATACCTATCACTCGTTTAACGCAAACAATACGCGCAAACATTATTAATTATAAAACAACCACAAACGAATTAACGACACTTAAAACACTGACTGATCGCCTTTCCCATGTTGTTGGCGCCCGAACAATTTATAATCAAAAACTTAATGTATGCCTTGAATATTATAATCAAAATAGCTCACCCTTTATGAGAGAAACAGTTGCACAACTACAACAACACGGCCAAATAACACTCAATCAATACGCGCATAATAGTTATACCGCACTTGCGCAGCAACTTAATCGATCAGGACAGGCTCTCAACGCTGGCGTGGAACCATTGCAATTGATAGCAAATTTTCACTCCTCATTTTCTCAAAAAAAACTTCCTGACCCATTATTAGAAAATCACGCCTATAGCATGATCGCCCTTATGGAAATTGATGAACTTTTAAAAAACAATATGGTCGCAACACAAAATACTGAATATGCTCTCAATGTTCTCGATTCCTCAAATGAATATATTCTTCAACTCATTTCGTCTGCGATTGAAGTTTATAAAGAACATTATGCGCAATTATATCACTATATGATGTCACCTGAATATGACCAAGCATACGAAACAACATTGTTTGGCATTAATGATTTTTTACCTGCAGAATTTAAATCGGCACTACCAGAGCCTGACCACGTATTTGAACACGTACTACAAACAGTAAAATTATACACGCAAATAGAATTTATCCAAAACCAATAAGGAATCATATGATCACGCTAAAAAAATATCTTTTAAGCACTGCATTCGTTCTCGCTGCTGCCGCTACAACACTTACAGCCCAAACGCACCAATTTGGTCAATTAACACAAGACATTCAAGAATCTGCTGAAAAGTGGGTTGTCCTGTGCGACAAGCACCTCGATCTTGAGCAAAAAGTTGCTTATCTTAACTTGCTCCACTTGTTATTACAATCAGATGACGCAACAATAAAATGCATCCAAATGTTACAAGAAAACGTAAATACGGCATCTGTTTCTGAACAATTTGGCATGGATATGCTCGGATTTATTCGATCATACGCAAGTAAAAAACAGAAACAATTTAAAAAGCTCAACAAGCAAACAGAAGAAAACGTAAAACGCTTTGAAATGACGCTTGAAGATATGATCAATACACTCAGTGAACATATTTTTGCACATTATTATAGCGCACTTTATAAAAATGTAGCAGCAACAGATGAATCAGTACTGATGTGTGCATTTAATAAAGAAGGCTTTATTGCACCAGAAAATCGCACCCAACCG
>Ga0206891_10150_pt1 | contig 21451 bp, 24 predicted proteins | sample Alteio_BWOrgHeat_55_FD_153246 | JGI IMG/M metagenome (GOLD analysis project Ga0206891, IMG submission 153246) | Enriched cells from forest soil in Barre Woods Harvard Forest LTER site, Petersham, Massachusetts, United States - Alteio_BWOrgHeat_Nextera7 ...
GCATAATCCTGGGCACGTTTCAGCCCGGGCGAACCTGATAAACGCGGCCCCGAAATATCGGTAAGGTGAAAAGCAATATCCATTACCTGTGATTTGTACAAACCTTCTTCGCGTATGCGCTGGGTCATTACAGGGTCGGGGGTGTTCTGGGCCATAGCGGCCCCCAATGTGCCTGCCGAAAGCAGGAAAACATACAGTAGTTTCTTTTTCATGATAATTAATAAGTCAGTTGTAACAAACTTATTTATTTATCGCTGTAAAACAAACAGGAGCGCTAACAAAGTTGCAGAAGTAGTAGATATTTTAAAATATTAATTCACCAGCAACTTATAACCCCGGCCATGCACGTTAATGATCTCAACCGCCGGGTCATCTTTTAAATATTTGCGAATTTTACTTAAAAAAACATCCATGCTGCGGCCGTTAAAATAATTATCATCGTGCCATATATGCAGCAATGCTTCTTCGCGGGTAAGCACCTCGTTCTTTTTAATACAAAGCAGGCGCAGCAACTCTGCCTCCTTGGTCGACAGTTTTTGCTGCGACCCGTTTATGGCTATAATTTGTGTGGTATAATCAAACGCGTAATGGCCAATTTCAAAATGCGATGGCTGCTGTTCTTCTTTCTTTTCGGCGTTTTCTGTTCTTTTCAGCAGGGCGTTAATGCGCAGTAATAATTCTTCTATTCTGAATGGTTTGGTAATATAATCATCGCCCCCTAAATTAAAAGCCTGGGTTTTGTCTTCTATCATGCCTTTAGCGGTAGCAAAAATAATAGGCACATGCGCATTAATTTTCCTTACCTCCTTGCCTAAAGTAAAACCATCCTTTTTAGGCATCATTACATCCAGTATTAACAGGTCGAAACTTTGTTTGGTAAAAGCGTGCAGTCCTTCTTCGCCATCGGTACATAAAACAACCTCAAACTTGCCCTTTAACTGCAGGTAATCCTGGAGCAGCAGGCCCAGGTTAGGATCATCTTCAACCAGTAATATTTTTTTCATAAGGTGTAGGTTTATCTTGTTTTACTGTTGTGGTTAAGCGCCCTGAAACTTCAGCTCAAATTCCGATCCCTTGTCTTTTTCCGACCGCACATTTATGCTGCCATTCAACCTTTTCACTATGGTATTAACATAACTTAATCCCAATCCAAAACCTTTAACATTATGTACATTACCGGTTGGTATACGATAAAATTGTTCAAATATTTTTGATTGCTGGTCGCGGCTCATTCCTATTCCCTTATCGGCAACCTTAACAATTACATGCCCGTTCCTGTTTAAACTGCTTATAGTTATTTGCGGCTGTCCCTCGCTGTATTTTATTGCGTTATCAATTAAATTATATAACACGTTCGAGAAATGCAGTTCATCCGCTTTAATAACGGCATTTTCAGCCTCTAATTCTAACTTTACTTCGGCGTTGCATTTTTGCAGCTTAAGCTCCATGCTATCTACCACCACGCTTATCATTTCATTAACATCAAGCGGTTTTGTATCCAGCTTAAAATCGTTCTTATCAATACGGGCTATATTCAATACCCGTTCAATATGGCTGCCCAGGCGTTCGTTTTCCTCATAAATAATATTGGCAAGCCTTGATATCCGGCTCCTGTCGGCAGTAATTTCATTATCCCTTAAAGCCTCGCTCGCTATCATGATAGTTGATACCGGGGTTTTAAACTCGTGGGTCATGTTATTAATGAAATCAGTTTTCATTTCAGCAATTTTTTTCTGCCTGATGATGGAGAACAGCGTATATCCAAAACAAAATACCAGTATAAATAACAATCCCCCGGTAATGCCCATGTTGGTTGTCATCATGCTTAATATGTGGGAATTTTTTTGCGGGAAATAAACTTTAAGCAAGCCCGGGTCATTAACAATGTCTTTACCAAAAATTGGAGTTTTGTAGGTGTTTTCGGCAAAAAATATAGGAGGTTTATCAGCGGTGCCCATAGCTTTTGTATAGATTACTGAATCGGTGTTAGCTGTTGATATTTCATAGAAAAAAAGGCAAAGTGATTCCCTTGTTAATTAGCTCAAAGCGTAACAATGAATCTATTATTAAAAGGTCGATACGTTTTTTTAAGGGTTCGTTTGTCTTTTGGTATTCTTCTAATAGGCTTTGCATTACTGTTGGCCTACCCGTCTGTAAATTCTGTATAGAATCTATCGCAACCATTTGTTTAACCTGTTGTATTTGTTTTTCTTTTTGCTTACGGATTTGTTGGGCTTTCCATAATGGATTTATCCGTATACGACGGACTATCTGATTGCCAAATTGCGGATCAGGATAAGGATAAGTTAATGTATCATACTTATATATTTTGCGATGCAGATTAGGGTTTTTTACAACTCGTGGTATGTAGCGCAGGCGCACATCGCCAAACACGTCCACAGATGGCTCAACCAAAACCTGGAAGTTTGAATTCATTAATTCCTCATCCATCTTTTGATGCAAAATCATTCGCTGTAAACTATCTCTCAAAAGCACCAGTTTATGTTCGCGGGTGGTTTGGTTCGTTTTTATTTTAACCGAATCGTTGATTGATATTTGTCTGTCCTGCCCGTCTTTGTCGACAACTCCTGTAACTTCATTTTTAGCGTCCCGCGTACTTTGCAAAGTGTGCTTCGTGGCCCTGTTGATCAAAAAATTATTGGCATCCTGGCTGCTCAATTTGATTACTACATTGTTTAATGCCTCGTTAACCGCGCCCTCAAACAGCTTCGATTGCATATCATAGGATTGCTTTAAAAAGTACAATTGCATAGCAATCACACCCAAAAGTGCAAAACTCATTAAACCGATAATAATACGAATGCTTCGCTTTTTCACCCTTATAAACTTGTTTGGCGTTATATAATTACTATCGCCAAAACAAAAATATATTTAAATAAGCCCGCAATAGCTGCTTTTAACAATTTTTAACATATAATAATATATGTTTTTTATAAAAGCAGGCTAAAACCGGCCTAAAAACAAAAACCCCGGCAAAGCGGGGTTTTTCTGTTACTTCACAAGCTATAATAAAGCCTTGTTACAAATCCTTAAAACGGCAGGTCGTCATCCTCTGGCGCCGAACTGATATCAGCCGGAGGGGCATATTCAGGGGCCGGAGCACTGCCCGCGCCGCTTAATATGTTGATCTTCCACAACTGCATAGAGTTAAAATAGCTCTTTTTGCCCGTTTTATCTGTCCAGGGGCGGCCTCTTAAATTAAAGAAAACCTCCACATCGTCCCCAACTTTAACATTGTCTAATAAATTGCAGCGATCCTGTATAGCTTCAAATTTCAAGTACTCCGGGTATTGCGGATTCTCAACATATTCAACTATCAGTTCTCTCTTTTTCAGTGCCTCTGTAACCTGTGCGGTCGGAAACACTTCATGTACTTTACCCTTAATTTCCATAGTTCAAAAAATTAAAAATGTAAAGTTAATAGATGGAAATTAAATAAGGGTGTATTTAATTCCTAAATTCGCACAAAATCATGCAAGTTTTCCACACTGAAAGTAAAATAATAATAACCTGCAATAAAAGGCTGTCGGCCTACCTGCAGCAAGAGGTTGAAGAATTGGGCTTTACCCCTGTGCGCGTGTTTCCAACAGGCATTGAGTTGTTGGGGACAGTAACTGATACCATAGCTTTAAACTTAAACCTGCGCTGCGCCAGTCAGGTATTATATTTAATAAAAGGTTTTACCGCTGCCGATCCGCAGGAGCTTTATAACGGCCTGGTTGAAATTGAATGGGAGAAACTGATCGATTTTACAGGCTATTTTTCGGTCACTTCAAATGTTAATAATGAACATATATTAACACCGCTTTTTGCCAACGTAAAAGTTAAGGACGCGATAGTCGACCGCATCAAGGCTCAAAAAGGCATCAGGCCAAACTCGGGTTCTGATGGTAATAAAACAGTTATACACCTGTATTGGCAGGATGATAAAGCCGAGATATTTTTAGACACTTCGGGCGAAACACTGGCTAAACACGGCTATCGTAAAATTCCGGGTAAAGCGCCCATGCTCGAAGCGTTGGCAACATCCATCATCATGGCAACCCATTGGGACAAAAACAGTACGTTTATTAACCCCATGTGCGGCTCCGGAACGCTGGCTATTGAAGCGGCCCTGTTGGCTACCGGCAAGTGCCCCGGCCTGTTCCGCATGAATTATGGTTTTATGCATATTATGGGCTATGATGAACAGGAGTTTTTTACTGAACGGAGGAAACTGAAGGATAAATCGAAAAAGGAGGTTGGGTTTAAAATAATAGCTACGGATATATCGGCAGATGCGGTTGATATCTCTCAAAAAAATGCTAAAACAGCCGGGGTGGAACATTTAATTGAGTTTAGTGTTTGTGATTTTGAGGAAACGGAAGTACCCGACGCTCCCGGGATGGTACTATTTAACCCTGAGTATGGCGAGCGCCTGGGTGTACACAGCAAACTGGAAGCAACCTATGCACGCATAGGCGATTTTATGAAAAAAAAATGCCTGGGGTACAAAGGATATATTTTTACCGGAAACCCCGATCTTGCAAAAAAAATAGGCTTGCGCGCCGCCCGGAAAATTGAATTTTATAACGGGAAGCTGGATTGTCGCTTACTGGAATATGAATTGTACGAAGGAAGCAGGAGAGCGCCGGAAGAATAAATTAGAATATCGAGCACTGAATTATGAATTATGAATGATGAAGTAATACTTCGATATTCGAAATTCAACATTCGATATTCATTATTATTGATCAACAAATGAAAAAGATATTATTATTAACGATAACATTATTCATTACAGCTAACTGCTTTGCGCAGGCGCAACTGGCTTTCCCTTTCCAGGGGGGCAAGGGGGTTATGACACGGTTTTTTAAGGATAGCCTTATTATTTCGCCGCAAATTATACAGAAAAAAGCGACCGGAACTGTCGTTGTTAAATTTACCGCCGATGAGAAAGGCGTCATCAGGAAAATGATCGTTTATTATGCCGATGACCTTATATTAACACAGCCAATTATTGAGGCCCTGAAAAAATCGAACCATAAATGGATAATACCTGATAATGAGAAATCGCATGATTTCATTATTTTATTCACTATTGGTTTTACAACTCCCGCTACCGTTAATGCCGCTTTGCAAAAAGCTGTTTACGACTTCTATAGCCATCGCAAACCCATATTATCCAATGACCAGGTTCCGCTGGATACCGCTACATTATTACCTTCGGTCGTCATAAATTACGACCCTTTGCAGTAGCAATGTTTTTTTAATTACCTGAAAATTAATTAAATAAAAAACCAATTGCCTGTAAATTTCGTTATTACCCGTGGTAACCTCCTGCTAACATGGGCAATACGGTAGATTTAAAGATAAAAGCGATAGCGGCGAATATCAGGCATAAAAGGGAACAGAAAAATTATACCCAGGAATACCTTGCCCTTAAATTAAATATTTCGCAAAACGCTTACAGCAAAATAGAGCTGGGTTATACTAAAATAACCGTAGAAAGGCTTTTTCAAATTGCCGGCATTTTAGAGTTGAATATTATGGAACTGATTGTCCCCGGCAGTTAAATTTACTCAATACAGCTTTACGAAGCTGTTAGCAAAGCTATATTTGCAGTTATAACCGGCAAATATGGATCAAGCTGAAATTATTACGAAAACAATAGATTTTGTTAAAGACACCCTGAAAAATGCCGAAGGTGGGCATGACTGGTGGCATATTTACCGGGTTTGGAACAATGCCAAACTGATAGCCCAAACAGAACCGGCCAACCTGCTAATTGTTGAACTGGCCGCCCTGCTCCATGATATTGCCGACAGCAAATTTAACAATGGCGATGAAGAAATTGGCCCGGCAACTGCCGGCAACTATTTACGAAGTATAGGTATCGACCAAGAAACTACCCTGCAGGTGCAGCAAATTATAAGGCATTTGTCATTTAAATCAGGATTTGATGAGCAGGTATTTCATTCGCCCGAATTAGCTATAGTGCAGGATGCGGACAGGCTGGACGCGATGGGGGCTATTGGCATTGCCCGCACCTTTAGTTACGGCGGGTTTAAGGGCCGGGAGATATATAACCCCGAAATTGAACCTGACCTGCATTTGAGCAAAGAGGAATATAAAAACTCAACCGCGCCTTCTGTTAACCACTTCTACGAAAAACTGTTATTGCTGAAAGACAAAATGAATACCCCAACCGGCAGGCAACTTGCCCAACAACGGCATGAGTTTATGAAGGCTTATTTAAAGCAATTTTATTTGGAGTGTAAACATTGACTTAACACTAAATTTTTAATTTTGCGCCCATGCTTAAAAAAATACCCCTTATCCTGTTAATTCTCTTGTCAAAAATAACCTATGCGCAGGATACAGTTAAACAGGAGCGCTTCAGTTTTCATTTTCAGCAAACTATTATTACCCAATATAAATCTGCGTTCAATGCTCCTTATAGCGGCCAGAACAGTTTATCGCCCAAAGAAGAAACACAAAGCTCTATTACTACCACATTTTTTGGGGCGGCCCGGCTTTGGAAAGGCGCCGAAGCTCATTTTGATCCTGAACTATCGGGTGGGGCAGGTTTGAGCCAAACGCTGGGTATTGCCGGTTTTCCGAATGGCGAGACATTTAGGGTAGGCGGCGTGCAGAACAAAATTTATATAGCCCGCCTGTATTTTAAACAAACTTTTGAATGGGGAAAAGAAAAAGATACCATTGCTGCCGACGCTGATGTATTAGGCGGATTAAAAAGCAAACGATATTTTTCTTTCGCGATAGGAAAATATAACATGGGCGATTTTTTTGATCAAAACAATTTCAGCCATGATCCGCGAATGCAGTTCATGAACTGGGCCTTGATGGACAACGCCGCCTGGGATTATCCCGCTAATACCCGTGGCTATGTAATAGGTACTTATGCCGAATTGGGCCAACCTGACTGGACACTCCGGTTTGCATTTACCATGTCGGTTACCCATGCTAACGCGTCTGTTTGGGATGCAAATATTGCCAAAGCCAATACACAAACCATTGAGTATGAAAAACGATATGCTATAAACGGCCAAAAAGGGACGTTGCGAATATTGGGCTTTTTAAATAATGGAAAGTTTGGCAATTATGACTTAGCTATCGCGCAAAACCCAAAAGCACCCAATGTTGACACAACACAAGCCTATGGCCGGCATAAATACGGGTTTGGCATTAATGCCGACCAATACCTGACCAAAGATTTTGGCGTATTTGCCAAAGCCAGTTATAATGACGGCCATACCGAAACTTGGTTCTTTACCGAAATAGACCGCTCCGTTACTTTTGGCGGGGTATTAAAAGGCACCTCATGGAAACGGGATGATGATGAACTGGGGCTGGCATTTATAGGCAATGGCCTTTCGGCGCCGCACCGTAATTATTTGGCAGCAGGTGGCTACGGTTTTTTAATTGGCGATGGCAAACTGAATTACGCCCCCGAAATGATTGCCGAAATTTATTATAAAATTAATGCTTACCAGCATAAATTCTGGCTAACGCCCGATTACCAGTTTATTGTAAACCCTGCTTATAATAAAGACCGCGGCCCGGTCAATGTGTTTTCTATACGGGCGCATGTGGAGTTTTAAATTCCGTGGGCCGGGTATTATTAAACCAGTACGCATTTATCAGCCGGGATATGTTTTCATTTTTACCGGCTACAAAATCAAGCTTTATAGAAATATCGGCCGCTGTAAAATACCGCCTTATTTTATAGCCGAGGTATTTGAGCGGTGTATTAAAATATTTTCGGGGCTGTTCAAGGTTCACTATTAAATTACCGCCGCCTCTGTAATTTCTCTCTGCAACCCTTATTTCTGCTATATCATGCCAGTTAATTGAAATACTGCCTATGTTATAAATTAAATATTGGGATGTTAAAACTATAGCGGGCTTTTTTCTCAGTATAGAAAAGGCCATCGGCAATACAAACCAGCAAATCGCCACCGGCAGCAATAAAAGCAATATTCCCCCTAACCCGTATGATGGCCTTGAAAAAAATATATAGTACATCTCAAAAGAAACATACAATACAAGCAGTGTGAGCAATCCGATCCAAACAGGCTCAAATTTAAATTCGGCTTTTTCTTCCATCAATTATTAACCTTATTGGTGCAACGAATGTAAAAAAACCAACACAAATACCATAACATATATAAACATCGTTAATTCGCAGTATGAAACGAATTGTTACCCTAATTATACCCCTGCTAATTTTAATAGCTGCCGCATCGGCGCAAACAAAGGTCACGCGGTCGGCCATTAAATTTCAAATAAAGAACCTGGGCATAAATATCGACGGCACAATTGGCGGTTTGCAGGCAAACGTTCAGTTTAGCCCCGCGCAATTAAATACCGCCGTTATGGAAGCTTCGGCTGATGTAAATACGGTTGATACTGACAACGACCTGCGCGATAAAAGCCTGAAAAGCGATGAGTTTTTTGATGCTCCGCATTTCCCGAAGATCACCATGAAGTCGGTTTCTTTTAAACATAGAAGCGGCGATAAGTACACCGGCCAGTTTAACATAACCATTAAGGACAAAACCAAGCTGTTTGAGATACCCTTTACCTACACAGAAACGGGGAGCGCCGCTGTTATAAAGGGCGGCTTTAAACTCAACCGCCTTGATTTTGGCATAGGTGGTGCAAGCATGGTTTTAGCAAATGATGTAGCAGTGAATATTGAGGTTGAAGTGGAGAAGTAGCTATGCCAATGTGCAGATAGGCAAAAATCCTAAACGCCATGCAAAGTTCGCTGTGCACGCGGCGTTTAGGATTTCCCTCTATCGTTCAAAACGACCAGTGGTATGATGAACCTTACGCGTTGGTAAGTTCAAGTTTCTGTACATATTTCTCTACCGCTTCGGCAGGGGTTTTGCCGGCTTTAGCGGCTTCTTTTAATTCGTCCTTGCTGATACCAAACTCTTTCGACCAATAATCTATCTCAAATTCTTCTCCGGTACCGGTCCGTTTATTGTGGGGTAGGTTTTCTTTTATGTTGCGTTTCATAATAAATGCCTTTGATGTTTTCAAGTTTACGTAAAGCAGATTACGCTACGGTTAATGTAATGTTAAGAATATGTTAAGTATTTAGAGTGCTTTCTATTTTAAATACACACCCTACGGCAGCGTAGCCGAAATATTGTTAATAGGATTGTGTGCTTATTGTAACAAAAAAGTTGCCAAATTGTTTGGTTTTTGCGGGTTTAGGATTGCCTGTTTTGTTTCACGCGCGTGTGAAACAGATGAAACACGTGAAACAGCATTTGGAGGTAACTTGTTGAAAATAAGCTGACTATAAAAACCAGGTGAAACAGAATGAAACAAGATGTAACGACGTTTTCGTCTGTATTTTTATGCGTGAAATCTATTTATTATTTTGATTATCAAATAATTGCAAAAAAGTAAATTTGGCTGAGATGAAACAAGTATTCTTGCGAGAACATCCTCCCCGCTCAATTGCCGCGGGGGCTGTTACTTTTGGCTTAGGCCCAAAAGTAACCAAAAACCCCAAGTCAGGACGATCGCTGCCACCTCACAGGCCATACTCCCGGCCGCGCGCCCTGACAGGCCTTTGCGCTTCTTTTTGATTTTTCTTAACAAAAATATTTATTTTAGAAGGACGTCAGCAGATAAGCTTCGGGCGAAAGCAGGTAAAACAATGGTGGCCTTGTGCGGCTGAAGGGGCATAGTAAATTTTGCCGAAGTGTGAGCCTGTGCGAAACAAGGGGCAAAAGATTACAGCCCGAGGTTTTACCTGATTTGCGGGGCAAAGGCCCGTGCGGCAAAGAAGCCTCTCTGCTGACTTGATCTTTTGGTTACTTTTCCATCAAGGGAAAAGTAACAGCCCCCGCGGCAATTGAGCGGGAGGATGTTGTCATAAAGAATGCAGTTATCTTGCTGATTACACTCCCTACACCATAGGAGTCCACCCCTTACTGACAAAACAGCGCCACCAAAACTCCCCGCCATACCCCCTATCTTGCATAAAACTGTACAAACTATGAGTAATTATTACAACTCCGCGCATACCTGCCTGCCGGCAGGCACGGCCTGCCTGCCGGTAAGCATGACATCCGCGCGGCCGGCGGAGATAGAGCTGATCCGCTCGATGTCGCGGAAACCCTTATCTGCCAAACAAAACAACCAACTCAACGAGTTGTTGCGCAGTCCCGATGATAGCGGCGACGCCTTTATTATGAAACCCGCGGCCGACTGGCTGCAAACAACCGCCGACGGTCCGCAGGCGGGGGCCATGCTGTTTGGCGATCTCTGGTACCGCGGCGAGCTATGCATACTATTTGCCGATACCAATATGGGCAAATCTGTTTTGGCGGTGCAGATCGGCGATAGCCTGAGCAGGGGCGAACCCCTGTGGGATCTCGGCGGGGCAGGCCAGCCCGAAAAAGTATTATACTTTGATTTCGAGCTGAGCGCCGCGCAGTTCCGTAAGCGGTATAGCAGCGAGGGGTATGGTCCTGCCTGCCGGCAGGCAGGGAATTATAACTTTGCCCCCGGTTTTACCCGTTTGGTTTTTAACCCCGATGCGGATGGGGCGCGCAAGTTTGCCAGCTACGCCGATTACCTCAACAACGCTATTGAAAATGTATTGGTGGCCAGCGGCGCCCGCATCCTGATAATTGATAATATTACCTGCCTGCGCAGCGGTACCGAGGCGGCCACCAGCGCCGTAAGCCTCATGACCAAACTGCAGGCTATTAAGCAGCAGTATGGCCTCTCCATACTGGTGCTGGCGCATACGCCCAAGCGCAACCCCGCCAAACCCATTAACCGTAACGATTTACAGGGCAGCAAAATGCTCATCAACTTTGCCGATAGCGCCTTTGCCATTGGCGAGAGCCAAACCAATAACGGACTGCGTTATTTGAAGCAGATAAAACAACGCAGCGGCCGCCAAATTTACGGCGCCGAAAATGTTTGCCTGTGCCGTATGGTAAAGCCCTCTAACTTTTTGCACTTTGAGTTTACGGGCCACGGCCACGAGGCCAGCCACCTGCTGCATTATACCGAGCAGCACCGTAAACTAACCGAGGACCGCATAGCCCAGCTGCATAGCCAGGGCCATAGCCTGCGCGCCATTGCTGCCGAAACAGGAATATCTTGTGGTACGGTGTTTAGGGTGGTGAGAAGGTTGGGGAGGGAGGTGGATGCTCAACGTGCGCTGTCAGTCTGAGGTTCTCGAAGACTATGTGTGATGGCCTTACACTCATACTATTAACTTGTGTCTTTGCTGGTGCGGTGATAACACCGACCAGAGGCTGAAAAAATTGTTTTGGCAAAATAATACGCCCTACAGCTTATAAGACTAAATTATCCTTTATAATAGGCCTTATAAACTATCGGTTGAAAAAGTAATTGTTCAAAGGGCTCATTGATAATATAAAAATCGGCGGTGTTAGTGTCATCATCAAAATTATAAAGCCTATATATGCAATAATTATTGGGATAATTTTCAGCAAAAAGATATTCATTGATGGTATAATTAAACGGCATAAGTTCTCCGCCAACAGTAGTTTTTACCTCAATATAGATCGGGCTACCATCAATATTGAATGATATGAGGTCATACCCCTTGCCATCTAAAACGGATTCTACCTTATCCGCCAATAAAGGTAAATTTGCTGCGTTAAGGCGATCCTTTTCGTATTGCTTAACAAGTTCCTCACCGGCATCACCGATTTCCTTATGTTCAATTGTTTGTTGAACATAATCAGTTTCAACTCCCTTAAAACTTGGATTTAATACTGGCAGCACAGAAACGCCAGCAGCTGGAGGGTTTTTCTTCCTAAGCATATTATTAAAAACCAGTTCAGGACTTGATTTACCCCAAGCCAGCAGAATTAGGCGATCATAAACATGTGCGTGTTCAGAGATAAAAGCCTTGGAAATAGCGAGCAATTTGTTCCAGTCCCATTCATTAAAATCAGCAGTTGGCACCGACTTCCACCGCAGTTCATGTGGTATGTTGTTATTAATAATTTCTTTTTGTGCTGCCGTCAATTCCGAAGATGGCTCATAATAATAATCTAGCTTATACACCAGTTCATTTCTTGCGCCATCTGCCCCAACAGTAAAAAATATGTCTTTGTAGGCATCCCCTTTTTTATATATCCTCGCCCAAGTATAAGTTTTGAATTTAGCTACCCTAACCTTGCCGGTTGGTGTATCTTCCCATCCTTTTTGGCTCCACATACGCCAGTTAAATGTGTCAAAGCCCGGTAATTGTTTAATCAATTCATTAGACCAGTAAACCGTTTTGCTTCCCAAAGCATCCATAATATAGTTTTTAGCAGAAACGTGCTGGCGGTTACTTTTGTCATAAACTTGCCCACCCCAAACATTCAGGAATTCAACATCCTGCTGTTGAAAAAATGGTATTTTATGTGCTTTTGGTGGTGATTGTAGTGCAGCGAATAACTGATAATTTGTGTCATTTTTCCAAAATTCAAAACATGCATTCATTTGGGTAATAGCGAAGAACTCCTCAGCAAGTTTCTTTTGCGGGCCAAATCCAAATTCCTCTGCTAGGTCGTAAAATCCGTTTCCGTGACCCTTCAAGTCAGCATACATTGCAACAGCACTTAACAGAGGGCGGCCATGATCATGTTCATATTTTGAAATTTCATATAGTAGGGTACTGTTCTTTTTCCGGTCGCCAATATTCTCGTGGTTAAGGTGTGCTCTTTGCATAACCTCCTTATAAGACGCAGGTGTGCCTTTACGGGCATGTTCTATTAGTAGTAATCGGATTTCTTGGTTCATGGAAAGTGATACCTGATAGACTTTAGGTTTAGATCAGGAAGACTAAAGATATAAAATATCGATGACTAAATCATCTTGCGAGAATCTATACCAATAGATCAAATAATAATGGCATAAGTACGGTTGCATGCTCGCCACCATTGCATATTTGGCGACAGAAAATGATTATTGATAAGTTATATTATTGACTATCAAAATCATATGATAATTGGTATTTTTGCAATCTTAATAAGGCATATGAGAAAATTTTCCCCGGCAGCTATTGTAGCGCTTAAAGAGGCTTTAATAAATATTTATTGGCGGAAACAAGACTTGAAGAACTTTATAAATCTAACGATTAAAAATACGACGATAGTTCATACTATTAATTGGGAAAACAATAAAAAATATGAAAGTGTAAATGAATTAATAGATAGAATGATTGAGAGGAGGGATATGTTTGAAGACGATTTGTTTGCGCTAATTTTTGAAACTGCCAATATTGATGATTTTTCACATTTAAAAATTTGGGAAGACTCTGATGTTAAGGTAAGAAAGGCCAAAGAATCAGTCGCAATTCTTCGGCAGTTATCAAGCGGTTTTTTTGAGATTGAGAAAAGTAAGAAGGAGGCTGAGGACAGAAAAAAAAGATTGGTAAATGATAGCCATAAAGTGCAAATTAAAGACGAGCAGATAGCTGCTTTAAAAAGCAAGTTTTTGATACTTGCAACCGAACAAAATGCACAAAAAAGGGGAAGGGAATTAGAGTTATTTTTAAATGAGTTGTTCACTTTATTTGATTTAGAACCTAAAAGATCGTTTGCTTTAAAGGATGAGCAAATTGATGGCGCTTTTACTTTTGAAAATTCCGATTATCTATTGGAGGCAAAATGGCAACAAAAACCCATAGAAACTGGAGATTTGAAGAAATTTGCCGGCACATTGAGCGATAAATTAAAAAACACGTTAGGCCTATTTATATCTATAGACGGCTTCTCAAGTGGTGCGCGAGAATTATCGGGACAAAATGCAAGAGGGATGATATTAATGGATGGGATGGATTTGAATGCAGTGTTAGAGTCAAGAATAGATTTACACCAACTTCTGTTTAGAAAAAGGAGACATGCTGCGGAGACTGGTGAAATTTATTTTCCTATAGCCAAGATACTAGGGTGTTAACCCCACAAGCTGCTCCATATTTTCGCCAACATTTGATAAAAATAGTAGGTTTATAGTATGCAACCAATTTTCTCAAGAAACCAAGATATAGATAAGATTGCTTTTCTGAATTGGAGAATGTCTCAAGATGATGATATCCGTAACCTTTTAAATTTAGCTGAAGGATTTATGCAGTCCTCTATTAGGTTAGCTAAGCTTTGTTTAATCTATAACAAAGATAAAAAGGCTGATATATTAATCTTTCCTATTTTAACCAACGCAAATCATGGTATAGAATTATATCTAAAAGGAATAACATGGATGTTAAATAAATTCATGAATTTAAATTCACGTGTTGAAGGAAGGCACAACATTAAACAAATATATAAAACGGTAAAATCAAAGATTAAAATTTATGGTGGGCAAATTTCTATCGAGGATTTTAATTCGAGTATGGTAGATTTGGAAGCATATATAACTGAATTGTTTGATAAAATTAACTCAACAGATAAAAAGGACAATATGGATTTTTCAAGATATCCTTTTAATACTAACTACGAACGCCATTTTTATGTTGACTTAATAGGTAATGTAGAAATAGACTTGGAGAACTTTGTTTATCGATTTGAGAAGATTTATGTGAGTCTTGAAAATCTTTCAGATTTTATATTCTGGAATGAACTAACGGACGAAGAATAAAAAAACCAGCTACCGCAAGGGCTTTTTAAGAGGCTACCGCAAGCGTCCCGCTTGTGGGAAATCATACGACTTAAACTATAGCCAATCACAGCTAAAACCTATCACCTAACTACAAGCGAGACGCTTGCGGTAGCGGATTATAAATCCGAACCAACCGATTTATTTTACCAGGAATATTAATTGCCCGTTATGGGAAGCCAAATGGGTTATCCGGGTGATGATAACATTTAACTTATTGCGGTGTGGTTGTTTTATGAAATCTTCTTCAGCTACTGCATTGTGTTTTTCGAACCATGCGCCGGGCGATAACTGGCTGAAATGGTTAGCCAATGTTGAATTTATGTTTTTCCACCAGGTTCTCAATTCTTTCGCGGAGTTTCCCCGGGTACCGGGCTTATCAGGATTGTTAATATAAATTTCGTCTAATTGAGGATATAAACGGTTGCCAAAGCCCAGCAATGGTAATATTCCGTCGTGAACCGCTGTTAAATGTCCTAATAAATAAATTCCCCTGTTGCGGTTAGGCGCAACTTCCATTTGTAGCTGCTCGTCGGTTAGCTTGTTAAAAATATCATCGGCTTCTTTTATTTTAGCATGCCATGCATCAAGCACCATTTTTACCATAATTTGATCTGCCATTTGTTTTTTTGTTTAGTTGTTCTAACCCGGGCCGGTAATATTAATTAGTTCCAGTCAGTACATTTTTTGCAAGCGTTTTAAATCTTTCTCCATTTGCCTGCACCACAGTGATTGTTATATGGCCGGTTTTGCTCGTTTTGATATCTCTTACGATACCCGATTTACCTTTATGTGTGCCTGCCACTACTTTGCAGATAATACCATCCTTTAAATTATCTTTCGGTTCAGGTTGCATAATAATAGCTGTTAATTTGATAGAATTTTCTGTTATAAATATAAGCAGATAAAAACAGATATATCCTCAAGCTGGCGCAAGTATGCAGGGCGGGGGGGGGCGAAATAATTAATTCATCTGAAGAAAACCTTCGGCAGATAAGTCTTCATCTAACTCTTCCCAATGTATCCATTTACCTCCGCCTTTGATCTCATAATTATTAATTTGTTCGGCAGTACCCTTTCTTAAATTTGGATATAATTGAATTGGAGTTTCAATAATTTTCCCATCACTCATTTTTACACAAATGTTCTTGCCGCTAAACCAAACTGAATTTATGGTGATCATAGATTTTATTTGTTAAAATATTCGTTCCATCTTTTTTCAATCATTTCTTCATTTTCTTCAATAATACTTTCAGCAAGCTTAATGTCCTTATTTTTAATACCATTGTTAACAACGAGTTTAACAGGTTTTATTTCAAATTTTGCATCGCCGTCGCCATTTTCTATATGTACATGAATAGGTAAATGCTCATTGCTAAAAAAGAAAAATCTAATTCCAAATAATCGAAATAGTTCAGGCATATTCAAATTTAAGGAATTTATATAAATTAGTTCGATATTTTATTTCTAACAATTTAAATCGCCCCACCAGACCTTTACAGCAATGACGCGTGGAGAGAAAAAGCAATGCCAACCCCCAAACTAAGGCACCATAACCACGCGGAAACCCAAATTGCTGGTGAGGTGGTCGGTGGTTTCGCTGAGGCGCACGGCAGGGCGGCAATTCTTCCCCCCGCTGTCCCAGCTGCCGCCGCGTATTACCCGGTGAGCGCCCGTTGCGGGGCCCTGCGGGTTCTCGGCAGAGCTGCTGGCATAATAATCGGCCGCGAACCAGTCCTGGCAAAATTCCCATACATTGCCGGCCATATCGTAGATGCCTAATTCATTGGCTTCCCTTATCCCTACCGGGTTGCTTTGGTTATTGCTGTTAACATTAACCGAGCCTATAGTTGCTAAGTCGTTATAGCCGCTGAAGGTATAGCCCTTACTTTTATTGCCGCCACGGTACGCGTATTCCCACTCGGCTTCGGTAGGTAAACGGTAGGTTTTGCCGGTTTGCGCGCTTAACCATTGGCAATAACGGGTAGCATCATCCCAGCTTACATAGAGTACCGGGTAGTTGTCTTGCCCGGGCGGACGTTTAACGCCCCAGCTATCATCTTCCCAGGTCACCCCGTTTGTTTTCACAAATTTGTTGCCCATAGCGCCCCAGCCCTGCTGTTCGGCAGTTGTTTTATAACCCGTAGCCACAATAAACTGGCGGAATTGGGCTAATGTTAACTCATACTTACCAATGTAAAAACTGCTTACCGTTACCTTGTGTATGGGTTTTGCACTCTCGCCATCATCATTGCTGCCCATATTGAAACTGCCGCCTTCTACGTAAGCCATCGGGATGTCGGTTATGCCCGGCTTCGCCGTTTTGCCCGGCGCACTTTTTTTAAGGGGCTTGGTCAGCGGCTTTTTGGATGCATCAACTGCGGGCACCTGGGCGATACACGCGCCGAAGGCGAAAATTAAAATAAGGGTGAGTAAGTGTTTCATAATTTAACAGGTTAATTGGTCATTGGTCAATAGTCATTGGTTGCAAAGCGGTTTTAATCTTTATCACTAAGGCGCCATAACCACGCGGAAGCCTAAATTGCTGGTGTGGTGGTCTATGGGTTCGTTAAGGCGTACGGCGAGGCGGCAAGTTTTCGCGCTACTGTTCCAGCTGCCCCCGCGTATCACCCGGTGATCGCCCGTTGCTGGGCCCGCCGGGTTTTCGGCGGGGCTGCCGGCATAATAATCGGCCCCAAACCAGTCCTGGCACCATTGCCATACATTACCGGTCATATCGTAAAGCCCTAATTCATTGGCCTTCTTTTGCCCTACCGGGTTGCTTTGGTTATTGGCGTTTTCTTTCACCCAGGCTACCTCGGTTAACTCGTTGCCGCCACTGTAGGTATAGCCCTTACTTTTACTGCCGCCACGGGCAGCATATTCCCACTCGGCCTCGGTAGGTAAGCGGTAGGTTTTGCCGGTTTGCGCGCTTAACCATTGGCAATACCGGGTAGCATCGTCATAGCTTACGTAGAGTACCGGGTGGTTGTCCTGCGCGGGCGGGCGTTTAATGCCATAACTATCATCTTCCCAGGTCACCCCGTTTGTTTTCTCAAATTTGTTGCCTGCAGCGCCCCAACCGTCCTTTTCGGCGGTTGTTTTATAACCCGTAGCCATAATAAACTTACGGAAATCGGCCACCGTTACCACATACTTGCCCATGTAAAAACTGTTTACTGTTACCCTGTGTATGGGTTTTGCGTTATCGCCATCATCATTACTGCCCATATTGAAACTGCCGCCCTGTACGTAAACCATCGGGATGTCAATTTTGGCCGGCTTTTGGGCTATACATACGCCAAAGGCAAAAATTAACATAAGGGTGAGTAAATGTTTCATCGTTAAAAAGTTAAATAAAATGGTCCGCCTGTTGGCGCAAGTATACATTGGCAAACAAATATAAATATATTATAACCCAGTATATTAGCGTTATTTTACCCGTTATTACTGTTATTTTACCCGTGATTTTATTGCCATTTTGTAATTTAGCAACAACAAAAACTAAACGACAATGAGAAACTTAATTTTTTTTATGCACACATCGCTTGACGGTTTTGTAGCGGGGCCAAACGGAGAAATGAACTGGATAAAATTGGACGAGGATCTGTTTGACTTTGTTGCCACTATGACAGCCAAAGCCGACACCGCACTTTACGGACGGGTAACTTATGACATGATGCAAAGTTATTGGCCAAAAGCAGGCGAACAACCAAACGCGTCAAAACACGACAAAGAACATTCGGCCTGGTATAATAAAGTTTCGAAAGTTGTATTATCAACCACAATGAACCAAACCGGGCTAACCAACACAAAAGTTATTAGCGGACAGCTTACAGACAACATTAATAAAATAAAAAAACAGGAGGGGAAAAATATTTTAATTTTTGGAAGTCCGGCTGCTTCAAATTCCCTGCTTGGTTTAGGGTTAATTGATGAGTTTTGGCTTTTTGTTAATCCAATTATATTAGGCCTGGGTAAACCCTTGTTTACAGACATAAATGAAAGCATTAAACTAAAGCTTGCAGAAAGCAAAACATTTCCCTGCGGTGTAATTGCACTTCATTATGTTAAACTTTAAATTAACTATTGGATATTGCTCGCAAGCGGCAGACTAAAGCTAAAAGTTGAACCTTTACTCAATGTACTTTCTACCCATATATGGCCCTTGTGTTGTTTTACAATTTCAGAACAAATAAATAAGCCTATGCCAAAACCGTTAATGTGATTTGTTATTTCCTTCACCCTGAAGAAGCGGTCGAATATTGTTTCAAAATTTTCTTCCTCTATCCCAATACCTTTATCAATAACCCGTAAAATCAAAAAGCCATCTTTTATATAACTTGATATTTCAATAGCAGATCCGTTTTCAGAGTACTTTTCGGCATTGTTTATCAAATTATTGATTACTTGTTCTATCCGGGCAGCATCTATTTCTAAGGTTACACGGGCCGAAGAAAGAATTATTATTGGATGATTTTGAGTGGTTTGACGCAAAGAATCAATGGTTTCGTTTAAAAATTTATCAAATTCAACAGGCTTTTTATGAATGTTTAACTTCCCTGTTTCAATTTTAGAAAGGTCCATTAGTTCTGTAATAAGATGGCTCAGTTTATTTGTTTGGGCATCAATTTTCGATAGAATTGGCGTTACCTTACTGTGCTGTTCACTTTCACTTATTTGGTGCGCAAGTTGCGTATATCCTTTGATGGATGTTAATGGTGTTCTGAGTTCGTGGCTGGCTACCGTTAAAAAATTGGTTTTTCGCTCATCCAGTAATTGTGATTGCATTAACGCAGTTTCTTTCTGAATCGCCAACGCTTCCAATTCTTTCCTTTGGGTAATATCACTAATAAAGGCTACGAACATCCATTCATCTTCAATTCTCACGTTTGAAATACTCAGGCTAACCGGAAACTCATTGCCGCTTTTGTGAAGCGCGTTTATTTCGATGGTTTTATTTAAAACCGGGCCAACACCAGTTTTAATAAAATGGTTCATCCCCTGCAGGTGTGCCTCGCGGTACCGCTGGGGTATTATTAGTTCACTGAGGGGCATTCCGTTAGCTTCGTCATACGTATAACCGAATATAACCTCCGATTTGATATTCCATTCTTCAATAATTTGCTTTTCATTAATTACAATTATACCATCCGGCGCATGTTTAAAAAATTTGCTTAATCGGGCTTTCGTTAGCTCGCTTTGTTGGGCAATTATTTTTTGAGCGGTTATGTTCTTTAAAATCGCACGGGTATAGGGTAAGTCTTTCTTATTATCAAGCATACTTACCTGGCCTCGCAGCACAATAGAATGGCCATCTTTGGAAGTCATTTCAAATTCTATTTCGTCAGATTCATAACCATTTATAACCGCTTTCCTATTTTTTCGATATAACTCATGATGGTCTGCCTTAATAAAATCATAAATCGAACGCAGGTGTACTTCTTCGAATGAATAGCCTAAATGGAACAGCCATGACGGATTAACTTTAATTATCAGGCCATCCATGCTTAAAATATGAATTAAATCGCTTGTTTGTTCGAAGAGGTCTCTGAAAAAAAATTCAGGCTTGATTTCACTCATTGGGTAATTATAATATCTAACGTTAATAAAGAAAGATGCAAATTTGTTTTTGCCTTAACAATGATGAAAGGATATATCATCGCTGTTTGTGTTCCAGCGAACAGCAACGCACATAGTTGTCTGTGGAGACACAGACAACAGAAAAAACTGTAAAAAATAGGTGGCAATTAAACATATAGCCAATAACATTGTAACTTACACGACTTTATTCCAAAAATAGATCTTATGAACACAAAATTTTATAAGCCTTTAGCATTAGGCGCCATCCTTATGGCATTAGCCTCGGTCTGTATGGCCCAAACCGGCCCGCCGGTAGAAACAAAACCGGCCAATAGCGACTATAAACCTGCCTTTGCCGGGCAAACCCGTATTGGCAGTGTTAAAACTAAAACGCCGTACACGGCTGCCGTTATTAATAGCGAGCTGACACTGCCATGGGGTATACATGTTTTGCCTGATGGCCGTTTACTCATCAGCGGTAAGTCCGGAACTATGCAAATACTAACTACCGATGGTAAAATAGATAAAACCATTACCGGTTTCCCGCCTGTGGTATTTGCCGGACAAGGCGGTTTGCTTGATGTGAACATCGACCCTGATTTTACCCAAAACCGTATGGTTTACTGGACCTTTTCTGAACCGACCGAGGATGGCACCTCTACCCTGGCTGTTGCTAAAGGCAAACTATCGGCGGATGAGACTAAGCTGGAAAACGTAAAAGTAATTTGGGAGGCAACTCCTCACTACAAAAGAAGCGGCGGGCAGTTTGGCTCACGCCTGGTATTTGATAAGCAGGGCAATATTTTTGTAACCTCCGGCGATCGCCAGGCCGATGATATACGCGTTAGGGCGCAGGACCTAAGTACCACTACCGGCAAGATCATCCATATTACTAAAGAGGGTAAACCTGTTGCTGACAACCCGTTTATTGGCAAAGCAGGAGTCATGCCCGAAATATACGCTTATGGTTTCCGCAGCCCGGATGGCCTTTTTATTAACCCCGTTACCGGCGACCTTTGGGAGACTGAATTTGGCCCCCGCGGCGGCGATGAGGTTAATTTAATTAAACCCGGTGGCAACTACGGCTGGCCCGTTGTTACTTACGGTATTGAATATAGCGGAAAGAAGGGTTATGATGGTATACAGCAAAAAGAAGGCACTGTACAGCCGGTTTACTATTGGGACCCGGTAA
>Ga0206891_10124_pt2 | contig 21186 bp, 18 predicted proteins | sample Alteio_BWOrgHeat_55_FD_153246 | JGI IMG/M metagenome (GOLD analysis project Ga0206891, IMG submission 153246) | Enriched cells from forest soil in Barre Woods Harvard Forest LTER site, Petersham, Massachusetts, United States - Alteio_BWOrgHeat_Nextera7 ...
CATCGTGATGGCGTTCGCCCAAAAGCGCGATCCATCCCGCCGCACCTGCCATCCTTCAGTCCCGATATGACCGCCGGCCGCAGCCCTTTCAAATCGTCTTCGAGCCTACGCAGGGCTTTACCCGGACGAGGATATGCTCCTGCGCAAGCTCGAAGACGATTTGAAAAGGGCTGCGGCCGGCGGTCATATCGGGACTGAAGGATGGCAGGTGCGGCGGGATGGATCGCGCTTTTGGGCGAACGCCATCACGATGGCGCTGAAGGATAAAGATGGCAATTTAAAGGGCTTTGCAAGAGTCGTTCGCGATTTCACAGACCGCCACGACCGGGACGAAACCCTCCGGAGAAGCCGGGCCAAGTTGCGGCTGGCTCCGGCCCAGCCTACCATTGCCGGGGTGGCTTCGGGCGAGTTCGACCGGGTCCCCGAAATAAACGACACGCTTCTCGAATTGCTCGGCTACAGCCGGAAGGACCTGGCAGGGGGAGGCTTAATTTGGCAGGATCTCTCTCCACCCGAATATGCCGCTCAGGATGAATTGGCCCACGAAGAGTGTCTAAGGTTCGGCGCCTGCACTCCGTACCAAAAGGAATTGATTCGCAAAGACGGGATCCGCGTGCCGGTCCTAATCGCGACGGCAGTCCTGAAGCTCTCTCCGTTTCGATGGATCGCCTTTGTTCAGGATTTGCGGGAACGGGACAGGATTGAGGGCATTGACGAAGACGACGCCGAAACCAATGAAGACTTTGCTGAGATGGTGGGCAATAGCGCCGCGCTGAAGCGTGTCACTCAGCAGGCGGCGTTGGTTGCGCCCACCGATGCGACGGTTCTGATCCTGGGCGAGACCGGCACGGGGAAGGAACTGGTGGCTCGCGCCATTCACCGAATGAGTCCGCGCCGGAATCTTCCGTTCATCACCTTAAACTGCGCCGCCATTCCCACAGGGCTTCTGGAAAGTGAACTATTCGGCTACGAACGTGGAGCTTTTACGGGCGCTTTATCGCAGAAGATTGGGCGTTTTGAGATGGCGAATCACGGTACGCTCTTCCTGGATGAAGTGGGCGACATTCCGTTGGATCTGCAGCCGAAACTTCTTCGAGCTTTACAGGAAAAATCATTCGAGCGGTTAGGTGGAACGCGGACCATTCCGATCGACGTTCGCCTGTTGGCCGCAACCAACCGTAATTTGACGGAGATGATGGGGAACAAGTTGTTCCGAAGCGATCTTTACTACCGTCTCAAGGTGTTTCCGATCACCACTCCCCCGTTGCGTGACCGCCCGGAGGACATCCCGACCCTGGCTCGGCACTTCACCAAGAAATATGCCGCGAAGATGAGCCGGCAGATCGATAAGATTCCCGCCGACACGATGACGGCCCTGGTGAACTGGTCTTGGCCGGGCAATGTGCGAGAACTCGAGAACTTTATTGAGCGCTCGGTGATCCTGTCGAGAGGGCCCAGCCTTCGTGCTCCGCTCGCTGAGATCCGCCCCGACGCCAAGCAAGCGATCAGCACTTCGACGCTGGAGCAAGTGGAGCGAGATCATATTCTGAAGGTGCTTAAAGAGAGCGGTGGTGTGGTGACAACGGCTGCCACTCGCCTTGGACTTCATCGGACAACTTTGAACGCCATCATGAGAAAGCTGGGTATCTCCCGCAAGGACTTGTAACGAGGTAGGTAGATCCTATAGCTGTCCGCTTGGTGCGCTCGCGGTTCAGTCGTCGGTCAGGTTGAAACTCGTCGGGGCAGGTTTTCACGTGCGGATCCGGCCCCGCACACGCTTGCTTACGCTCGCGACTCGGCAGGGTCACAGGGTCGAAGGCGCCGATCCTAGCAATGGTTGTACCTGGTAGAGAAGTACGTAGACGACAACGCCCGTTACGCTGACAAATAGCCAGATAGGGAATGTCCATCGGGCGATTTTGCGGTGACGGGCATATTGCCCTTTCAGGCCGAAGAGTAGCGTGATGATTGCCAGAACCGGCACCGTCATCGCCAGGATTGTGTGCGGCACTAAAATCGACAGGTAGATTGTCCTGACCAGACCGGGCTTTTCGAACCTTACATAGCCGGCGAGTGCGTGATGGACAAGATACGAGATCAGGAAAACGCATGAGACCCCGAATGCAATTAGCATGGTCCGCTTGTGCGCTTGAATCTTTTTCTGGCGAATAAACGAGTATGCGATCAGCAACAGGACCGTGGCCAATGCGTTCAGCGTGGCATTGATAGCCGGAAGATCATGAACTCCTAGAAAGGCTAGTGGCATCAGGACTCTTTTCGTAAACGCTGGGTGTCTTCGAGCAGTTTTGGCAATCCTTCGGTGTCGAAGGTGGAGTAGTAACCTCTGATCCGGGCGTGCTTGTCCACCAGAATGAACTTGGTGCTATGGTCCATTACGCCAATTAGGTCGCCAACGTGAAAGGCGTCTCTGGCTAACACATGGAGGGTGGCCGGCTTGCCGGTTAAGAAAAACCATTGCGGCGTCGGACCTCCGAAGCGGTGAGCAAATTCGGTCAGTACTTCCGGCGTATCCCGGTCCGGATCGACGGTGAAGGAAACCAGACGCACGTCATCACGATTGGCCATTTGCTGCTGCAGCTTATGCATTTCTGACGTCATACGCGGACAGGGGCCGGGGCAGTGCGTATAGATGAAGTCAGCCACCCAGACTTTACCGACGAGTTCCTTGCTGCTGAAGACTTGGCCGTGAGAATCGATTAGGGAAAACTCGGGCACGGGATCGTACACGGGCAGTGGCGGCTTGGGGGAGCAAGAGACTGCACAGAAAACCACAATCAGGATCGCGCATTGCACTGCGGAATCGAGCTTTTTGAAGGACCTAGCTAAGCTCACGAACCTTTCCTAGAGCCACGGCGGATTGAGAAGCATGAGTCCGTATAGCACCGGAAGGTACATAACGGAAGCAAGCAAAACGCGCCGGACCTGACAAACCGCGGCCGCGAGATCGATGAAGTTACGAACCGAGCGCTGCGCCGAAGAAGTGCTGACGTGGGCGAGCCCGGAGGTCATGAGTCCTTTACGGGCGATCCATGAATGAGTCATTCGGCCGAGTTGTTACCTGGAGACGATCTGCGAAGAAAGGAGACCGCTTAAATCCTCCAAAACTTCCCTTTCAGTGTACTTCGCCGACAGCGAGGCGCACTGTCGCTTTGTCGATTTGGTGGTGCGATATCTTGACTCTTTGGGCCCAGCGATCTGCTCCGGGCCCATTGCGAGAACACATGTCATCGAATCTAGTACCCATCACAGTCGCCCATGGCGACGGCATCGGCCCCGAGATTATGGCCGCGACCCTCCAGATCATTCAGGCCGGCGGCGCTAGGATTGCCCCGGAAACCATCGAGATTGGCGAGAAGGTCTTCCTGCGAGGAATCTCCGCCGGTATTGAGCCGAGCGCCTGGGAATCGCTGCGCCGGACCAAAGTCTTTTTAAAGGCGCCGATTACGACGCCGCAGGGCGGTGGCTTCAAGTCGTTGAACGTGACCACGCGGAAATCGCTGGGACTCTACGCCAACGTTCGCCCCTGCGTTTCCTATCACCCTTACGTCGATACGAAGCACCCGGTGATGGATGTGGTGATTGTTCGCGAGAACGAAGAGGACCTCTATGCCGGTATCGAGCACCGCCAAACCGATGAGGTGACGCAGTGCTTGAAGCTGATTTCGCGGCCCGGGTCAGAGAAGATCATCCGGTACGCGTTCGAATACGCGCGGCGGAACAACCGGAAGAAAGTCACTTGCTTCAGCAAGGACAACATCATGAAGATCACGGATGGATTGTTCCACAAGATCTTCGATGAGATTGGGGCGGAATACACCGATCTTGAAAAGGAACATTGGATTGTGGACATCGGCGCGGCAAAGCTAGCCGACTCGCCGGAGGTCTTTGACGTCATCGTGATGGAGAACCTGTATGGCGACATCCTTTCCGATGTGGCGGCGCAGATTGCCGGTTCTGTCGGTCTGGCCGGTTCAGCGAATATCGGCAACAGTTGTGCGATGTTTGAGGCGATTCATGGTTCAGCGCCAAGGCGAGCCGGCCAAAACCTGGCGAATCCGTCTGGTTTACTGCATGGGGCGATTCTCATGCTGGTTCATATTGGACAGCCCGACGTGGCGGAGTTGGTGCATAACGCCTGGCTCAAAACCATCGAAGACGGCGTCCACACGTATGACATTTTCCAGGAGGGCGTCAGCAAGCAGAAGGTGGGCACCAAGGAGTTCGCCGATGCTGTCTCGGCGCGCATCGGCCAGAAGCCCGAGAAACTGAAGACTGCTTCATATTCGAAAGCGCCATCGCAGATGATGACCAATGTGCTGCGCGAATATCCTGCAGCTAAGAAAGCCTTGGTGGGCGTGGACGTCTTCATCCATTGGCGAGACCGCGATCCGGTGCCGCTAGGGAGGAAAATCGAGACCTTCAACCGCAACGGCCTGGCCTTGATGCTGATCAGCAATCGCGGAGTGAAGGTCTATCCGGGCGGGTTCGAAGAGACGTTCTGCACCGACCATTGGCGGCTGCGTTTCAAAGCCGTCCACCAGGGCGACGTGATTACCCACGCGCAGATCATCGATCTGCTGGACCGTCTGGCCAAAGGCGGGTACGACTTCATCAAGATCGAAAACCTTTATACTTTCGACGGCGTGAAAGGGTTTGTATCGGCGCAGGGCGAGTAGCCGGCCGATTCCGTTGCTGATCAAAACATGGCTGAATTGCCTCACGTTGGTTTGGCGCCCGCCAGCGAGAAACCGTTGGTGGGCGTTGTCATGGGCAGCAAGTCAGACTGGGAGACCATGGTGCGGACGTCAGAAACACTGACAGCGCTGGAAATCTCCCACGAAAGAAAGATCATTTCTGCTCACCGCACGCCGGATTGGATGGCGGAGTACGCTAAAACAGCGCACGCGCGAGGCATTGAGGTGATTATCGCCGCAGCGGGCGGAGCGGCGCACCTGCCGGGAATGATCGCTTCCCACACATCGTTGCCTGTGCTGGGCGTCCCTATCAAAAGCAGCATCTTGAACGGCATCGATTCGTTGCTGTCGATTGTGCAGATGCCGGCGGGGGTTCCCGTGGCGACGCTTGCGATCGGTAATGCCGGGGCTACCAATGCGGCGTTGCTGGCGGCGGCAATTCTGGGGATTAAGTACCCGGAGATTCGAATTCGCCTGGATGCGTACCGGGCTCGTCAAACGCAGAGTGTTCTTGAGGATAAGCTTCCTTGACGGAAGACCACTTGGTTTTGCCGGGCAGCACCATTGGCGTGCTAGGTAGCGGACAGCTGGGACGAATGTTCGCGATTGCCGCGCGGCGCATGGGCTACCGGGTCCACACTCTGTCGCCGGATGAGGACACGCCGACGGGTCAGGTAGCGGACCTTGAGATCAATGCGCGCTACGACGATTTGGATGCTGTTCGGCGTTTTGCGTCCGCAGTATCGGTGGTGACGTTCGAGTTTGAAAACGTGCCGGCAGCGACGGCGGCCGCGGCTGCAGAGTGTTGTCCCGTGCGGCCCAGCGGCGAGGTATTGCACACCACCCAGCACCGGCTGCGAGAGAAGACGTTCCTGACCAAGGCCGGACTGCCCGTTACTCCGTTTCGCAGGGTGGACAGTCTTAAAGCATTGAAGCAGGCAGCGAGCGAACTGGGCCTGCCGGGCATTCTGAAGACAGCCGATTTCGGTTACGACGGCAAAGGTCAGTTCCGCATCAAGACCGAGGACGACTTCAGCGTGGCATGGGAGGGGGTGGGCCGTCGCGAGGCGGTTCTCGAGGCCTTTATTCCATTCGAGTCGGAACTGTCAGTGGTGGCGGCACGCTCTGCCGATGGAAACTTCGTGCATTACGGTGCAGTCGAGAATCAACACGTCAATGGGATTTTGGACATCACCATTTCGCCGGGCCGCCTACTGAGTGAGGTTTCGCGGACGGCCGTCGCTCTTACCCGAGAGGTGCTGGAGGCATTGCAGGTGGTGGGCGTTCTTTGTGTGGAATTTTTTCTGCAGCGCGACGGCAGCCTGTTGATCAACGAGATGGCGCCCCGTCCGCATAATTCCGGCCACTTCACGTTCGATGCCAACGTCACCAGTCAGTTCGAACAGCAGTTGAGGGCTGCGTGCGGACTGCCGCTTGGGAGCGTAGCGCAGTTGTGTCCGGCGGCGATGGCGAATCTGCTGGGCGATCTGTGGGCTGAGGGAGAACCGGATTGGGCCGCCGCTCTGGCGTTGTCCAATGTGAAGCTGCATCTTTACGGCAAGATGGAGCCGCGACCCGGCCGCAAGATGGGCCACCTGACCGCCTTGGCGCCCACAGTGGAACGAGCTTTAGCCGATGTCACCGAAGCGCGGGCACGCCTGACTCGGCGGCGCCCGACCCAGAGGTGAGCTGCTGCAAATCGGCTTTCAGCGAAGTGCCGGTCAGGCCTCGGCGTAGCGATTCGCGGCAGAGGAACATCAGCAGCGCGGCGGCGGCTTCGTAGCTCAAACCCTCCGGCCTCACATTTGAAATGCAATTGCGCTCGGCATCGTTGCGGCCGCGGCGAGGTTGCCACGTGAGATAAATGCCCAGGCTGTCCGGCGAACTGAGGCCGGGGCGTTCGCCAATCAGAACAACAGACAGCTTGGACCCGAGAGATGCTCCGATGTCATCGCCAATTGCGACACGGGCGCCTTCGCACACAATGACCGGCGCGACCCGGTAATGGGCGGCGTACCACTCGCGCATGGCCAAGGCGAGCAGGGGCACGGCGTGACGATGAATGGCCGTAGCGGAGAGCCCGTCTGCAATAACGGGAACAATCTCAAAGTCACCTGCTTGGGCCACCAGCGTTTCCCGATCCGATGCATTGAGACGGCGTCCCCGGTCCGGACGGCGCAGATACTCCCCGCGGTTTTGAACATCGCTGCGAACAGCGATGGACTGAAACCCGGCTTCCGAGAGTTCGCCACGAAGCGAACGGACATCGAGCGGCGTGTGGACAGCATCGCGGGCGCGGGCGTGGGCAAGTCGAAGGGCCAGCAGCGGTTCCGTGGGCATGCCGTTGCCGGCGCGTCCAAGGCTGACGCGAGCGGAAGTGAAGTCGCGAATGGATATCCGGCTCATGCAGTCAGGAGCGGAATCAGCTCCTTCATCTCGGGTAAAGGATGGGTATCGAGCCAGGCTTCAAACTCAGGCGCAGGCCTCAAGCCCAGCAGAGAGCGAACATATAGGGCATCGTGAAAAGACGTGCTCTGGTAGTTGAGCATGATGTCGTCGGCTCCAGGAACGCCCATCACATAGTTGACGCCAGCGGCGGCAAGCAAAGTAAGGAGAGCGTCCATGTCGTCGTCGTCGGCCTCAGCGTGGTTCGTATAGCAAACATCGCAGCCCATCGGCAGACCCAATAGCTTGCCGCAGAAATGATCTTCCAGGCCGGCGCGAATGATTTGTTTGCCGTCATATAAGTACTCGGGGCCGATGAAGCCGACGACGGTGTTGACAAGGAATGGATCGAACGCGCGGGAGACGGCATAGGCGCGGGCTTCGCAGGTCTGTTGATCGACGCCATGGTGCGCTTCCGCCGAAAGCGCGCTTCCCTGGCCGGTTTCGAAGTACATTACCTGCTGGCTGGCCGCGTTGCGGTGCAAATCAAGTGCGGCCTGGCGGGCTTCGCGGAGTAAGGCGAGGTTGATTCCAAAGGAACTGTTCGTTTGTTCAGTCCCTCCGATGGATTGAAACAGGAGGTCAATGGGTGCACCCTGCGCGAGTGCTTCAAGTTGCGTCGTGATGTGAGCCAGTACGCAGCTTTGGGTTGGGATGCTGTAACGGAGCCGGATCGTTTCGATTAAACGCAACAAGTGCCCTACCGTAGCGGAACTGTCAGACGCGGGATTGATTCCGATGACGGCATCTCCACTCGAAAGAAGCAAGCCGTCGACAATACTGGCGGCGATGCCCGCCGGATCGTCAGTTGGATGATTAGGCTGCAGCCGCGTTGACAAACGCCCTGGCAATCCGATAGTTGTTCGAAAGCGAGTTACGACGCGGCACTTCTGGGCGACGGCGATCAGGTCTTGCAAACGCATCAGCTTCGAGACAGCGGCAACCATCTCTGGCGTCAGGCCGCGCGCGATGGCGGACAGCATTGTCTCGGTGGCTTGAACATCCAGCAGCCAATTTCTGAAGTCGCCGACGGTGAGGTGCGCGATCGGGGCGAAGGCGGTCGCATCGTGTGTGTCGACAATAAGGCGCGTCACCTCGTCATCTTCGTAGGGGACTACGGTCTCGTTCACGAACTGACGGAGTGGCACTTGCGCTAGCGACATTTGCGCCGCCACGCGCTCTTCTTCGCTACCGGCGCTAACGCCGGCCAGTTCGTCCCCTGACCGTAACGGCGTGGCGCGGGCAAGGAGGGTCTTCAGATCGTCAAAGCGGTAGGTGGTGCCCCCGACGCTGTGCGCGTAGCCCGGCATATAGCCTGGAGACGATTGTCGCAGGTTAGCGGCGGAACTGACGCCCGGCGTATAAGAGCGCGCTCTGGCACTTCCGGCGCATTAGAAAAAGCGCGCCCACGTCTTCACAATGTCCCCGGTTGCTCCCCTCAATTCGACCGCAATGCAATCATTGGGTCGATCCTGGATGCTTTCCAGGCAGGAATATACCCAGCGACAGCCGCAACCGCGAGAAGAAGCATTCCGACCTCAAGAAATGTCAACGGGTCGCCGGTCGTAGTCCCAAATAACAGGCTGCTCAGCACGCTCGACAAAGCTCGGGACCCTGCCATTCCCAAGGCGAGACCCAAAGCAGCCAATGCAAGCGTTCGGAGCACGATGCCACTTTGCAGGTTATTGGCGGACGCTCCCAGCGCCATCCGAATTCCAATTTCCTGCGCTCGTTGACTTACCGAGAACGAAATCACGGCATAGATTCCCAGGGAAGCGAGTATCAGGGCGAAGGCGGCGAATCCGGCCAGCAAGAGCACCAGGAACCGCCGCGGTGAAACCGCTCTGTCGACTAGATCCTGGAGCGTTACAAACTCGCGGACCGGTAGATTGGGATCGACTGGCCGCAAAGCCGTTCGAAGCCCTGCCGCCAGACTGTCGGGCGGAAGCGCGGTTCGCACCACCAGTTGCATGGCTGCATAGTCCCCGGTTTGCCGCATCGGCAAATACAGTTCCGAACCGCTCGCGCTTTCCAAAGCCTCATGACGGACATCTGCAACCACTCCCACAACAGCTCCTAAGACTTGCGTCCCAGCGTAATTGGTAATCGTTTGACCAATCGGGTTCTGCCCAGGCCAGACCGTCCGGGCCATCGTTTCATTGATCACCACCACGGGCACGCTCGACGCGCGATCCCTTTCCGTCAACACTCGTCCCGCCCGCAAAGCAATTTCTGTCGTCTCAAAATATCCGTCACTCACAACGCGAATGTACGGTTGTGGCGGCGGGTGATCCTTCCCGTAAACCCGTCCTCTAACAGAGACAGCCCACGATCGGTCGTCGCGTAGCGGCAGGGCGTCAGTAATCCCTGCGGCCACAATGCCTGGCACTGAGCGGGCTTGGTGCAGCACCTCGTCGATAAAGGAATTCTGCTGCTCCAGAGTCGAGATTCGAAAACTCGGGTCAATCCTCAGCGCAGCCGCGCGTTCCGGTTGAAATCCCAGGTTCACGTCGAGCACGCGGAGAAAGCTCCGAATCAGCAGCCCCGAGCCAACTAGCAGTATGCAGGCGAAAGCGAGTTCGGAAACTACCAGTCCGTCGCGAATCCAGGCGTGCCGCTTGCCGCTGCTCGACCCGCGGCCCGCGTCTTGAACGCCTTCACGAAGCGAGAATGCCGAAGCCTGCAATGCAGGCAGCAGTCCAAAGAGCGCTCCGGTCGAGATCGCCGCCAACAACGTGAAGGCGAGTGCCCTTCCATCGATGCGAATTGTTTCGAGCAGAGGAAGATTGAATGCAGTGAGATGTGCCAGCCCGCGCGTGCCCGCCACGGCGAGCATGAGCCCCAGCGCAGCACCACAACAGGAGAGCGTTACGCTTTCGGTAATCATCTGCCGAAGCAGTCGAAAACGCCCCGCTCCTAACGCTGCCCGCATCGCAATTTCCTTTTGCCGCGTGCCTAACCTCGCCAATTGTAGATTCGAAAGATTCGCGCACACGATCAACATCACTACGCCGACTGCGCCGGCCAGCACGAACAGAGCCGGGGTGACTCGCCCGCTGACACGTTGCTCCAGCGGGACCAGCTTCGGAGCGATGTCGTTCCGTTCCGGATGCTTGCTGTCAAGCTGTTTCCCGAGGATCGTGAACTCAGCCTGGGCGCTCTGCACGGTCGCGCCGGGCTTCAGTCGTCCGACGAGCCTCATCGAGTTTCCTTGGGGCTTTCGGTTGTCCGTCAGCGGCCAGGGAACAAAGATATCGACCGATGTGCCTGGAGCAAAGACGCTTCCGAAGTTAAAGGATGCAGGCAGCACGCCGACCACGGTTACAGGCTGATTGTTCAGAGTCAGCTTTCGTCCCACTATGCTGGGGTCCGAAGCAAACCGCCATTGCCAAAAGTTGTAGCTCAAGAGCATGGCGGGCGGAGCGGCATAGCTACCCCGGCATTCCTCCGCGGTGAACCCCCTTCCAAAGGCCGGCTGCACACCCAGCACTGAGAAGAAGTTCTCCGTCACGGGAACGCTTGTCAACCGCTCGGGTTCGCCGGTTCCAGTGAGCTCTCTGTCGCCCACACCCCAAACGGCGAATCCCCCCAGATTGGAAAACGATCGGTTGAATTCCCGCAGGTCCACATAGTGTTCGGATTGAGTGCTGGTGTAGTCGTCGCCGTTAGTAATGAATACGAGACGTCCCGGATCGCGGAATGGCAGTGGGCGCAAAAGCAGGGCATTGACCACACTGAAGACCGTGGAACTGGCGCCGATACCGAGGCCGGCGATGAGAATGGTAAACGCCGCAAACCCGGCATTGCGCCGCATGCCGCGCAATGAGTAGCGTAAATCCTGCGCCAGGTCGCCGATCCAGCGCGCGATCCAGGTGGAGCGAACCTCTTCTGATTTTTGTGTCATATTGCCAAACTTTCTCCGAGCCGCAGCACGAGCGTCCGCCTCGGGCATGCCCTCGGCGGCCAGCTCCTGAGTCATGGACTCGATATGGAATTCCATCTCTTCCCACAGCAGGCGTTGCCTTTCACGATGATCCGCCCAATACCGTAAACGGCGCCGTAAACGTTTCCAACGTGAACCCGCTCGCATGCATTTATCCGTTTTTGACTAAGCAAACCCCATAATGCGGGCCACCGCGCCGGTCACCTGGCGGTAACGGGCCGACTCCTCGGCGAGGTGTTTGCGGCCGTCGGGAGTCAGCTTATAGAAACGAGCGCGCCGGCTGTTGGCGGAGAGGCCCCACTCGCCTTCGATCCAGCCATTCAGCTCAAGCCGCTGGAGTGCCGGATAAAGAGAGCCTTCTTCGACGCGCAGCAGATCGTCGGACAACTGCTGAATCAGTTGCGCGATCGCATAACCATGAAAATGACCCCGCATCAATATCTTCAGAACGAGCATGTCCAGCGTGCCAGGCAAAAGGTCGGCCTTCGGTTTCTCGGTTCCCATAGACAATCTGATTATGAAACGGCGAAGTTTCTATTTGGTTAGTTGAGAAATGGACAATTTTTCATCAGGTAGGCTTTGGGAACGAATGACGTCGCCATTCACGGAGAGCGCTGAACACTGCCTGAGATGCCGGACTACTGCGCCACATCAATCGGTCACAGAAACGCTTGTCGATCAAAGCGGAACAGCGTGACAGACGGTCTCAGCCACCCGACTGCTTCAGGAACTGAGAATGTGCAGAGCCGACGAAGTCTCGCACCAACGTGGCGATCTCATCTGCAGCCGTGTCCAGGGCGAAATGACCGGCGTCAAGAACGTGAACTTGAGCCTTGGGGACATCCCGGCGGTAGGCTTCCGGCTCCGAGGGGTCGAACGACAGGTCATACTTACCCCAGATCACCAGCAGACGCGGCTGCTTCTCGCGCATCCATGCTTGCCATTTGGGGTAGGCCTCGACGTTTGTGCGGTAGTCGTAGAACAGGTCGCTTTGAATGTCGGCCTGTCCGGGCTGATTGAGAAAGGAAAATTCGTCGGTCCAGAGATCCGGGTCGTACCGTTCTATGTTGGGATCGTTCCCGATGTGGCGCGTCCGGGTCGTTGGTAGCGAAAGGAGATTCGTACGAAGTGCACTTTCGTTGGCCGCACGGTCAGCCCAAAAAGGCCGCCGCGTCTTCCAATTCGCTCCCAGGCCTTCGTTGTGTGCCACCGCGTCCTGGACGATGAGGGCCTCGACCCGGTCCGGATGGGCCAACGCCATGCGAAAACCTACGGGGCCGCCGTAATCCTGCATGTAAAGTGTGTAGCGCGAGAGTCCGATCGCCTCGGTGAAGTGACTCATAACCTCGGCGTAGTGATCGAACGTGTACGCGAATTTCTTCGGGTCGGGCCAGTCGCTATGTCCGAAGCCGGGGTAATCGGGGGCGATGAGGTGGTAACGATCGGAGAGCCGCGAAAAAAGAGGCTCGAACATTCGCGAGGAAGAGGGCAGTCCGTGCAGCAGGAGAAGCGTGGGAGCGTCCTTAGGGCCGGCCTCTCTGTAGAAGATAGAGAGCCCGTCTATCTGGATGGTGCGATAAAAAGTCGGGTGGTCCACGAAGCGTTCCTTTCCCTTGGCTTGAGCCATTAGGTGAAATGATGCGAGCATCAGACAAATCATCAGTGCCATACACGAGGCCTGCGGTCGGATTTCACATCGTTAGAACGACGCGGAACTCTGCTTTGCCGCTCAGCATGCGTGCGTAAGCCTCTGCCGCCTTTTCAAGGGGATATGTTTCGATCATTGCGCGCACGCCGGTTAATTCAGCGAAACGCAGGGTGTCCTCGGAATCGGCAGCTGTTCCCGCGGCCCAGCCTTGTATACTTCGGCTTCCAGTAATGAGCTGTACCGGAGAGACCTCAATGGGGTCAAAGGTCACGCCAATCACCACGAGCTTGCCGTTTGGACCCAGACCGTCGATCAGCTCGGACATCGCTTTAGAGCTGGGCGCTGTCGCTAGAATTACCTGGGCGCCACCTAATTTCTGCAATGCCTGCGCTGCATTTGTCGCTTTGCTATCGATGTACACACTCGCGCCGAGCTTCTTTGCGAGAGTCTCATTTTCGGGTCCGCGCCCTATGGCGGCAACTTTATAACCGAACTTGTTGGCGAATTGAATTCCCAGATGACCCAGTCCGCCGATGCCCTGGATTGCAACAAGGTCACCAGGCATGGCGCCGCTGTGACGCAACGCGTTGAAGGTGGTAATTCCAGCGCAAAGCAATGGTGCGGCTTCGGCGTCACTGAGAGTTTCCGGTATCGCTACCAGTGCATCGACCGGAGCAAGCATATATTGTGCGTAGCCCCCGTCATAGCTGATGCCAGGAATTTTAAGGTTCACGCAATTGCGAAAATCTCCGCGCCGGCACGGCAGACATGTGCCGTCGTGGCCACCATCCCATCCGACTCCAACGCGCTGTCCCGCCTTCCATGCGGAAACACCCGCGCCCAGTTCGTCAACGACGCCCGCGACTTCGTGCCCTGGGACGCGGGGATACTGAATGCCGGGCCACTGACCTTCCTTTGTGAGTACGTCGCTGTGGCAAACGCCGCAGGCCTGCACCTTGATGCGCACCTGTCCGAAACCCGGCTTAAGAATCTCGCGCTCTACGATCTCGAAATCTGCTCCCGGTTTACTAATCTGCGCCATTTTCATGGGCGCGATTGCGGTTTTTGTTGTTGCCATGTTGCCTCCTGTGAATTCGCACTTCCCTTGCTGTTGTTACCTTTGACGGGAAGCACACCGAAACGCCGCGCTTCGGAGGTCCCGGCACTGGGAGCCTCTTTTCACCCGGCTACCTCGAAAATGATCTCCAGTTCGACAGGTGTGCCGAGCGGGAGGCTTGCAACGCCATATACCAAGCGACTTGGATTCTTGTCTTTTCCGAAAACATCTTGGAGCAACTCCGAGGCGCCGTCAGCCACTTTCGGATGATCGCGGAAATCTCCGAAAGTGGCGACCGACACTCCAAGCCGGACAATCCGAGTAACCTTGTCGAGCGATCCTAAATGCTTTCGGGCGACAGCAAGGCCATTAAGCGCCGCGAGATGAGCTGCCTTGCGCCCTGCTTCGATATCGAGTTCCGCTCCCACGCGGCCAACAAACTTTGTGCTGCGGCCCTCAGTAGGAAGCATCCCGGTCAAAAAGAGCAGACTGCCCGTTTGTACTGCTTCCGCGTAGGTGCCGAACGGCTCAGGCGGCGCAGGAAGGTCGATACCAAGTTCCTTCAACCGCTGCTCGGCGCCGGCTGCTCCAGAGCGTTGGTGAGTCTCCGTTCGCTCTTTCGAAGTGGTATCCATCTACTTGTCTCCCGTTGGATGTGAACCGATGTTGACCGCGCGGCGGTCTTCACCATTTGCCGTTATGCATACCTGCGTCGACGTGAAGCACCTCCCCGGTTACGCAACGAGCTTCAGTCAGATAGACCACCGCTTCGACAATATCTTCTACATCCGGGATCAATCCCATCGGCGACTGACTTTTCAAAGACTCTTTCGAGTCCTTTGCATGCATGGGCGTGTCGACGACCCCTGGAGCGACTGCGTTGAAGCGGATGCCTTCTTTCGCATATTCCATCGCAAGACTGCGTGTGATCGCCTCCAGGCCACCTTTCGTGGTCATCGCTATGGAAGCGTTTACTCCGGCGATAGGATGCTCCACCATCGCGCTCGTTATGCATGTGACGCTTCCACCCGTCTTTTGCGCGAGCATCTGCTTCACGGCAAGCTGGGTGATGTAGATGTAACCCTCAAGATTCGTTTCGGAAAGCAGCTCAAAATCGCGCGCCGTATAGTCTATAAACGGCTTCGTGAAGAAGACGCCGGCGTTGTTAACGACACCATCTATCGAGCCGAAACTGCGGATCGCTGTATCGGCAATTTTGGCTGCGGTTGAGGGCTGGCCGATATTTCCTTCAACCAAGGCCAACCTTTTGGTCGGCACTAAGGCGGAGTTTGTGAAATCCAGCGAGTTGGCGACGACATTGTAACCACGCTCGATAAACGCTTTTGTAACACCGGCGCCGATTCCTTTCGAAGCGCCCGTCACAATCATCGTCTTTGGCTTATCTTGCGCTGCTGCCATGGTAGAGCCCGGTAACCCCGAGTTCATCTTAACTCTTATGGATTTTGGCAGCCGCAGCGTTTCTTCGAGCGCGCCTGTTTTACTAGAGCTATGGAGTACGTCAATCTCGGAACATCAGGACTAAAGGTGTCGCGGCTTTGCCTCGGCATGATGACCTACGGGTCAAAGAAATGGCGTGAATGGGTTTTGGAAGAAGAGGAGAGCAGGCCCTTTTTCCGAAAGGCATGGGAAGCCGGAATCAACTTTTACGACACAGCTGACATGTACTCGCTGGGCGTGAGCGAGGAAATTCTCGGCAACGCGATTCGGGAGATGGCCATTCCGCGGGATCGCGTGGTGGTTGCGACCAAAGTCTTTAATCCAATGGGCGACGATCCGAATCAACAGGGCCTTTCGCGAAAGCATATCCGGCACGCAATTGACGACAGTCTGCGACGATTGAAAACCGACTACATCGATCTCTATCAGATCCACCGGTTAGATCCAACCCTGCCAATGGAAGAGATCCTCGATGCGCTTACGGACGTCGTGAAAGCGGGGAAGGCGCTCTATGTCGGGGCTTCGTCAATGTATGCGTGGCAGTTCGCGAAGATGCTCTATCTTTCCGAAAAACATGGATTCAGCCGCTTCGTTTCGATGCAGAATCATTACAACCTGGTTTATCGCGAAGAGGAACGGGAGATGCTTCCGCTTTGCCGGGCGGAGGGAATCGGAGTGATTCCCTGGAGTCCACTGGCGCGAGGATTTCTGGCCGGCAATCGCAATGCAAGCGACAAGGGTGAAACGACCCGTGCCAAGACGGATGATTTTGCCCACAAGCTTTATTACCAGGACTCGGACTTCGCCGTGGTGGACGCACTGTCGGCGATCGCGCAGAAGCGCGGCGTGCCCAACGCACAGGCCGCGCTGGCCTGGATTCTGCAGCAGCCCGGCGTGACGGCGCCCATCATCGGCGCCAGCAAAATGAAGCATCTGGATGATGCTATCGCCGCACTTACTATCAAGCTTAGTGAGGACGAACTAAGGCAGCTGAACGCGCCATACAGACCGCATGCCGTTCTTGGTCACACGTAACGCTTGCCTTATTGCAGCGGCGAGAAGTCAGTGGGTTCGAGGTAAACAGACACCACTTTCTGAACGATCTTGCCGCCTTCTTCCGACTTGGCAGCGACGGCCTTCCACTCGGGATCGTTCGAAAATTCCTTCCAGGATTTGTCGCGGGCCTCGCGGCTCGGATAGGCCATCAGATAGTAGAGCACCTTGTCCTTCTCCGGCCCCTCGGCAACATTCCAGTAAGCAATGTTGGTCATCCCGTGTTTTTCGAAGAGCGCCATGGTGTGCTCCCTGAAACGTTTCAAAATGTCGGGATATTTCCCGTCGTAAGTTGTGTACTCACGCAATTCGAAATAGCGCGGCGTTGCGGCGTGAACCGGACGCGCCGTACCAAACCAATAGCCGGCACCAAAAACGGTGGCCGCGAGCGCAGTGGTGAACAGCAGTTTTCGCATATGCAGTTAGCATACGCCGTGGGTTCTGAGCAAGTCGTCGACAAACGGTTGCGCAGGCCGCACCCTTTGCGGCCGATCAGCTAATGACGGTCCAGCGTGACGGATCGACTGGAGGCTGCCGGCACCACACCATCGTTTCGAGCGGGGCCGGTAGATTCGCGCAGAACCGTGTGGGTATCGATGACAAACTCATGCGCCGGCTGGGGCTGCGCGCCAGGCTCGGGAACCAATGCATCGAAGAGCAAGTGCCCGATACGGGCGCGGGGAATGTGAACCGTGGTCAATGCCGGGTAGCAGTATTCAGAAAGCTTGATATCGTCGAAACCGGTGACTGAGATATCTTCCGGCACGCGCAAGCCCCGCTTGCGTAATTGCGTCAGCACTCCCAAAGCCATAAAGTCATTCACACACAAAATCGCCGTAGGGTCGAAGCCGGAGTCTAGGATTTCGCGCGCCGCCGCGGCACCGCCATCCAGACCGTCGACGTTGGTAACGGACATGAAATCGATATGTGGCGACAGCTCGGAAACGGTCCTGGTGAAAATCTCTTCCCGCACCCCCATGGGGCTTAAGTTTGAATGGTGGCTAACGAAGGCCATGCGGACGTGGCCGGAGCGATGGAGGTGGTCGAGCAGCCGCCGCATGCCGGATTCATAATCGATCTGGATGTTCCAGATGCCGGGTTCGCTGGTGAAGGCATCGTAAAACACGATTGGGATGTGGCTGGCGGTTAGTTCGTGAACCAGGCTTGGATCCATTTCAGAAACGATCAGCGCCAGGCCCGAAACGCGGCGGGCGAGCATGAGCTGGATGCTGCGAACCAGTTGCTCGCGGCGGTAGTCGGTGTTGGCGACGACAATCTCGTATCCACGGGCATGCGCATCGGATTCCGCCACTTTGATCACGTCAAAGAAGAACGGATTCTCCATGTTGGAAACGATGATGCCCAGGGTCCGGCTTTTGCCCCCGGCAAGACTGCGGGCGTGCAGGTTCGGGTGGTATTTCAGCTCTTCAATCGCCTGGTTTACGCGGGCACGCGTGGTGCTTTTAACCGCTTCCGGATTATTGAGAACTCGCGAAACTGTCGCGGTAGAGACCTTCGCCCGACGGGCTACTTCTTCCAGGTTCATGATGGCCGCTAATGATCATTAAGGATACACGAATACCCAGAGTATTTCGCCCTTTTTCGACCGTCAAAAGGGCCGTCCCAGTACTTTCACCGATGTGACAGGTGCCAGAAGATTGCCGCTGGCAGGGAAGCCAGGACGCTATTTGAAGACGATAGTGCTCTCGCTTCCGAACTTATGATAGTTGCGAAACTCGATCACATTCTTCGCGCAGTTCGGCGTCCCGCGCCAGCAAGCCAGGTTTTCCGAGTGGACCGGCAGAATAAATGCCTGATCCGCAGCTAAATGGACAGTGTCGTATTCGACTTCCATCTCCACATGGTCCAGTGGGAAGGATCGCGGGATGTTATCTGCCTGCTCCTCGATTCGCAGGACGTGACCTGTCGACTTGTCGATCCAAACGCTGCCGCTATAGGCTGGGGTTATGCTCTGGCCACCTTCCGAAATTTGCCAGCCGGAGTTCATCTTGTCCACGGAATAGTCAAAAACAATAGTGTCTTTGCCCGACACCCGGGCCGGCCCTTTATAGATGAAGTGGGCATAAGTACCCTCGTAGAAAAGCGATCGGAGCGTGGTGCCATACTCTCCGGTTGAACTCGAACCCGGGATTTCCAACATTCCTTTATTGACGGCCTTCCCGTTAATTGCGATCTTCCGATAGTCCTCCTTCCCGTCCACGTAGACCACTTCCGCCGAAACGATATCGCGGGCTTGCCAGCCAGTGCTCTTCGATTCCATCTGCATACGGGTGGTCTGTTGATTACAAACAAAATTCGGCAGCGTGGATGACATCGAATTCATCCATTCCCGCGCCTTCTCGACCGGGACCATTTTCGGATCGATGGGGGCAGCACGCGTTTCATCGTTGTTCGAAGAGGGCCTGTTCTGCGCGACTTGGTTCGGGTCCTTCTCAAACGTGACGCCTTCGCCGGCAACCGGCGTATCGTCCGGCTCTTCGGGCTGGCCTGGTTTGGCGGCGCGCGTCAAATGGGGCCGGTTGGGCGCCTCTGGCGGCGCATGATTCACCATCGGGGCATTCGAAGAGCGGTCTTCATTCGAACCAGACTGCTCACCGGTGGGGTTGGACATTGAGGGCGATGGAGCGTTCTCTAAGCCGACCACCCTGGCAATCATATTGCCGTCCGAATCCTGAGTCCCTTGAATCGAGACCAGAGCGCCTACCTCAATGGCCGATCGGTCGATTACGCGCTTCATGGCGGGTTTCTGATCGGAGCCACTGGAGGTTTTGGATGAGGTTGAATCCTGGGTATCGTCCGTCTGGATCTTCACGAACTTTGTTTTGTCGTCGATCTTCAACGTCATGGTGCGCGAGTCGCCGGTCAGGACGACGAGTTGTTTGTCGTCGATCGTCTTGACAGTGCCCTCCGCCTTAAAGGCATTCGGATCGTTCTGGCTTGAATCCGACGAAGTCTTTTTCTTGCCAATATGAGGGATCGGCAGCCCAAGGCCTCCGCCTTGCCCCTGTGGATACTGGCCAGGCGGATACTGCCCGGGGTATTGGCCAGGGTACTGAGCCATTAGAAGCCCCGCACTCAATTGCATGGTTACCGCCAGAGCCAGGAACATCAAGGCCTGTCGAAAGCGGTGTCTGACGCCCGTTTCGTCGCAAATGGTGTGAATCATTTCTTGCCTACTCTTCTGAGAGAACTCGTGCCGAAATCCAATTCCTTCAGTCTGGCGTCCCAGCGCGCGGTGCGCGACCCTCTACCCAACTATTATGGACGGTTGGCGGCCAAGCGGGGGTTGCTAAAAATCGAAACCGCGCCGATCGATACAAGGGGTGCCAAAAATCTATCCTGCGCTGTTATACGGCGGCGGTCAGTTCCGTTAGGTTGCGGTGAACCTGCGCTTGGGCAGCGAAGCGAACGATCACGAAGGTGAGATCGTCATCGGCCGGGATGCCGGCTGCGAATTGACGAACCGACTCAATCACCCGCTGGCGCACAACCTGAACCGGAGCGGAGTAGTTAGCTCGTATCTCGTCGATCAGGCGCTCTTCCCCGTACTGCTCATCGGCGGCATTCGCGGACTCGACAATACCATCTGAGAACATCACGAGAACATCGCCAGGAGCGATCGAGACCTGGCTCTGTTGGTATTCAGGCGCTGCCAGCAGACCGATTACGGTGCCTCCCTCCTCAAGCCTGATCACCTCAAACGATCCTGATGCAGCCCGATGCACGAGAAGCGGAGGGCAGTGGCCGGCGTTGACGTAATGAAGACGCTGCGCCTCATGGTCGTAGTAGCACGAGAACATGGTGACGTAGCGCTCACCCGAAGCTCGCTCCAGCAGTAATTGATTGAGCTGCCGAACTGACTGCTCGTGGTGCTTTTTGGAGGCGGTCCAGTTGCTGGAACGGATCGCGCCGTGGACAAGGCTTGCCAGCAGTGCGGCGGGCACCCCTTTGCCGGCAACATCGCCCAACACCACTGCAAGATCGTCCTGATTGACAAGAAACATGTCGTAGAAGTCGCCGCCAACGTGCCAGGCCGGAACGCATTCAGCCGCGACTTCCGCGCGCTCTGAAACCTGCGAAGTGGATGGCAACAGAGACTGCTGAACCTGGCGGGCGAGTTGTAGTTGTTGTTCGAGTTCCTGGGTGTGCACGTACGACCTGAAGCGCAGCGCAGCAATCAGGGTAGACGCAAGTAAAGCGAGGGCCGCCGAGCATTCGATGATCAGGTTCCGTCGAAGCGGCCAAAAGGTGGCGTTAACGTCTGCCAGGGACATCGCGATTTCGAGCATCGGGACAGGCGGGAATAATTCGGCCGCCCTTGCCCCCATTGGTGAACCACCAGGGCCCGAAGTTGCGTGACCGGGAGCCATGCCCGCCATCTCGTGCGAGTGCAGCTGCCGGATATGAATCGGGAACATTTCGACCACCACCTCTCCGGCGGGAGTCTGTTTGGTGGAGAAGATTTCATCGTGATCGCGCAGCCGCCTGATGATGTCCTGCGAAGAGAAGGGCGACTCGATGGCGAGCCCGCTATGAGAAATGATATGGCCGTCGGGGGCTCGCAGCTCCTGCCAAACCAGCTTTTCATGCTCCTCCTGCAGTTTCTGGATCAGTGCGCCGGCTTGTTCGTAGTTCTCCGGGTGCTTTACCTGAAGCTCCCGGTCAATCATGGCGGCGCGCTTCTTCAGTTCGCCGCGCACCTGGTCAATTACAATTTTTCGAGATACAAACCTATAAGTCTGAATGGAGTTGAAAAGGAGAAGGGCGGCAAGGCCGGCGCCCAGCGCCAGCCACATGATAAACCAGCGTTGATTCGCTGTGCTTCGTCCTGTGCGCGCGGGTCCGG
>Ga0206891_10151_pt1 | contig 21116 bp, 21 predicted proteins | sample Alteio_BWOrgHeat_55_FD_153246 | JGI IMG/M metagenome (GOLD analysis project Ga0206891, IMG submission 153246) | Enriched cells from forest soil in Barre Woods Harvard Forest LTER site, Petersham, Massachusetts, United States - Alteio_BWOrgHeat_Nextera7 ...
TACTACAAGAACTTGAACGTAAAAACCGATGGTGTAAAAGAGCTTAAAGAACGACTGGCATTACTGTATGAAAGAACTTTTCATAATGTTTCTGAAGTCAACAATGAAACACAAATTCGCGAAACAACTCTCAAGTGGGGTTTCATTGATATCTCAGTTAAGGCCGTGCTAAACATTTTAGGGCCGGCGTTTTTACTTTTTCTTGCGTCGCTCGGCAACCTTGAATCGTATTTTGGTGGATTTGTCAAATACACAAATCAAATAATCGCAGTTGTATCCCTAATTTGGTTGCTTATCGGATTCTATAAAGTTAGCAAATTCAGCAGCAAGACCCAGAGCGACGAAAAGAGTCTTCTTAGGACAACGCTATACGATGATGAGATTGCCGGACATCATTTATTCGATCTACTGGGCCGGCTTCAAAAACTTGAATTAAAAATTGTATTCGTACTGGATGAGTTAGACAAGGTCGAAAGTAGCGAAGTAGACAAACTTGTCAATGAAATGAAACCGCTTTTGGTGTCAGGCTTGGCCAGTTTTATAGTGGTTTCGGGTCAGAAATTATATTACAAATTCCATGAGGAACAAAACAAAGACGATTCCATCCTCTCGAGTCTATTCTCGAAGGTGGTTCACATTTCGTTGGCAACCCCCGCAACCTTGCGCCTATTGTTCTATAACAATATTTTGAAGAACCAGGACAATCAAGATGAAGAAGCTAAGGTCGTTCTTGAAACTATGCTAAACTTCTTCATTTTCAAGTCTAGATTAATTCCGCGACGTTTTGTTAATATAATTAGGCAGAACATGCTTTATAAGGATGGCGAGGCATACCTAACCAACACCAATTTGCCTAAGGATCATGCTCTAAGCAGCAGGATGCTTGATATCATTGGTTCAATTTCCGAGAACTACATTTTGCCGGACGGTCACGAAAAGGCCATAAGGGATTATATGATTTCCTCACTCTACATTAAGTCCTACGAAAAATTATTTCAAGAAAATAACCTGGACCCGAAATGACTGACGGGATCGACGAAATGCCTGAAGGATTGAGGGGCCAGTTGTCGGCCTATGTCAATCATTATCAGAAAATGCTCTTTGATGAAATCGCTAAATTAAAAGGTGATGAGAGTCCTGAAGTTAAATTGAAGGCGTTTGAAGTGATGGCCGATCCAAGCAAGACTGATGACCGCGCATTCTCTGAATCATTTATCGAGTTTTACAGTATCATAAAACCCATTTTTGAGTTGTTGTATGGAAATAATGAGAATAAATTGACAAATGAGCCTTTGGGGGACGTCTTAAAAACACTCAATGAGAAGATCAATTTGTCAATTCCGTTAGAAATACCAAGAGTCAAAGATTTTTTTGATAAGGGAATTAATATTATTTCGGATGCCACCCTGCTCGCTCAATCCTCAAGATTACTTAGAGACTACAACGTAGACCTACGAAAATCTACAATCACACTCTTGGATTTTTTTGTCAATGAATACTTTCGATCGGTTATTGATCAAATTGGATCTAAAAGGGATGGGGTGATCGTCAAGCCACTTGAAGAGGCTGAAAGGGCTGTTAGATACGTTATTAGGTATCGACCGAGAGGCGCATATGATACTAATGAAATAGCATTTGAGGCCATTCAAGAGTTAACCACCAATTTGGAGCACGATGAAAAATCACATTTAATTGTTATACTTTTTACAAACCAAGCAAAGGAAGAATTTGAAAGAATTGAGTTTAAGATCAACAGTGTTTTATTTGAGAATGCGCCCGAATTTGGTGACAGGATAAAACTTTGCGCAGTAAACCTCTACATGCTTCAAGATTTCAAACGCGACCTCCTGAGGGTTATTAATCAGCTCATCGCGAACATTCAAACTCTGTTAATGGACGAGGGCAACATTGATTCCTTATTCCCTGGGCTTTGGAGGAATGATTTCGTGCTTGACGACGGTAAGAAGGGCTCAGAGTTTTTTCAAGTTAGAAATGGCAACCAATACTATATTTTGCGAGATTCCGGATATGTCCACGTTTTTAACTTGGATATGGTGTCAATTGACTCACAGAAAAAAACTCTAAAATTTAGAAAAGTGGGGGTTGGGGAGGATAGAAGAAAGGCTTTTAATGACCTATCGATACTAAGCAACTTAAGGTACCAAGGTGTCGAATTCCGGTCCTCAAAGGTTACCTATTCTAAGGTAGCAGAAAAGTACGGAAATTAACTTAGAATAGACCTAGGTTGATCTCACCAATCGAACGGTTGGAAAATTAGTTTGCTACATTCTCTTCAGAAGATCCCTTAAGGTTGAGGCCCCCAGATAAAATTTACATAAACTAACGATACGTTGTTATGTTGATGAGCAAAGAATCTCTAATTACAATGTTTGATTCCCTTGGAACGTGGTCACAAATAATATGATCATGAACCCTACAAAAATAAGTCTGAAATTTAAGAAGCATGTATGGCAACTCTTAATGAATATTATCAAAAAGACTTTTCGCGACTCCTATCAATTCATAAAGAGTGGATGCTTTATCCACCGGGTGAACCCCAGATAGCAGTAACAGCTAAAATTCATTTCGACTTTGATTCAAATACTTTCTTTATTTCTTACTACTTACCTGGTCCGGTTGCCGATCCAATCCGGATTTTAAAAAATTTGTTGCATAGGAATGAGGAAGCAATTAAATACACAAAAGAGGTTAGTATAAATAGTGGGTTGCCAGGTGAGACTTCAATGTCTTCGTTGAATTTAGTGTTTTCGGGCAGGATTTTTTTTTACTACGAAGGTAATCTTGATGCAAATGCGTTTGAGAAGTTGCAAGCAGAGTTGACGCCTTTGGGGTTGCATGCCCACTATCGAGATGCCAAATTTGCAACTGAAAGAAGTAAGGTTGAGAAACCACTTGCCTTTATCTCACACGACAATAGAGACAAGGAAATTGCAAACAAAATAGCTGTTGGGCTAGAGAAATTAGTATGTCCCGTTTGGTATGACGAGTTCTCGCTGAAGGTTGGACAAAGTTTAAGAGAATCCATCGAGAAAGGATTAAAAGAATGCAAAAAGTGCGTCCTTATACTTTCATCTAATTTCCTAGATAACAACGGTTGGACTAAGAGCGAGTTCAATGCAATTTTCACCCGCGAAATAATGGAGGAGAAAAATTTCGTCCTTCCTGTTTGGGTGAACATTGATAAGAAGAGGCTATTTGAATATTCCCCGACCTTAGTCGATAGGGTTGGCGTAAATTGGAGCAGCGGAGTTGATGTCGTTCTTAGAAAGTTGCATCGCGCAATTATTTCTGGTGAATAGGATTTAAATTGTCTCTGCGGGTCCGATTGTCTTAGCCCCCTAAAATCTGCACAGTTTTTTCAATTGAGTTTTGTAATATTTCGCCGTGCTGGTCATCTTAAGGATGCCGTAAAAGATTATCAAACGTATCCGAAGCGGCTATTTCACAGAGGATCACGGAGATTTCCGAACGAGGTTGACAGAGGTTGTTTTCCTCCGTGAACCTCAATCCTTGCCTCTGTGCTACTCCGTGAAACAAAATCCCGAGCAACTATTTTTTAGTAGCAGGGTCTCCGCGCTCGAGACCCTGCAAGGTTCAGAAAACAAAATCCCGAGGCGGAGATCTTCCTGACGTAGCTTGCACTGGTCAGGGTCAGGAGTTACACGGCTTTCTCTACCGTCGTGGCGTTGCCGGGCGTATCATACGCGGTGACCCGGAGCGTGATACTACCGGGCGTTGCGGCGGCGGTCGCCGCATAGCGCCACACCAGGTTAAGCTTATCCTCTGCGGCATCACCGGTCTCGATGACCACGCCGCCGGAAAGGATAATTACTTGTACCCGGGTTACCTGGAAGTTATCTTCCGCGTCGATCGTGATAACATCGCCGACCGCTCCTTTGTACGCCGACACGTCGATGTTGTCGATGACCGGCGGGTTCAGGTAGTCGCTCATCGCGACCAGGCGCGGGGTGTACAACGAGCCGCCAACGCGGGCGGTGTACAGCGCCTTACGGGTTGGATCATCAAGCGCCGCTTTCGCGTAAAGCAAGGCTTTTTTAAAACGCTTTACCACGGCCTGCTGTTTCACGGAGGTAGCCGTTCGCTGCCCCCTCGGTGGCCGGTTAGCGGCGACAAGTTTGCCGCGTACGTCCCGAAAGACGACAAGGCCGACCTTGCCGGTCGCCGTTCCCATTACGTTGTTGTTTTTTAACTCTGCCATAAAATTTGTTGTTTAAAAATGTCGCATCGTCCCCGGTGGTTGTGGTCGCCGTTAGTCCGTCGGGCCCTGACGTTCTTTCCGTCGATCGCGCCACCTTCGCGGTGCTTGGAACAAATGTGTGGTGATCGGAAAGAGCGATGTCGGGTTTTGTCGGCATTTGTCCGATTCTGTCGGGATTTGTCGGAATCTGTCGCGATTTGTCTGATTCTGTCTTGGTTTGGTCGAGAGGTGACTTGTCCTGAAATAGCCAGTCTTCGGTTGACGGTGGTATCTCCGTCGAATGCATGTGGTCTGCAAATGATAGCGGAATGGGAAAATCGTGGGAGAGCACTCGGAGAAGACTCGGAGAGCCTTCGGAGAACAGTGGGAGAAACTGGAAGAATACCCGGAGAACACTGGGAGAGTACTGGGAGAAAATGATGCAGACCCGTGGAAAACCGGCAGATCAGTTCACCAGGAATATGAAAATTAAATGACTTGAAAATGAATTAGTTACAATTATTTTTCATTTCGGCGTTACAATTTCCCCGCTTTTCGCAACTAACTGTCTCACCCAACCAACCTAACTTATGGAAGTCGACAGGCATATTCACAGGACCAAGTTTCATTGGGGGCTGTTGTTGGCAAGGCCTCCACACGTGCGGGACCGATTCAGAAAATTCAAATTAAACGAGCTGGAAATGAATGAGTTATAACTTTTTTTTATTTTCTGGTCAGGTTTTCCTCGTTTTTCGCAACTAACTGTCTGAATAACCAGCCTAATTTATGAACCGACTTCATTTACGTCGCACACCCGGGTTTCAAGTTTCAGGTTTTAAGTTCGAGCCGCCCGACGGGTAGGAGAAAGGGAAATCGAACGACAACCTAACCAACTAAACCTATGACGACGCTCGAACAATATGAATTCCCGATACGCCGCTACACGATTCAGGAACTCGCTAAACATTATCGCTGCTCTGAAAGGACAATGCTCCGGTGGGTTATGAGAATGGGGATTGGCAAAAGGATCGGGCACTTTTACTCTTTCAATCAGGTCAAAGCCATTGTTGAAAAACTTGGACCTCCTTAATGCCCATCATCTTCTGCAGGCAATAAGAGTAGGGAAGGCTTTTCACCCCCGCCATTGTTGATGTTCTTCACCAACAATCTTAGTCTTCCAATCCGAACCGTCAGTACACGCACTAACAACATGCGGAATTTCTGACGAAATTGGGAGCGGCCCGAAGGTCTTTGGATTATTGTTTATTTTTTCGCGGCGAGAGATTGGAATTTCTCAACGCACATAGATGAGGAGCGCCCAGTAATCCTCCCCAACAAGATTAAGTTCTTGTTGGTGGAGGACACCAGCAAAGGCGGACTAGATCAGTCAATGAGCTGTTGAATGATCCGGCGTTCAGAGCGGCAATTGAAAAAGGATTGCGATATTTGGGCTTGTTATGAATATCTTAAATGACAAAATGCTGCGGCTGTATCGCGAACAACGTTGGCAGAGTCAAGACCTGGCGGATGATTTAGGTGGTTTGCTCACCGATGGTTTTGTTAGGTCGGGGAATTGTTTTTTCCTGCAGAAACTGGTTCCCGCGGAGCCTGCCTATGGGCGAGTAGATTTTATTGACGACACAGGATTCGAATGTTTTATAAACTCTGTGCACATTGACGACTATTGTGAAACTGATTTTATTGTTCAGGGTTCAATATTTCTGGAAAAGGTGTTTGCCAGATGGAATCAATTGAATGCAAACATACCTTTGCGTGGAATTATCAGTGAAACTGAATTCGGGGCCATTGTTAAATTTCATGTTAAAAGGCCAAATGAATACTGGATTCAGGAAAAAGACCTTGAAAAATTTGACGAAGCAATGCTCTTGTCCGATAGTTGCTAAAAGCTATCCCGAAAAAAGGACCGGATTCCCGGATTGATTTTTTCTTTCCTTCTTCGCAGAGTCTCTTGCTACCTGACTCTGCGGCCGTCGTTTCTCCCCGCCCTTGTGGTGTTCTTCACCAACAATCTTAGTCTTCCAATCCGAACCATCAGTACACGCACTATGAAATAATTTTCACCGGTGTAACAACATGCGGGATTTCTGACGAAATTGGGAGCGGCCGTAAGGTCTTTGGATTATTGAGCTCTTAAAGTCAAAGGGGGATTTTGATAACTTAAATCGAACTGTTCAAACGTTTATGCAACAATCAAAGGGAAAGCCCAATGCCAGCATAGCAATGGAGCACCTAAAGGAAATAGAATACAGTAAATAACAACTAAGCCTCGGACCTGTTAATGCAGGTCAGTATTGGTTTCAGCATGTTGATATCGGTGGTTATGCATTCCCTAATGAAATCTTGCCTGATATTATTCCCTATTGACTATTATGCTTTCAGAGAACAGAAAATATCATTTTTCGGGTGAATTAACGTTGAATAGAAGTCGTGTTTTAGGTGAACAAACTCAACCTAAAGACGATGAAGTAAATTGGCTTTTTCTAAATTCGGGAGAACAACAATTTAGTTTTGTTTATAAAATTGAAAGCCCTTTCGGAACCAAATATAATGAGCCTTTCAAAGCTAACTTAGCATTCACCATGATTGAAGCAGTAACAAAAACTGTTGAACTAAATCAGACCTATCAAGTTTTAAGAGGGCAGGAAATTGTTGGTACGATAAGATTGATTAAATCTTTAGAATAATCAGCAAGGTAAAAACGTCCAAGCTATCAAGCACAATATGATTTTGGAATTCAATCATTAAGAAATTTCGGCTGGGTACCATGACAAAAATTAAAGATGCATCAGTAGCGCTTACCTTATTTGAAGAAGCTGCTTCGAAACATGCAGAAGCTACAGAGCAAGGAGATTATAAAACAGGCAATAAATGTTATGCTGTTATAGCAAAGGCTATAACGTTTCTTAAAGAGCAGAACGAAATACAGAAATTGTCAGAGTTTCTGAATCATAATTCTGTGGGTGTTCGCCTTTGGGCTGCCACTTATCTATTGCCTGTGTTAGAAAGCGAGGGAATCCGAATACTGGAACAAATTGCCGGAGCAACAGGAATACATTCGTTCACTGCAAAGACAACCCTAAGTGAATGGCGAAAGGGGAATTTGAAACTATAACAAACAAAGCCTCGGAAGTTCCGGGGCTTTATTTTTTTACATAGGCTTTGCTCGTTCTGTAATCACTACCGCCGCTTGTCGGTGTTCTTCACCGACAGGATTGTGTGGCTGATTCAGTCTCCGAAGAGTCACCACCTCGGGACTTTTTCTCCTCTCAGGAATTACCGTTTGCGGGACCCGGCGGTTGAGTAAATGGTCTTGCCTACACAAGGGCTTACTTTCTTTAAACGTGTAATATGATCACCCCGTGGGGAGCGTTTGATAATTCGCTATGAGCACGCGAGGAAAAAATTCTTACCTGGGATTGTACCTTTCCGCAACTTTTGCATTTTATAAGCAAAATGATGGTCACAAGACTTATTTTGCTTTTTATCGCGGCGGCGATGGTATTCAGTTGTTCAGACGATTGAAAGCTCCCCCGAAAGTTGTCACGATTAAAAATAGAAAAAAATCGTTAAACTTAAGGGATCATGAAAAAGACAAAATTCACGGAGAGCCAGATTATTGGCATCCTCAAAGAACAGGAACAAGACAAGAAAGTGGCAGATATTTGCCGTGAGCACGGGATCAGCCAGCCGACCTTTTATCAATGGAGGAGCAAGTATTCGGGATTGGATGTTCCACAGCTCAAACGGGTAAAAGAACTGGAGACAGAGGTTTCGCAGTATAAAAAGCTGGTAGCGGAGCTGACACTTGACAACCGCATCCTGAAAGATCTCAACTCAAAAAAATTCTAGGGCCTTGCGAAAAACGACAGGCTGTCGCCTACTCCCAGGAGAGTTATGCGATCAGCCTTCGCAGGGCCTGCAGACTAGTCGGAACTACTCCATCGGTAATTCTTTACAAACCGAAGCCAAAAGATGATGAGCCCATCCGGGCACAACTGCGTGAGTTTGCTCAGCTGTACACCGCCTGGGGTTTCTGGATGATGTTCAGCCGCCTGAGAGCGCTCGATTTCAAAGACAACAGTAAACGCGTATACCGGATCTATACGGAGATGAAACTTAATCTGCGGCGAAAATACAAACAGCGGCTTCCTGTAAGGGACAAAATACCTTTGATACAGCCTCTGCACCACAATCTGACATGGTCAATGGATTTCGTCCATGACGGGTTATTCCAGGGAAAGAATTTCAGATGCTTCAATGTGATCGATGATTTTAACCGCGAAGTATTAACCGTCAGCATTGACATGAGTTTGACCAGTCAGCGCATCATACGTGAGCTGAATAAACTGATCGAATGGCGCGGTAAACCAAAACAGCTTCGTGTTGACAACGGTCCGGAATTCATTGCTCAGGCCATGGCTGACTGGTGCAAAGAATACGGCATTCAGCTGATTTTTATTCAGAAAGGAAAACCGCAGCAGAACGGATTTATCGAAAGATTCAACCGGACACTCCGTGATGAAGTGCTAAACCAATTCGCTTTTGAGAGCCTGCATCAAGCCCGGCTGTTCACCCGGGCATGGATGTGGGTTTACAACAACGAACGCCCGCACAGCTCGCTGGGCTACCTCACACCAACTGAGTTCCTGTTGAAATATGGAAAACTCCACCACCCTCAAAAGGACCAGGCCGAGTTTCCCACATTCCAACAGGATAGCAATTACAACTGGAAATCTTTACTTTCGAATGTGACAAAGTAGGGAGAGCTTTCACGATAGCCGCCCAAACGAAGTGCCGAGACTCGCATGGAAAACTGGAGGACCTGCGTTGAGTCTTGACTCGACTTTTCAATCCTGCGATTCTGTGTTCATCGCAACATTTCCAGGAACCGCGTGCTGTGTCAGTGGTCCCACGGTAGCAAAACCAGGCGCCGTCGTTCGGTATCATTATCAAATAAACTATTCAGACCCGCATGTGTCTTGGCAAATCCTGGAAGGCGACATTTCGATTATCGCAGGGCAGGATACCCCGACGGTTACCGTTCTGTTTGGCGCCAATTTCACGACTGGAGTAATCTTTGGCGACGGGAATGGTATTCCTCAGAATATTACCTCGCGACAACGATGTACAGACCGCGTCATAGTTAAGAATAACTAGAGGCAAATGACCTCCAAAAAAACCGGACCAGTGTGCCGGTAAATATTCCGCCGCCGGGTCCGGGTGTGACCTCGCGTAGACGGAGTCCGTGAGATCAGCGAGCATTTTTTTCTCGCGGATTACGCAGATCGCGCAGATGGTTGGGGATTTGAAATCGTAAGAACCGGGTTTCTATCTGCGAAATCCGTGAGATCAGCGCGCATTTTTTTCTCGCGGATCACGCAGATCGCGCAGATGGTCGGGGATTTGAAATCGTAAGGGCCGGGTTTCTATTTGCGAAATCCGTGAGATCAGCGAGCATTTTTTTTCTTGCGGATCACGCAGATCGCGCAGATGGTTGGGGATTTGAAATCGTAAGAACCGGGTTTCTATCTGCGAAATCCGTGAGATCAGCGCGCATTTTTTCTCGCCGATCACGCAGTCGCGCGGATGGTCGGGGATTGAAATTGTAAGAACGGGTTCTATCTGCGAAATCCGTGAGATCAGCGAGCATTTTTTCTCGCGGATCACGCAGATCGCGCAGATGGTCGGGGATTTGAAATCGTAAGAACCGGGTTTCTATCTGCGAAATCCGCGAGGTCAGCGAGCATTTTTTTCTCGCGGATCACGGGGATCGCGCAGATGGTCGGGGATTTGAAATCCTAGGATACTGATTTTTATTTCTTCGAAACCTGCGAGATCAGCGAGCATTTTTTTCTCGCCGATTACGCAGATCGCGCAGATGGTCGGGGATTTGAAATCCTAAGATCCGGATTTTTACCTGCGAAAATCCGTGAGGTCAGCGAGCGTTTTTTTCTCGCGGATCACGCAGATCGCGCGGATGGTCGGGGATTGAAATTGTAAAGTTCTGATGTCTATCTGCGAAATCCGCGAGATCAGCGCGCATTTTTTCTCGCGGATCACGCAGATCGCGCAGATGGTCGGGGATTTGAAATCCTAAGATCCGGATTTTTACCTGCGAAAATCCGTGAGGTCAGCGAGCGTTTTTTTCTCGCGGATCACGCAGATGGTCGGGGATTGAAATTGTAAAGTTCTGATTTCTATCTGCGAAATCCGTGAGATCAGCGCGCATTTTTTTTCTTGCGGTCACGCAGATCGCGCAGATGGTCGGGGATTTGAAATCCTAGGATCCGGATTTTTATTTCTGCGAAACCTGCGAGATCAGCGCGCATTTTTTTCTCGCAGATCACGCAGATCGCGCAGATGGTCAGGGATTTGAAATCGTAATATCCGGATTTCTATCTGCGAAATCCGCGAGATCAGCGAGCTTTTTTTTCTCGCCGATCACGCAGATGGTCGGGGATTTGACATCGTAAGATCCTGATTTCTATTTGCGAAATCCGTGAGATCAGCGAGCATCTTTTGTCGCGGAGGGTCGGGGATTGAATTTTAAACGACATTTGACTTCTCCATGGACACTTCACATCTTAGCGGATAATATGGAAAAACTGTTATCCAGGGGAGTGCTGGCCTTGTATGTAGTGATCCTGCTGTGGCTGGTGCTCTTCAAATTGACGTTCAATCTTTCGGCGATGCTCGATCACCGGCACAGAAGCCTCAACTGGATGCCCTTTGCTTCCAATGCAGGAGAGATGGTCCTCAATTGCCTGTTTTTTATTCCTTTTGGCTTGCTGCTGAGTGTCAATTTCAAAAGAGTCGGCTTTTTGTCCAAGCTTGCCATCATAGCGCTTTTTAGCCTTACGGCGGAGTTAGCTCAATATATATTCGCGATAGGAGCGACAGATATAACGGATTTAATTACCAATACATTCGGAGGATTTCTTGGGTTGGCAGTTTATAGTTTAGGCAGTCATTATAGTAGTGCTAAAACGTTAGACAGAATCATTGTGTATGCGGGAGCGTTCGTGCTTGTGTTCGCGGTCGCCCTGCATGTTAGTCATTTCATGCGGAGGTTCATGCCGGTTTTTTTTCTGTCAACGACTTGAAGACCTCGCATCAGTCTTCGCAGGGTTTTACGCCTCACCCAGCCGGTGGAACGCTTAAAAAAGTGCAGACAATATGAATTTTCAGTGGTTCAAACGAGTCGGAATATTCTTTTTCCCGGTGTCCCTGATCGGATGGTTAGTGCTCTCGGGTGGCCTGGCGTATGCAGTTTACGCTTTTATCGACATCGACAGGCGATCGCATTCGGTTAGTGATACCCTCATCAATTTTGCGTTCAGACTTCTGCTGATCGGAGCTGTGTATTTGTCGATCGCTTTCCTGACAAGCAGGAGTGAAAAAAATAAGTGATTTTCCACGTGATGGTCCCGTTTTTCACGGGTCCCAGGGGTGGCGAAGGTTATTTTTTTGTACTCAATGATGATTTGCTTTCCTGGGTTTGACTGAAGTTTGCTATCCCTTCGTGGCAACGCCGAAACAATGGGAGTAACCGTCGTCGTCAGTAACATAAAACTCCGTCTGCCCGTAGTCTCTTTCAACAAGGTCTGACACTTCAAATCCAAGTTTTTTTAAACGCTCCCTGGCTTCGTGAAGGTCGTTGGGACTCCAGTACAACTGGATGCCGTTATAATTCTCTGGTTTGACCGGCGTCCCTGCCCGCTGGTTGAGCCAGAAGCACGTACGGTCGTTGTGAACCATGCAGCCGATCAGCCTGCCGTCATGCCTCATTTCCCGGTCCATTGTGAGGCGGAGACCGTCTACCCAAAAGCGAAGGCTTTTCTCGAGATCCGCACTGGGGATTACGGGAATGCAAGAGGTCATAAGCACGTTGGGGGTCATAAGCTGTTTGAGGATATTTAGTCGCTGCCGTTATTTTTTCGCTGTCAAATAATTAGAAACCTCGTCCGGACTGCCGAGGATATATTCTTTTGCGCATAACAAGATATCATTTTCGTGAAAACCGTAAAGTCCCTGAAGCAATGGAATAGGAAAGGTTACGGCTGCCCCGGCGTCGGCGCCGTATTTTTTTTTCAGGGGGATCAGGTACACGAACTCAAAGTTGATGTTGTATTGCTTACCGATGCTCCTATAGGTGGTCGAGCACCGGCGACACGTATAAACCAAATCTGCGCCGTAGTCACCAACTAAATTTTCGGTGATCCGGTCGGTCTCCGTAAGAAAACCTAAGTCTTTTTCCTGGGCAACCCATATTAAGTAATTGGCGTCAGCACAAAACACCGGTCCTGCGTTATAGCGCTCATGTTGAAATTCGGTGAGGTAACGAAAACGCGGATAATGACAGGGGCAGGAATCGATCAGCATTTCGGTGACGGCACTTGAAAGGGTTTCGCGGAGTCTTTTTATGGATTCGGCTGTTAGCGGTCGGTGGAGAATGTTGCTGGGAACGTTCATTGGTGATTCGTCATGCTTTCCGTTACGGTCATCGATTTTCCAAATTTTAACGATTAGGTTATGATTCTGCAGCGTTCTTATTGCCAAGAAACCTGAATATACTCGATCGCCGGGATATCGTCCAGCGCACGCGATAGTTCGTTTCATCGGCAGTCGTACCTTGGGAATAAAAAAACACCGCAAGTTTCGGATTTTATGAGGATGTGAAGTAGCCGAAATTTGGCGTATAAATTTACGAACATGACGCAGCAGGACGAGATCCATTACAACCGGGTAGCGGAAGCGATCGAATACATTCAAAATAATTTTCGGAAGCAACCCAACCTCGAGGAGGTGGCTGAAAAGATACACATCAGTCCGTTTCATTTTCAACGGCTGTTCAGCGAGTGGGCCGGAACGAGCCCGAAAAAATTCCTGCAGTACATCAGCCTGCAGTATGCGAAAAAATTATTGCACGAGAGCCGGGCTACGCTGGCGGAAACGGCTTACCAGACCGGACTATCGGGCACCAGCCGTCTTCACGACTTGTTTATCTCGATCGAAGGCATGACGCCGGCGGAATATAAAAACGGCGGGAAAAACCTGGTTATTAACTACAGCTTTGCGGAAAGCCCTTTTGGAATGCTGATCGTAGCCTCGACAGCAAAAGGCGTTTGTCACCTCGCCTTTTATGAGAACGAAACCGACGCTTTGTCGGCGCTGACGGCTCAGTTTCCCAATGCTTTTTTCGCGCGGAAGCTTGATCTTATGCAGCAACATGCTTTGTTTATTTTTCAAAGCGATTGGAGCAGGCTAAGCCAGGTAAAATTACACCTGAAAGGAACTGACTTTCAGCTCAGGGTATGGGAAGCGCTTTTAAAAATTCCGATGGGAAATCTCTTCACCTATGGGCAGGTGGCTCACAGGATCGATCAGCCCGGGGCGAGCCGGGCGGTTGGGTCGGCCATCGGTAGCAATCCGGTAGCGTTCCTGATTCCTTGTCACCGCGTGATACAGTCAGGCGGATCAATCGGCGGCTACAAGTGGGGAAATGTGCGGAAGACTGCCATGATCGGTTGGGAAGCGGTGAAAACAAACCCTTCCTGAATCACGTTTCGGTTTTAAAACCCGGGCTCAAAAATTCAAAAGATGAACATCCTCAATTCCAACCGTAGTGATCGTGATGAAATATTCCGGTTATATCAGGCTGCCGCGAGTTATCAAAAGACTAAAAAGACCGTTGTTGTTTGGCCGGAATTCGACCGATCGCTTGTTGAGACCGAAATTGACGAAAACCGTCAATGGAAATTATTGGTCGATGGACGTATTGCCTGCGTTTGGGCGACGACGTTCAGCGACGAGCAAATCTGGGAGGAACGGAATAAAGATCGGGCCATTTATATTCACCGCATTGCCACGCATCCCGATTTCCGGGGTAACAATTTTGTTGCTGTGATTGTCGGCTGGGCGAAGGACTATGCCCGCGCGGGCCAACTGGATTTCGTGCGCCTGGATACGCTGGGAAACAATACCCGGTTGATTGAGCACTATACCGGGGCCGGATTCCGGTTCCTGGGAATGTTCAACATGAAAAATACCGCCGGGCTTCCCAGTCATTATCATGGTACGCCGGTTTGCTTGTTTGAAATTGATGTCAGAAGTTGAGTTATGAGTTACGAGTTGTGAGTTACAAGTTATAAGTTATGAGTGGGTCTGATGCAAGGGCGTAGGGCAATATCCCATCGGCTACCGACTAATCGCCGGGTGTTGGGTCAGAAACTGATCCGGGAAACCGGTTGGGGTTTCCGCGCGGTTATTTTGAGAGAATAATTTCTATTCTATATATTGTCGCGGAAATAATTGTCCGATCTCAACCCCCAACCCATGCGTTCATTATTGTTTTGCGCGGTTCTTCTGACCGCCGTGTTTTCCTTTGAGAAAGCCCGGTCACAAAATTTTGAAGAAGGCTATGTGGTCACCGCCGGCAACGATACCTTGCGAGGTTTTGTCCGGGAAACGGACGACGCTGTTTCGTCCATTCGATTCAAGAAAGCCTTGTCGGATGCCGATGGAACCCTCTTCCGGCCCGCACAGGTCAATGTTTTCTTTTTGAAATCCTGGGGCGAGATCTATATTAGTAAAGTCGTTACGCTCGATATAAAACCGGTCAAACTGGATGAACTTGATGGCAATCCTTCTTCAAAAATTGTCCGCGACACGGTCTTTTTAAAGATACTCGTGAAAGGAAAGGCGGCCCTCTATCAGCATGCCGACAAGACTGACAAAATTCATTATTTTCTGCAGACGGACGGTGGCGAAATCAAGGAACTTCTCCGGATCAGGTACCGAAGGGGTGGAACGCTCATGGAAGTAAATTCCTACCGGGACCAGTTGAAAGAGGCGTTCCAGATTTGTGCGGCGGATTATTCCAAGCTTGGGTTCAACGAATCGGAATTAACAAAAGCCGTGGCCGATTACAACGTGTGCACGGGGTCGCCGTCTGCCTTTATTCAAAAAAAGAACGCTAAAACAAAGGGCATTCCCTACGTCGCCATCGGTGCGTCATCCGGACATGGTGTTTATCACGGGGGCGATGAGAGCACGGACATGAAATCGCCGGTGAAGCCGGCCTTTGCGTTTGGACTGGAAGTAGTGCCCACTAAATCGGGCAAGCATTTGTCGTGGGGTTTTGAGCTGGCGTACAAACAAAGTGCGCTGACTGGCCAACCCTTTGTTGTGAACCCTGTCTACCAGCAAACCATTTATTATTCGTATTCTTTCATCAACATCGGCCTGTTTGCGAAGTACACGCTTCCGGTGAAACTTAAGCCCTATGTGAAAATCGGGGTTGGAGCATCGTCCGTCTCCGAAAGTAAGAACGCCGTCTACAATACGATAAGCGGCGACTACGTAAGCCCGCTCGATGCTTTTTCCAAAACGGCTTTCGGGTACCTTGCCGGAGCGGGGGTGGTGTATCGTAAATTCTTTTTCGAAGTTCGTTACGATGCCACGACGATCCAGGCGTCCAGCGGCCATTGGCTGAATGCCACATCGCTGAATCTTTGGGTCGGCTACCGGCTCAGAAAATTCTAGGAAACGGTAATCAAATGAAAAGGCTTCGTTCCAGCCAGAGAATGTAATTTTAGTATATATCCGTCAAATCACAACTGATCCACAATCCCAACCCATGCGCGTGTCCTTGTTTTTCGCGGTTTTTCTGACTGCCGTGTTTTCCTTTGAAAAAGTACGATCACAACATTTTGAAGAAGGATATGTTGTTACTGCAGGCAACGATACGTTGAAGGGCTTTGTCAGCCAAACCAGTGATGCTGCTTCGTTCATCGGGTTTAAAAAGTCCTTATCCGATCCCGAGGCCGTGGCCTTCCGTCCCCCTCAGCTGAACGCATTCTATGTGAAACAATGGGGTGAAATCTTTGTGAGCAAAGTTGTAGACTTGGATGTGAAACCAGTCAAACTGGACGAACTTGATGATAACGGTTCGTCCAAATTTATCCGTGACACCCTGTTTTTGAAGTTGTTAGTAAAGGGAAAAGTAAGTCTGTACCAGTATACGGACAAAACAAATAAGATACATTATTTCTTTCAGGAGGGAGACCGAGAGGCAAAAGAACTTCTCCGTTTCAAGTATCGTAAACTGAGCGACTTGATTGTTATTAATCTGTATCGTCAGCAGTTGAAGGAAAGGTTAACCGGTTGCGCGGCGGATTATTCCCGGCTTGGATTCAACGAATCGGAACTTAAAAAAGCGATCTTGACCTACAACCAGTGTGTCGGGTCACCCTCTGCTTTCGTTCAAAAAAATGTCAGGTTAAAGGGTATTCCCTACTTCATGGTTGGCATATTGTCCTCTAAAGGAACGTATAGCGGAGCCCCCGAGAACATAAACCTTACTTCGGCGGCAAAGCCGGTTTATACCGTTGGATTGGAAATTGCGCCCACGAGGTCAGGGAAGCATTTTTCCGGTGGTTTTGAAGTTGTCCTGAAAGATTATCGGTTAACCGGAAAGTCATTTGTCGTGAGCTCGACGTATTCGAAAACGGCAAATTATTTTTACCTGTCCACGGATATGAATCTCTTTGTGAAATATACGTTCAATATGAAAATCAGACCCTACCTCAAGGCGGGTGTAATGGAAGGTCTTAATTCGGAGCGCAAAAACGGAACTTACTATACGGCGAGCGGCAATTATGTAGGGCCGCTGGATACCTTTTCCAGACTTACGGCTGGATACTTCGCCGGAATAGGATTGTCGTATCATCAGCTCTTCGCAGAATTTCGCTACGAGAGTACGACTATTGGTTCCCCTAATGCCAGTTCAATAACAACGACCTCACTCAATTTTCAGATCGGTTATCGATTCCGGAAATTGTAACGATGTGGGTTGGGCCGTTACTCCCTTCTCAACACTTCCGCAGGATTAGTAACCGCCGCTCGCCAGGTTTGTGAGCCAACGGTTGCTAACGCGATTAAAACCATCGTGACAACCGCGATGACGAACGTTCCCGGCCCGAAGGAAATGTGGTAAGCAAAGGTCTGCAGCCATTGCTCCATCACGAAATAGGCAAGGGGAGAAGCGACCACAAAAGCAATCAGCACGAGCGCTACAAACTTGCGGGAGAGCATGTACGTGATCTGCCCAAGTTCGGCACCCAGAATTTTCCGGATGCCGATTTCCTTGAGACGCTGCGCGACGGTGTGAATCGATAATCCGTAAAGTCCAATACAGGCGACAAGGACGGAGACAAACGAAAATAACGTGATCAATTTACCGAGCTGGCGATCCGCCTTGTACACGTTTCCAAAGTCCTCGTTAAAAAAAGAGAGGCTGTAGGGGAATTTGGTGGTGGCCAGTTTTTTATAATTTTCTTCGATGTACGATAACGTTTCCGGCAGATCATCCGGCTTCACTTTGATCGCTAATTGCCAGCTCCAGTCCTTGGCGAAGCCGATGCGAAAGGGGACAATCGGCCTCTTGTAGCTCGCGAAGTTGATGTCTTTGATCACCCCGATAATACGGACCGTGTCGCCGGGTAGCCCGGGCTGCTCGCCGGTGAATTGCATGCCGACCGGATCGTTCCACCCATAGGTTTTGGCAGCGGTTTCATTAATTAAAAAAGCATTTTTGTCACTCGGGATATCGCGCGAAAAATTTCTTCCCTTGACGATTTTTATATTAAATAAATCAACGTAGTCGTCGTCTGCATGGATCGTATAAAACGAGACGTTGGTTGATCCATTCGGGCCCTTCCATTCACGGCTTTGTTGCGTGTTGACGGCATTTGGAAAGTAGGAGGTAAGCGACGTCGCCAGGATATTCGGATGTTTTCGAAGTTCTTCTACAAAAACATTCCGTTTTTCCCGGACTCCCTGGTCGGTCAGGCTAACCCTCAAAATGTGATCGCGGTCGTAGCCCGGGTTGTGTTTGTCGATGAAATCGAGCTGGCGCCCGATGATGAGCACTGCCATGATCAACCCGCCCGAAATGGCGAATTGGAATACGGTGAGGGTATCGCGCAGCAGATTGCCGTCGTTGCTCCGCCCATAGTTGCCCCGTAATATTTTTACCGGTTTGAACGACGACAATACGAAGGCTGGATAGATGCCGGCCATCAATCCAAAGGCGACCGGAATGATTAAGACCGCCGCCAGAAGCCAGCGGTCGCTCAGGAAATCGAGCGGCAGCGGTTTGCCAACGAAATCGGCGTAGGCTGGAAAAATACTCCATACTACTGCCACCGCAGCCGCGGTTGAAATGACGCTCACCGACAGGGCGTCTGCTAAAAATTGCAAAATAAGAGTGGAGGGGTAGGCACCGGAGACTTTGCGAATGCCGACTTCTTTTGCCCGCCGCACGGAGCGGGCCGTCGTGAGGTTGACGTAGTTGATGCCGGCGACCAGCAAAATAAAAATGGCGATTGTCGTCAACATGTATAACCGGTTGATGTCGTTTCGCGGCGTATTCGAAAAATTAACGTCCGACTTCAGGTAAATGTCCCCCAACGGCTCCAGCCAGTAGCTGGCGTTCCCCTCATCGTGGTGAATCGTTCCTTCGTATTTTTTTACAAAGAACTGGCGAAGTTGGCGCTCGACCTCATGAGGGTTTGTGTTTTCAGAAGTCTTGACCAGGTAATGGTAGTTGCTGTTGTTCCATGCGTCCAGGTCGGTGGGCTGAAGGGCGTTGACAAAATCGACAAAACGGAGAATGATATTAAAATGGAAAGATGAATTGGAAGGGAAACTCTTGAAAACGAGGTCAACGGTATAACTGCCCAGGGGCTTGAAGCCGGTGAAATCGAGGACTTTCCCTATCGCATTAACAGTGCCGAAGTACTTGATGGCCATGGCTTCCGAAATCGCGACGGTATTGGGATTTTGGAGTGCCTGTTGGGTCGACCCCGCGATCGGTGTAAAGGTCAGAATATCGAACAGGTCCGCGTCGGCGGCATGGTAGGAGTCCTCATAATAGCTTTTTCCCTCCGCCTCGACGGTGACACCGCCCCAACTGGCCATCCGGGTGACACTCCGGACGCCGGGAATCTGGGCTTTGATAATGCCGGCGAGCGGGGCAGGAAGGACCGCTTGCCTGGTGCGGCCCTCGTAGTTGTTGTCCCCGGGAGGATTTTCTTTGATAAGCCTGAATACCCGATCCCCGTCCCGGTGAAAATTGTCGTAGCTGAACTCATGCTTGACGTACACAAAGATCAGGAGGAAGACAATAATCCCAAGGCTGAGCCCAAAGATGTTGATCAGGGAGTTCGTCGTATTTCTCAAAAAACGCCGGTAGGAAAGAAGGAGCCAGTTCTTGATCATAACGCAGGTTTAAACTAGGAGATAGACGGGCATGATCCTGAAAAGTTGCTTTTACGTCTCTTCATTTTGTTTGTTTTGCATCCCTTTGCCTGCGGTATTTCCGTGGATAACCCGCATTTTCCTGACTGGCATTATTGTTGTCTTGAATGAACTGAAGTTCCACACCCTAAAAGCAAAACCCATGAAACCTCTCATCCTCGTTGTTCTTGCGCTTCCATTGATAAGCCAGGCTCAACTCACAAAAGGCACCTGGTATACCGGGGGATCTGCTTCTTTTAACGACCAGAACGTGCAGGGAAGAATAGCCGGAGAAATGGACAATAACACCACTTTCGGGTTGACTCCAAAAGTGGGTTACATGGTGAGCGATAAATGGGCAGTCGGGCTTACAATGGGTTATTCCGGGTCGCACTCGACCTACGCGCCGGTTACGCAGCCGTATGGGGCCCATGGTCAGTTGTCGACGCTGAACGTACAGAGCAGTTCAAATATTTTTTCTTCCGGGATCTTCACCAGGCGATTTTTTCCCATTTCCGATAAGTTTTTGTTCACCCTCGACGGGGCTGTAAATTTTTCGCGGGCAAATTCCTCTAATACGACCGCGGCGACCCCGGTTGGCGGAGGGCCAACTACGACGGACCGCGAAAATGCGCCTTACTATTCAGTCGGTGTTTCGCTCCGACCTCTTTTCATTTTTTTCCCGTCACCCCGCTGGGGTTTAGAAGCCGGACTGGGGTCCCTGACTTTTAGTCATCAACACTCCCTCAACGGTAATAGCTATACGGCAGGGGAGAATTTTGTTACGCTTGGCGCTTCGAGCTCGACGTCCGTAGGTATCTATTACTATTTCAACCGGAAATAATTCTCACGGCATTTTTAAAACGCGAAACGTCTTCCGATGGAAGGAGAGCGTGCGCAGTAAGATCCGGACATAGCCTTATTCGTCGCCGAATTGCAACGGGTAGTTAATATCGTTGCTCCTCGTGTGGATTGCACTTTTTGATTTGCTGGGCCAGGGTGCCAGGGCAGACATAAAATTTGCGAATAGTGGCCGGCGAAGGTATATTCCCAAAGTTTTTCAAACTACGTCGGTGCGTTGGATTGCTCTTCTGGTGATGATGCCGTTGACTGTTTTGGGGCAGGGAAAAAAACCGATCCAGGCCTCAGCGGTACGGCAATTTTGCTGGCTTGATACGGCGGCCGAACACGGCTACGAGCAACCTCATAATCCCGATGTTTTGGCAGGAGCGCCGCGTAGTCACCTAACCTGGTTTCGGATTTTCAACGACCGGCGCGATACCGCTCACCTCGCGTATTATCCGGGACCGGCCGCCAGCGTTGCCGTGTGGGAACTCCATCATGGGAGGAAAAGGAAGCTTCCATTCGACGAAGAACGCACGTTTTTTTTGACCGCCCGGGCTACCTGCACGCTGTCGATTCCGCCCGGCGATACGCTCTTGTATAACGTGCTATCGGTGACCTACGATTCGCCGTACACGGGCGCTCAGGGATGGCTTCTGAATCCCGGGCAGTTCGACACCTTCTTTGCCTTTTACGACGGCGCGGTAATCGGCGATCTATTGTTGTACATCGC
>Ga0206891_10152_pt1 | contig 20973 bp, 21 predicted proteins | sample Alteio_BWOrgHeat_55_FD_153246 | JGI IMG/M metagenome (GOLD analysis project Ga0206891, IMG submission 153246) | Enriched cells from forest soil in Barre Woods Harvard Forest LTER site, Petersham, Massachusetts, United States - Alteio_BWOrgHeat_Nextera7 ...
GGTAAAGGTCGGTAACTATTGAATATGCCTTCCAGCAATCAGCCTTTTCGCTTTCGGGTGTACTATCCAATATAACCCGGATGGCAAAAAGATCATAAACCTCCTCGAAGGGGATGGTCTTTTTCTTCATTTTATTCCAGATGGAATGAATAGACTTCGGCCTTCCAAAAATATCAGCCTCTAACCCCTGGCTATGCAACACTTTTTTTACCGGTTCAATAAAATCCCTGATAAATTTTTCGCGTTCGGCTTTTTTCTCATTTAACTTATTTTTGATGAACTGGTAGGTTTCTCTTTCCATGTATTTCATAGAAAGGTCTTCGAGTTCCGATTTTATGGCATATAACCCTAACCGATGTGCTAAAGGCGCATATAAGTAAACAGTTTCTGATGAAAGTTTAAGCTGCTTGTCGCGCGGCATAAACTCCATGGTGCGCATATTGTGTAAGCGGTCGGCCAGTTTTATCAAAATTACCCTTACATCGTCAGCAAGGGTAAGCAGCATTTTACGGAAATTCTCGGCTTGCAGCGAGCTGTTTGTATCAAATACACCCGATATTTTAGTAAGGCCGTCAATTATTTTCGCGACTTTTTTTCCAAATTCCTGTTCAATGTCATCCAGCGATACGTCGGTATCTTCAACAACATCATGCAATAAAGCGCATACTATAGAGGTGGTGCCCAGGCCAATCTCTTCGGCGGCTATTTGCGCTACGGCTATTGGATGATAAATATAAGGTTCGCCCGATTTACGGCGCATATCTTTATGGCTTTCCAAAGCCATATCAAATGCTTTGCGTATCATGCGCTTATCGCCTTTTTGCAGGGTTGATTTACTTGCGCGCAGCAAAGCCCGGTATCTTTTTAAGATCTCCGTCTTTTCTACTTCAAGGTCAATCAGTAATTCTTTCATAGTCAGGCATTATCAGTATAATATCATAAACTTGCAATAAACTTTTAAATTGCAGGTTATTATAAAATACCAAAAAAAAATGCATTAATTTTGCAGTAAGTAAAATTATGAAATTAATTGGGCTTTTATTAGTGTTTTGTTGCTTAATGGGTACATTAAAGGCTCAAACAACTACGCCTGCATTCCCAAAAACAGGCAAAAATGATACCATAAGAACTTATGTCACCCTTTTAAATGGCGAAATGGTACCCTGGATAGTTACCGAGGACATAACCATATTTGATACCCGTATATTTAAAAGCGAAGCCGACAGGAAGGCTTTTAACCTGTTAAGGTATAATGTGCGTAAAGTTATACCGTACGCGCACTTTGCAGGCAGCAGGTACCGACAATTACAGCGTGACCTTGCCTTAACCGGCGATAGCAAAAAACAAAAAGAACTGGTAAAAGCCTGCGAAACCCAGATCAAAGACATGTTTAAGAGAGAGATAGAAAACCTGACAATTAGTCAGGGTGAGATATTAATAAAACTAATAGACCGGGAAACAGACAATACTACTTATGATGTGGTTAGGCAATTGAAAGGCGGTTTTAACGCTTTTTTACTGCAATCGGCCGCGCGGATATTTGGACATAACTTAAAAGAAACCTACGAACGAGACGAACAACATGATATTGAGCAGATACTCCAGGAGTCGGGTTATGATTCTTACAGGAATTAAAAAATGAGTAGTAATACCATCTACCAGTTTAGCGCTAAAACAATATCAGGGCAGGAAATAAGCTTATCCAATTATCAAAACAAAGTGCTTCTTATTGTAAATACCGCCTCTGAATGCAGTTTTACTCCCCAGATAAAAGATCTCGTGGCTTTAAAAAATGAACTTGGTGGAAAGGATTTTGAAATACTGAGTTTCCCTTCTAATGATTTTGGCGGCCAGGAACCCTTGGAAAACGAGGCAATAGTAGCTTTTTTTGAAAAGTATGGCGCTAACTTTCCGATATTTGAAAAAATGAGGGTACGGGGGCCATACGCCCACCCCTTGTATAAATTTTTTGCTGATAAAAAAGAGAATGGCGTATTAAGCTCTGTTCCCAGGTGGAACTTTCATAAGTTTTTGATCAGCAGGGCGGGCGCGGTAACAGATTTCTTTTACCCTTTTACAAGTCCTACCTCTTCAAAGATCAGGAAAAAAATAGGGCGCTTGCTGGCAGCCGCCCATTAATTATTACGTTTAAACTATGCTTAAGTTAGATATATTAGTTTTATCCGTTCATCCTGACGATGCCGAATTGGGGTGCGGAGGCACGATAATAAAACACATTGCCCTGGGAAAAAAAGTTGGTATAGTCGACCTTACCCGCGGTGAATTAGGTACACGCGGCTCTGCGGAAATACGCGGCAAGGAAGCCGCCGCTGCTGCCGAAATACTCGGCCTTGCTGTGAGAGAAAATTTAGCCTTACCTGACGGTTTTTTTGAAAATACAAAAGAATACCAACTAAAAGTTATTGAAGCCATACGCAAATACAGGCCTGAAATTATTATTACCAATGCTTATCACGACAGGCACCCAGACCATGGCCGTGCGAGTGACCTGGTTTATACTTCGGCGTTTTTATCAGGCTTGCGAAAAATAGAAACCCATGCCGGAGGTAAATTACAGGAACCCTGGCGCGCCGGAATGCTGCTGCATTTTATACAAGATGAATATATTAAACCTGATATACTGGTTGATGTTACCCCCTACTGGGATAAAAAAATTGAAAGTATACGGGCCTATAGTTCACAATTTTTTAACCCTGATTGGGAAAATGAACCCCAAACCTATATCTCATCACCGGAGTTTATTGAAGTAATTGAAGCCCGCGCACGTGAGTTTGGGAAAAACATACGGGTAAAATATGCAGAAGGCTTTACTTCCCGCAGAATTTTAGGCGTGAGAAATTTGTTTGATCTTTTGTAAATCCAAAGTTTTAATCTTTAGATTCAAACCCTCACATATTCAAAACGATTATTATCGTCGTTTCTTTCCCTTTTAAGCTTGTGTTCTTTTGCGAGTTTTAAAAGGATGCCTGATAATTCGGAAGTTTTAAAATCAGAGTTATACTGTTCTTTACAGTAATCGGCAATTGCCGATATGGAGTGTGCTGTTTTAAAAAAATCGGTTACAAGTAACTGGTTCAATATTTTCGTAGCGCCGGGTTTTTTACGCCCGTGAGGATCCGAATGATTCCCGTTATCGGCAGCAGGCCTTTTGGTGCCTTTTTTTGAAAAAAATTCGTACCCGTCGGGCTCGCTTTTTTCAAACTCGATCATAACATCCAATAATTTATCAACAACCCTTACCTGTACGGCTTCAGATTGAAACAAATTAACAACTTCGGATATCTCCATTAATTGCTTTTTTAATTTTTCGATTGGCTTGCTCATGATATAAAATAGGCTACGGGATAAATATTATTTCATACAGCTTAACAGGGGCAATAATTAGGATATGAGCCTGTTAGCGAAATAATAATAAAAAAGATAACGCAAAAATACGATTATAGTATATTGCAAATAAGCAAAGTTTTCTAATACCATAAAAAACAGGCACTTGTAGCAAAAATATTACACTTTTATAGCTTATTCGCTATTTTTTGAAGAATATGCAGGCCTTCGTCAATATTATTTTTTTCAATAATAAGCGCCGGCCTGAACCGTATGGTATGGTTGCCGCAGCCTAAAAACATTACGTGATTGTCCATGCCCAATTGTATAAATTTATCCCGGGTGGTTTTATCCGGGAAATCAAACGCGGTAAGCAGCCCTTTGCCCCGTACATTGCTGATGATGGGTACGTTGCCGGCAATATGTTTTAGTTGATCCTGTAAATATTGGCCGTTTTCGGCGGCTTTGGCGCATAAGTTATCATCCTCAATAATTTCAAGTATTTTGGTGCTACGCACCATATCAACCAAACTGCCGCCCCAGGTTGAGTTAATGCGCGAAGAAATTTTAAATACATTATTTTCAACTTCATCTATACGTTTACCGGCTAAAATACCGCATACCTGCATCTTTTTACCGAAGGCCAAAATATCGGGCCGGGCATTTTCGCCAAAATGTTCATGGCACCAAAACTTGCCGCTCAGGCCCACGCCGGTCTGTATCTCATCATAGATCAGCAGCGCTTCGTTCTCATCAGCCAGTTGCCTTAATTGTTCCATAAACTCTCCGCGTACATGGTTATCGCCGCCTTCAGCTTGTACCGGTTCAATTATAATGGCACATATATCGTCCTTATTATCGGTGAAAGCCTGTTTGATCTGTGTAGTGGATAAGGCCTCCCTTTTTAAAAGATCAGCATGGCTGCTTTCCGTATAAGGAAAATTAACCTGCGGAAAAGAAACCCGCGGCCAATCAAACTTAGCGTACCATTTTGTTTTAACGGGCAGCGTGTTGGTTAAACTAAGTGTATAACCCGAACGGCCATGAAAAGCGTGTTCAAAATGCAGCACTTTAAACCCCCGTTCGGTAGTATAGCCTTTGGCGAAGTTTTTTTGAACTTTCCAGTCCATAGCGGTTTTAAGCGCGTTCTCAATTGCCAGGGTACCGCCCGATATAAAAAAAGCATGAGGAAGATATTCGGGGATGCCCACCCTTTCAAAAGTTTCCAGGAACTGGGCGTATTGGGTAGTGTATATATCGGAATTCGACGGATTGGTGAGCGCCGCCAACACCAGGTTTTTTTTAAACTCTTCATCATTCAGCATTTTGGGATGATTATACCCCAATGGCACCGACGCGAAACAGGTAAAAAAATCAAGCAGGGTGCGTTTGTTTTTCGAATCGTAAATGTATACGCCCTTGCTTTTCTCCATATCAAAAGTAAGGTCGAAACCATCGGCCAATACATGCTTTTTTAATGTTTGCTGTACATTTTCTGGGGAGACGGATAGCTTATACATGGGAGGATGCTTTGTGCAAATTTACTAAATGATGTGCAGATATGCGGATATGCAAATGTGCAGATGAATTATTTAAATGCAAGCATACCATTTCGAACATACTGAGAAATCTGGTCATCGCCCAAATTTGCACATCCACACATCAAAACTTCTCCTTCATCCCCAGCAAGCCCCAAATACCACCGCTATGTATAGCCAGGATACTGCTGCCGGGCTTAAAGTAGTTTTTGGCTGCCAGGTCATAAATTGCATAAAGCATTTTGCCCGTATAAATGGGTTCTATCAATATACCTGTCGCGGCTATGAATTTTTTTACGAAAGCAATAAGGTCATCATTCACCTTGCCGTATCCCCCAAAATGGTAGCCGGTATGCAATTGGTAATTTACCGGTGCGGTTAAAAATTTATTGATCTCTTCTGCCACAAAACATCCGTTTTTCAATACGGGGACAGCATGGAAAGCTGTTGATAGCTGATGGCTGTAAATGCCGTTAATAATTCCAGCAGACATGGTACCGGTACCCGCCGCGCAAAAAATATGATCGTAAGCTTCCGTCAGCTCATCAACAAGTTCGCTGCACCCTTTGACAGCTTCGGGCGACGCGCCGCCTTCATTAATAAAAAAGGCTTCGTTATCGGCGGCAAAGTATTTATTAAACAATACCGGCTTGTCACGGTAGCTTTCGCGGTCTGTGAATATCAGGTCCATACCATGCAGGCGGCAAAGAAAAAGGGTATCGTTTTCTACCTGTTCGCCGCGCACTATACCGATAGCTTTAAAGCCAAATTTGGCCGCCGCGGCGGCTGTTGCCAACAAATGATTGGAGTAGGCGCCGCCAAAGGTTACCAGGCGGGTTTTGTTTTCGGCCTGCGCTTGTTTGAGCAGGTATTTCAGCTTGCGCCATTTATTTCCTGATATAATGGGATGTATCAGGTCATCCCTCTTTATAAAAACTTTTAAGCCCTGTTCATCAAACAATTTATCATTTATTTGATGAACAGGGCTAAAAATCTCCAGGTCAATATTCATTAAGCTATTTAGAAGCCTAAACCTACGCCAGCATTAGCCGAATTGTAGCTGCCGCCTACGCTATATGAAGCATAAATACGCAATATCAACAAGTTCAGCTGGAAACCAAAATCGGCACGCATGCTACCGGGTATGCTGGTTTCTGTTATGTGAACCGGGTCTTTTACCACTGTATAAAAAGTGCCTTGTCCCGTACCTGTTGCTTGTATAGGATAATTTCCATATATACCCACATCTGTATTAGCGGTTTGGTAACCTACCGATGCAAATGGCGTAAAGAACAATAGCCTTTTTGAAATAATTGCCTGAACATTTACACCACTAAAAACACCATTCAAATGCTGTGTGCTAAAATCAGCTGTCGGCTGGCCGGGGACCGGGGTGGCACCGGCATCAGGCTGAACACTTAAACCTTTTGTATAAGTAATGCGGTTATAATTTACAGCTATTGCCAGATCAAAGGGTTTCGGAACCTTTTTAGCAAAATCCTGTATAATATCATGTTTAATACCAAAGCCAAACATAGTAACAGAACCTCCGTTACTCCCTAAATTGATGGTAGGTGTAGTGCGGATGGTTATATCGGTATGATGAACCAAACCTATGGTAAGCTGAATATCGGGTGCCGGAACATAATTCTGTATTACACCTTGAGGCATTTTAAAGGATGTGATTTTATTTCCGTTATCATCATTAATACGCAATACCGGTTGTGCACCATTTTTGTCACCGGCAAATGTTTGGGCAATGTTTGTTGGCGATGAAGCATCAGGTGTTAAATGGCTTGATAAACCGATCTTTGTGACATCAAAAGTTTGTTCGGCAGTAGGTATCTGGGTAACATTCGCCGTAATACGAAGGTCAAAATGTAAAAGTTTTTTTGTAGCAGCGGTATTGTTCCATCCGCTGTTCAATCCAACACCAAAACCTTTGAATAAAGGCTCAGCAAAAGCTTGAACCAGTTTTGTAGCATCGCCCGGGCTTGATTTGATCAGTTGATCAAAGCCGCCGCCGTTATCGCTGCTACTCTGTGCACTTGCCTTGAATGCACCAGTTGTTAAAATTACTAAAGTAATTAGGGAGTAGAGTTTTTTCATAATTTTAAATTAATTCTTAAGGATTTTAAGAATATAAATGTAATATATATTTAGTAATTACCAATATTTAACCGTTAATGTTAATATTTTTCAATGCGCATTTAGCTGAAAAAAACGGCTATTTTTGTGCAAATGATAAAAGAGCCCGATGTATTTGAACAGGATGAACAGGATTTGTATGAGCATCTGCGTATAACGGTTGATAAAGGGCAATCACTGTTACGCATTGATAAATTTTTGATGCACCGGGTTGAAAATGCGTCGCGCAACCGTATTCAAAACGCTATCGACGCGGGCAATGTACTGGTAAATGATAAGGAAATAAAGGCCAGCTACAAGGTAAAGCCCCTTGATGTTATATCGGTTGTGCTGCCTCATCCGCCGCGCGATACTGAAGTATATCCAGAAGACCTGCCGGTTGATATAGTTTATGAAGATGATGATGTACTGGTGGTTAACAAAGCCGCCGGAATGGTGGTTCATCCGGGTTATAATAACTATACGGGCACGCTGGTTAACGCGCTGGTTTACCATTTTCAGCAATTACCCACTTTACCGGGTAATGATGGGCGGCCCGGGCTTGTGCACCGTATTGACAAGGATACTTCGGGTTTATTGCTGATCAGCAAGAATGAGCGGTCTATGACCTACCTGGCCCGCCAGTTTTTTGATCATACCATTACACGTAAATACATAGCTCTGGTTTGGGGCGACCTGGAGCAAGATGGTACGGTAAGCGGCTATATTGGCCGGAGTGTGAACGACAGGCGGGTAATGTCGATTTATGATGACCCCGAAAAAGGGAAATGGTCTGTCACGCATTATAAAGTTTTAGAACGGATGAATTATGTTACCCTTGTAGAATGTGAACTGGAAACTGGCCGTACACACCAAATAAGGGCACACTTGAAGCATATAGGCCACCCTTTGTTCAGTGACGCTACTTATGGGGGCGATAAAATTTTAAAGGGTACGGTTTTTACCAAATACCGGCAATTTGTTGAGAATTGTTTTGAGCTAATGCCCCGCCAGGCCCTGCACGCGCAAACGCTTGGATTTACACATCCGTCAACAAAAAAATATATTCATTTTGAAGCGCCCCTACCGCAGGATTTTGAATCTGTTTTACAAAAATGGCGTAAATATGTTAAGATAGATGGTTAGATTTGAGACGTGAGATTTGAGATTTTATCTTTTTTATTTCATTGGCCGCTCTCATATCTTACATCTAATATCGCATAGCTAATATGACACCATTATACATCAATTTTAACGGAGAAGTATTACCGGCCGATAGCAAACTGCTTTCGGTAGCTAACCGCGGGTTTAAATATGGCGATGGCTTGTTTGAAAGCATGAGGATGCTTAAAGGCCAGTTAAAATTTGCCGGTATGCATGCCGACCGTTTACAGCGCGGCATGAAGTCCCTGAAAATGGACGGCTATTCGCAAATGGACGATTATTTTTTAAAGGAGAAAGCCGAACAGCTATCTATCCGCAATAAAGCGAAGAACGGGCGATTGCGGTTAACTGTATACCGCGATTCTGAAGGGTTTTATGCCCCGTCGCAAAATAAAGCAGGGTACTGCCTGGAATTTCAGCCTGCTGATGATTCGCGTTATGTTTTAAATGAAAAAGGTTTAATTGTTGACCTGTTCACCGATCTGCCTAAGGCATGCAACTACCTGTCGAACATTAAAACCTGTAATGCGCTCCTATATGTTATGGCGGCCCTTTATAAAACCCAGAATAACCTCGATGAAGTATTTTTGCTTAACCAGAACGGGTTTTTATGCGAGGCAGGCAGTTCGAACGTATTTGTCTGGTACCAAAACCATTTATACACTCCTGCCTTAAGCGAGGGGTGTGTGGAAGGCGTTATGCGGCAGGTAATTATTAATATCGCTCATAAAAATAATATACCCGTTACCGAGGCGCAAATTAATCCCGAAATTTTATACGAGGCCGACGAGGTTTTTTTAACCAATGCCAGCCGGGGTATACAATGTGTTATGGGTTATGGCATACGCCGGTATTTTAACAAAGTGAGCAAAATGCTGCTGGATGAGTTGAATAAATTGTAATAGATTGAATTATTAATTTTTAACTACATTTGATATAACCATTATTAACACAAGTAAACCTCAAATTTGAACCAATAAAATGAAATCATCATTAACCCTGTTTTGTTGCGCGTTTTTAATTACTACGTCGGCATTTTCACAAAAACTTACCAATAAATGGACATCATTATTAACCCCCGACGGGCGTAATTTTGATGTATTTATAGGCATCCCTCATAAAAGCGTTACCGACCCTAAATTGGATGGATGGGATAAAGGTGATGGTATGAACACAGGTACACCGCTGGGCTTAAACAATGACCCTTTACATGTTTTTACTATTGAGATGGTTGACGGCCAGCCGGTATTGCATATTTCGGGACAGATATTTGGCGGTTACAGCACCAAAGAGGAGTATGGCAACTACCATTTAAAAGTTGAATTTAAATGGGGTGAAAAAAAGTATGAACCCAAGTTGACGGTGAGACGAGATAACGGCATATTATTTCATGGTAAAGAGCCACGCGACCAGTTTTGGCACGTTTGGTACCGCGCACCCGAATTCCAGGTAGAGGAAGGCAATATGGGCGACCTTTATTCCCTGGCAGGAGTTGGATCGGATGTGCATGCAAGAGTAAAAGATACTGTTACTAAACGAGGCTGGATATATGATCCGGCAGCGCCTTTACACTATTTTGCATCATGGGGAAAACCCGGCGAACCCCAACCGCCCAGCAACCTGTCGCATTTAAAAGGTGATTTTGAAAAACCGAATGGCGAATGGAATACTATAGAGCTTTATTGCTATGGCGATAAAGCTGTTTATGTAATTAACGGGCATCCGGATATGATGTTAGAAAATATACGCACTGTGCCAAAGGATGGCAGCCCTACAACCCCGCTTACTAATGGGCATATTCAATTCCAATCAGAAGGCGCAGAAGCTTATTACCGCAATATTCAGATCACCAAACTGGATAAAATGCCTGATTTTAAGTTTTAATAAACAAGCATAATTACCCCACGAGTCATTGCGGGGAACGAAGCAATCTCTACGCCGACGAGCATGGAGATTGCTTTTTTTTAGAAATAATCTTAAAAAAATAATTGATTCTTTATTGATTTGCATGTATAGGGATTGCTTCGTTCCTCGCAATGACGCGCTGAGTAACCTACAATTTCACACCTCTCAAAAATTCCTCAATAGCCATACGTTTCTTACCTTCCAACTGCACGTCGGTAACGCTTATAAAGCCATCCTGCGCGGCAAATTTTAAATAGGTTTTATTATCGGTTAAAAAACCGCCGGGTTGTATGCCGGGCTGAGCTAACTGGCAGTCGGCACGGTATATTTTAAATGTTTTCCCGTTAAGCTGCGTAAAGGCGGTGGGGAGCGGGCTTAAACCACGTATAAAGTTGTAAATGTTTTCGGCAGGCTGGTTCCAGTTAATGTTGCAATCTTCTTTAAAAATTTTTGGTGCGGTTTTCAACTCCACATCTTCCGGGATCTGTGTGGTTTGCGGCGATTGGTTATACCGGCCACTTTCAATAGCTTTAACTGTTTTTACTACCAACCCCGCTCCTTTGTTCATTAAACGGTCATGCAATTCGCCCGCGGTTTCGTGGCCTGTAAGGGTTACTTTTTCGGTAAATAATATATCGCCGGTATCAATATCATGTTTCAGGAAGAAAGTAGTAACACCACTTTCTTTTTCGCCGTTAATTAATACCCAGTTAAGCGGGGCCGCTCCGCGGTATTGGGGCAGCAGCGAAGCGTGTAAATTAATGGTGCCTTTATCGGGCATGTTCCAAACTTCTTCGGGCAGCATACGGAACGCGACCACTACCTGCAGGTCGGCCTGTAATGATCTTAATTCGGCTAAAAATTCGGGGTCTTTTAAATTGGTTGGTTGTAAAATTCGTAAGCCGTTGGCAACCGCATATTGTTTTACAGCCGATTCAGTTATCTTCTGGCCACGCCCGGCGGGTTTATCAGGTGCGGTTATTACGCCTGCAATTTCAGAGCCTGCCTTAATTAATTCATCTAATGATGCTGCAGCAAATGGGGGCGTGCCCATAAATACAATTTTCATGTTGAAAATATAATAATTTTATCTGATAAGTTATGCCTTATCAAATTAAATTGAATGAGAATTGTTTTAATTAAAAAATAACCCGCTATTTTTTATTGATATAATAAATATTTGCGTCTCATAGCCTTGTAAATGCTTAGTGCAGGCTCCCAGCTATGGCGTATTTCTGCCTCACTTTTACCGGCTTCAATTTGTTTTCTAAGCTCTTCGTTACCTGCAAGCTTTGTAAAGTAGGTGTTAAAAAAATGCTGTTTATCGGGGAAAGCCCGGTACAGTTCTATCAGCCATGATAAATTAATATGGCCACTCTTTATAATAATATTGGTATCATAATTTCTCAGGTCTATGCCGTAACAAACCTGTTTTTTTTGCGGTGGTTCCTCACTCATGCCCGGTATGCTCACCGGGGTAAATGAATACCGGTATTTCCCTTTTAATAACGGATGGCCTATCTCCTGGAAAGGAACCAGTGTACCCCGGCCCACACTTAAACTTGTGCCCTCAAACAAACACAAGCTTGGATAAAGTAATACCGATTGATTAGTATTTAAATTAGGCGACGGGTTTACAGGCAGCTGATAGGTTGATGAATGCATATAATTTGCAACCTTAATTATTTTTAATTTACATTGTATATGGTTTTTTAACCACCCTTCGCCATTTATCATTTGCGCATATTCGGCAATGGTCATGCCGTGTGTAATGGGTACAGGGTGCATACCAACAAACGAGCGATATGCGGTATCTAAAACCGGCCCGTCAACAGTATACCCGTTAGGATTTGGCCTGTCTAATATCATTAGTTCTATGTTATTTTCGGCACAAGCTTCCATCACATAATGCAGGGTAGAGATATAAGTATAAAAGCGGGCGCCTACATCCTGTATGTCAAATATAACCAGGTTAATATTTTCCAGGTCGGCAGGCGTGGGTTTAAAATGTTTGCCGTAAAGCGATATTATGGTCAGGCCGGTTTTGGGGTCAATACTATCATCAACCAACGCGCCGTTACTTGCATTGCCCCTGAAACCATGTTCGGGGCCAAATATTTTTTTTATTAATAAACCCAGCCTAAGAAGGCTATCAACACTGGCTATGCGGCTGTTGCCGATAACCGAAGTTTGATTAATAACCATTGCGATATTTTTCCCTTTCAGATAGCCGGTGTATAGTTGGGTTTGGTCCGCCCCCGGAATTATGTTTTTTATAACCCGGTGTTTCTCCTTTTTTAATGAACGGCGGGGTTTACTGTATAATGGAATAACCATACCCTGCAGTAAAAAAACTATTAACGCTAATTTTACAAATAATTTTATCCTTACCATAAAACAGGTTGCTTCCTCAATTTAAAAATATCATTTTACCCGGTAAAACCGCATATTTGCGAAGTTACAAAAAATAGGTGCCATTGAATTTCGCATACTTTATAGCGGGCCGTATAACATTCAGATCTAAACGTACCTTTTCAAAGCTGATCGTACGTATAGCTATTATTGGCATTATGCTCGGCCTGGGTGTAATGATCTTATCATTGGCTGTTGTTAAAGGTTTTAAACAGGAAATAAGAGAAAAAGTTCGGGGTTTTGACGGCGATATCCGGGTAGTAAAATACGATCTTAACAGCTCGTACGAAAACTCCCCTTTTATAAAGGATGATAATTTTGTAAAAAAAATACAAGCCAACCGCCTCATAGCGCATATAGCGCCTTTTGCTACCAAGCCGGGCATTATTAAGGCGAATAATGAGATAGAAGGTGTAGTACTTAAAGGCGTTGATAAAACTTACGGCTGGCCGTTTTTAAAAAACAACCTCGTAGCCGGAACAACAATTAATTTTTCCGACTCTGCTGAATCAAAAAAGCAGATGATGATATCAAGAACTACGGCCAACCGGTTAAAGCTTAAGGTTGGCGACAGACTGCTGATGTACTTCGTCCAGGAGCCTTTAAAAAGGCGGCCATTTAAAGTCGTTGGTATTTTTGAAACCAGTATTGAAGACATTGATAAAACGTATGTTGTTGGCGACATCTCACTAATAAAAAAATTAAACAATTGGAGCCCTGATGAGATTGGAGGGTACGAGCTCAGGGTAGCTAATTTTGATGAGCTAAACACTGCGGCTGGTTTTGTTGACAGTAATTTACCTATCAAACTTAAATCGGCTACGGTGGTTGAAAATTATCCGGTGATATTTGAATGGTTAACCTTGTTAGATACCAACGCCCAGGTAATGCTTGTTTTAATGCTGATTGTAGCGGTAATTAATATGGTATCGGCATTATTGATCATGATACTGGAACGCACCACCATGATAGGCCTCCTAAAGGCTATGGGCGCAAGCAACTGGAGTATCCAGAAAGTGTTTTTATACAATGCCTGCTATTTAATAAGCCTGGGGCTGGTGTTTGGCAACTTGTTTGGTTTGGGGCTAAGCTGGTTTCAGTTTAAAACTCATTTTTTTAAGCTTGACGCGGCATCTTATTACATGACATTTGTACCTATACAATCCAACTGGATGGATGTGATGTTATTAAACGCCGGAACAATGCTCATTTGTTTACTGGTGCTTATTGTTCCGTCTATGCTGGTATCCAAAATTACTCCAGTGAAAGCTATCAGGTTTAAATAATTTCATTTAATTAAAAAGCCGTTACTTAATAGATTAAGCAACGGCTGATATATTAGATATGAATCAGTTGCTAATTAGTCCTGGTTAAATCATAGGTGTATGATAATGAATCGCCATCTGTGCCTGTAATTTTAAAATTTAACCCATTTAAGGTATACAGGTATACCCCGGCTAAATGTGTTTTTACAGGAAAGCCCATTGTTGGATAGGTAGCATCATTAAACGCAATATTATATTGATTTTCGCTAAAGCTGCCATAGCTTCCCGCATGCACGATTACGGTGTCGCCGGTAACTGCATACCCCGTACTTGTTGATAAAACTAATTGTATATTAGCGGTGGCTGTATCATATTTTAGCGTTGTTTCATTTTTATGTATACGTGTGAACTTGCCTTGAAAAGTACCCAAAGGATAGGGGTAATTATTTGTATCCGGACCGGCATTCAGCCCGTTTTTAACGCAGCCTGCAACCAATATCAATAATAATGATAGTGGAAATAAATAAACAAGCTTATTTTTCATTACTATTTTATTAATTCTGTTTAAAATTAACAATTTATAACATTTTAATTTTACAATTATTTATATTTTTTTTGCTTCTTCCCAAAAAATATCCATTTCGGCAAGGCTCATATTATATAGCTGTTTGCCGCTTTCAGCAGCCTTATTTTCAAGGTATTGAAACCTTTTAATAAACTTACGGTTTGTTTTTTCTAATGCATCTTCGGGGTTGATATTGATAAAACGAGCATAATTAATGAGCGAGAACAGCAGGTCCCCAAATTCGCTTTCTGCCTTTTCATGATCGATCATGCTTTCATCTTCCGCATTAAATTCATTTTTAAATTCCTGCAACTCTTCTTCAACTTTTGCCCAAACCTGGCTTTTTTCTTCCCAGTCAAACCCAACTCCGCGTGCTTTTTCCTGTATACGTGAAGCTTTTACCAGGGCCGGTAATGATGCAGGCACTCCCCCTAAAACCGATTTATTACCCTCCTTTAATTTTATCTGTTCCCAATTACGTTTTACATCAGCCTCATTGCTCACTTCAACATCGCCGTAAATATGCGGGTGCCGGTTAATGAGTTTTTCGGCTATACTGTTCAGTACGTCGGTTATATTGAAATGGTTGCCTTCGGATGCTATTCTTGCGTAAAAAACCAGGTGAAGCATTATATCGCCCAATTCTTTCTTTATTGCGGGCATATCAGTGCTTAAAATGGCATCCGACAGTTCATATACCTCCTCAATGGTAAGGTGCCTCAGGCTTTCAAGGGTTTGCTTTTTATCCCACGGGCAGTTTATACGCAGATCATCCATAATAGTGAGCAGACGTTCAAATGCTTTAGCGGGAGTTGATGCAGGTACTGGCGGGATTATGGGCATGGTTCTGATGTGCAAATGTGCGGATATGCAAATGTGCGGATTTTTTTAATGTGGTAATGAGTGATTATTCATAAATAGACAGGCATTTGCATATTTACTCATCTGCACATTTGCACATCTACTCATCTAACCGCTCTTAACATTTCGCGCTTGCCTGCCGCACCGGGTATTTTTTGTATTTGCAGGCCCATGCCTTTTAATAGTCGTTTAAGGTTACCGGTGATAGCATAAGTAACAAATACTCCACCCGGTTTCAAGAATTTCAGGGTATGGCCTATTGATCCCTCGTTCCACATTTCGGGTTGATGGGCTGCCGCAAAGGCATCAAAATAAATTACATCAAATTGCTTTGCCGACTGGAAATCTAACAGTTTGCAGTTAGCAACTTGCAGTTGGCAGTTAGTGTTTATTTCAACAGGGCGAAGTAACGACGCGAGATAATTGCTGATGAACGCCTGCCATAAAACTGATGATATATATTTCTCATAACCTGTTTGGCTGATCATTTCGGCAGTTAACGGATAGGCTTCAATTCCCGTATAGTTGAGTAGTGTTTTTCGCTCTTCACAAAAACAAGCGCTTAGCAAAAAATTAAGCCCCGAACCAAAGCCAACCTCTAATATCGACACATCCTTTACCTGATTAATGTCTAAAAAATAACTTAATCCTGAATTTACAAAAACGTGTCTGCTCTCCTGCAAAGCGCCGTGCCGCGAATGGTAGTTTTCGCCTACCCCGGAATTATATATGGTATTTGATCCATCGTCTGTTGGGACTATTTTTAGTTCATGATTCATATCAACCACCAACCATTAACTCAACAATAGCGTCACTTAGATCGTAAACAGGAACTTTATCAATTTTACCTGCAATAATGCTGGTAGCCGCTGCCGACCGGTAGCCTGCGGCGCAGTGTACAACTATTGGTTTATTGTCGGGGATCTCATGCAAGCGTTCACGTAATTCAGGCAAAGGTATGGTTAACGCGTGACTGAATATTTTACCCGCGTTAATTTCGTTCCAATTGCGGGCATCAACTATAGTATAGTTTTCGGGATGATCTTTGAAATCATCGAACGCGATATCTACTGATCGTATTGCATTGTTAACTTCTGATAAAAGCGCGGCCTTAATATTTTGCTCGTAGCCAATTTTGGCAGCTTTTTTTATTACGGTATCCAGGCTTTCATTCGTAGCCGCGATCAAATAAAATTGTTCATCGGGCCAAACTATTGATCCAAGCCAGGTTTCAAATTTATCGCCGTCCTGCAGGTTAATAGCGCCTTTTATATGGTTGTGCCTGAAATCGGTATTGGGGCGCGTGTCAATAACAGGTATATTTTTTTCAAATGCTATGTTAACCTTTGGTTTGGAAACCGCATCAATACTTTGCTGATATGCCGGCGCGCCTTTTTTATTCAGGTCAACATCAAACCCAAAATAATGCGGAATAAACGGCTGGTCGGCAATGATCATTTTAACAAATTCCTGTTCGCTCATAGCCTGCAGTGCGTAATTTTCTTTTATTTCGCGCCCTATGGTGCTTTGCAAGTCGGGACTTATGTTTTTGCCGCAAAGCGTACCCGGGCCATGCGCCGGGTAAACGGTTACATGGTGCGGCAAACCCATCAACTTTCCGCGGGTAGAATGGTATAGCTGCCGGGCAAGTTCTTCTTTTTTCGCTGTAATATTCCCTGCCTTCTCGCGCAGGTCGGGGCGGCCCACATCGCCCACAAATAAAGTATCGCCCGTAAACAGGGCCCTGTCATAACCATTTTCCTGCAATAAAATGCAGATCGAATCGGGCGAATGGCCGGGCGTGTTTATAGCCTTTAGCGTAATATCGGCTAAATGTATGCTATCGCCATCATCAAAACTTTCGTGTGGATAAGCGGCCCCCGCCAATTTACTGGTATATATTACCGCGCCTGTTGTTTGATGAATTTCCAGGTGCGAGCTTACAAAATCGGCATGAGGATGAGTTTCAATTACGCCTGTTATGTCGGCTTCATTGAACGCGGCAAAATCATAATAGGGTTTGGGGTCGCGGGCGGGGTCTATAATCATCATTTTTCCCATCCTTATTATAGCGTAAGAAGCATGGGCCAAACCCTTATCGTAAAATTGATGAATGATCATTGGGTAAAGATAATAAGCCCCCTCTAAATCTCCCCCGGTAGGGGAGACTTTTTTTACGATTGTTTTAACCCGGTGCACCTGGTCCGGGGTGAACCACCCTGGTCCACTAACCTGTTTTTTAATTTTTTACAATAATATATTGTAAATGAGATATTTATAATTTAATATGTTGATTTAAGTACGACACGGTTTGTCGTAGTATGCTGTTATTTTTGGAGAAAATATTAATTGTATGGAATACCTGCTACTTAATAAAACAATATTATGGGACAAAAGGACGAGATAACAACAATACTTAGCCGGCTAAAAAATGCACCACAGCATTTCTCAGATAAAGGAGACTTAGCGGATATTTTCAGCAAGGAATACTATATCAGCGAGGTTTTATTTTACAGCAAGTATTTTCAACGGATACCCAATTTTATTCATGAAATAAATATTGACTGTCAAAAAGCTATAAAATGGTTTTGCACAACCTACCAGGATGATATTACCGATCATTATTTTAAAAAACTCTATTTAAATGAAAGAAGAAAAATAATAGTAGATAAAGTTTTTCTTGTATTATATGATGACCTCATCGTACAATTTGATACCGATCTTGCAAAGGTGCGCTTTCTGTTTAAATCTTCTCCTATACCATTAATTGAAAGGATGGCTGGTGAAATAAGAAAATTTAAAAAACCGAGTCAAAGAAATACGCCTAAAATTTCCCTGCTTTATAAAGACAGTTGTGGTTTTGATACCAAAACCTTAACCATTAAAAAGCCAAAACTAAATATCGCTGATAATTACAATGATGATTTTTTAGCGGTGCACCAGGTAATTAAAAATAGGCTTAACCGCAGGAATGATAACGGGTTAGTATTACTGCATGGTTTGCCGGGAACTGGCAAAACCTCGTATGTGCGCTACCTTTCGGCTATTGTGCATAAAAAGATAATTTTTTTGCCCGTGAATATCGCAAAGGAGATCATCGGACCTGACCTTATCCCGTTTTTAATTGACAACGCTAACTCTGTATTTGTAATTGAAGACGCGGAAAGTTTGATTGTTGACAGGCTACATAATAATGAACCCTCGGTATCAACTTTGCTGAACCTATGTGATGGCCTACTTTCCGATTGTCTAAATATCCAGATCATTTGTTCCTTTAATATTGATATTTCAAAAGTGGATAAGGCGCTGATCCGTAAAGGAAGGTTAATAGCACTATATGAGTTTAAAGAATTAACGGTTAATAAAGCGCAGCTGCTCTCTGATAAATTGGGTTATAATACACAAATAACTAAGCCCTCCACACTATCAGATATTTATAATCAGGAGCAGTGTGAATACGACTCTCCCAAGTTGAAAGTGGTGGGATTTTTTAATTGAATAATTGCGATATTGTAGGAATAAAATATATTAAATCAATATAAATTATGGACAACCTAAGATACGACGAAGAATTAGAAGAATTAATTAAACTAAAAAAACTAAAATGGCTACCATGGGTAGGTGAAAAGTATGCAACCCATGAAAATAAAATACTTTTTATTGGAGAAAGTCATTATGCAAAAGACCCAGAAGACAGGCGAACATATGAATGTAAAGGAAAAACGAGGGAGATAGTGCGAAATATGGGAGTTATTGGCCATAAGGCTGATGGCGATACTTATGATTCAAAATTCTTTGTAAATACCCATAACCTGATATTCGGCAAAAATGGTTTAGAGAAAAATCAAGACTTTTACGATAATATAGCATTTTATAATTTTGTTCAAGAACCAATGGATGGTAAAAATGGCAGACCGAATCAAAATCATATGGAAACGGGAAGGGATAATTTTCTTGAACTGCTCAAAGTTTTAAAACCATCCATGTGTATTTTTTTAGGATTTGGAGCTTATAAAGCCATTAATAATTCCAAATTAGGATTAGTTAAGGAAATGGAGTGGAGTGAAAAAATAGGAAGAGGAAGAAGAAGCAGCAGGGGCCGTTTCGGCAGTATACAAACTCCTCACGGACATATTATAAAATTAATCTTTGTTAAACATCCAAGTAGTTATTTTAGTTGGTCAAGTTGGAATGAGTACTTATTTAAGAAAATACCAGATCAAATGAACTGGTTTAAAGGTTTAGCAAGCGCTAATTAATTCCCCCATGCCCGCCCTAACCCCCATTTTCCGCCAAATTATTCTACTCCAATTATTGCAGCAAAAAAGAGAGGGTGTAACCTTACTGCAGATAGCCGAATATATGACCCACCGCCTGGATATTGACGGCCATAAATATATTGAACGGAATTTTCAACGGGATAAAACAAGCATATACAGAGACTATAAAGTAGAGATCAGCTATACTGACAGGGTTTACCGGATAGTAAATTCGCCCGCAGAACTGAGTTTACAGCTATTGGAAACTTTTGATGTGATGAACATTTTATTACAGAAAGAGGAGTTTACAAATCACCTGGTGTTTGATACGCGCAAGGCAAAGGGGCTGGAACATTTCCAGAAGCTATTGCAGGCTATAAAGGCATCGGTATGGGTGCGTTTTAATTACCATAGCTTTTTTGATGATGAGGCAAGCAAACGCCTGGTTGAGCCTTATGCGTTGAAAGAATACAAAGGCCGCTGGTACCTGCTGGCAAAGGATACTGACGATGAAAGGGTAAAGACTTTTGGTTTAGACCGTATGACAGCCCCTGCACCAACTAAAAAGAAATTCACCTATCCGGATAATTTCGACCCCTTATTAAAGTTTAAAAACTGCATCGGCATCATTTCGGATGATGATTATGGGCCGCCGGAGGAAGTGGTTTTAGCCCTGACGTCGGACCAGTATAATTATTTGAAAAGCTTGCCCTTGCACCATTCCCAGCGCGAAATTGAGGACCCGCCCGGAAACTATTTTATTACCCTGAATGTATGCACTACCTACGAACTTGAAATGGAAATATTAAGCTACGGCGAATCGGTAGAAGTGCTGGAACCCGAATATTTCAGGGAAAGAATAAAACAACGGCTGCAAAACGCGCTTAACTTATATAAGCCCTTCTAAATCTCCCCCGGTAGGTGAGACTTTTTTTAAAAATAAATGTCATTTCGAACGAGGTACGAGAGAGAAATCTATACACGCGTTCGGATTTGCATGTGTATAGATTTCTCTCTGTCGTTCGAAATGACAGGGTTGTTTTATAAAAAAGTTTTGCCGATTTTTAAAAATCGGCAAAACTTTTTTATCACTACTCACTACTCACTACTCACTACTCACTACTCACTACCAAACCCTAATCCTATCCTCCGGCTTTTTATACATTTTATCGCCGGGTTTAATATCAAAAGCCTTGTACCAGGCGTCAATATTGGTAATGGGCGCGTTAACTCGGTGCTGGCCTGGCGAATGCGGATCGGTCAATACCAGCTGCGCCGCACTTTCGGGAGTCTGGTTGCCTCTCCATATCTGCGCGTACGATAGAAAGAAACGCTGATCAGGAGTAAATCCGTCAATTTTTTTGGTTGAATGCCCTTCTTTGGTTTTCTTAAATGCCTCATAAGCCACATTCAGCCCGCCCAGATCGGCCAGGTTTTCACCTAAGGTTAAGTGGCCGTTAAGGTGTATGGTATCATTTACGGTAAGTTTATCATATTGTGAGGCTACCATTTCGGCACGTTTTTTAAACTTG
>Ga0206891_10153_pt1 | contig 20818 bp, 20 predicted proteins | sample Alteio_BWOrgHeat_55_FD_153246 | JGI IMG/M metagenome (GOLD analysis project Ga0206891, IMG submission 153246) | Enriched cells from forest soil in Barre Woods Harvard Forest LTER site, Petersham, Massachusetts, United States - Alteio_BWOrgHeat_Nextera7 ...
ACCCGGGGGGTATCGGGTTTCTTTCGCACGGAATCCGGCTGGAGAGGGAACGTCGGTCGATTGGCCGTCAAATCTTCATAGTAGGGCTTCCCCTTGCGCTGCGCTGTGCACGAAAGATGAAAGGCAACAGCGATCATAAGAACCAGGTAACGTTGGCCATTCATGGTCTTACTCTTCGATGACAATACAACGGCCCGCCTTAATGTCGTCTTCCACTTTTTTATATTTGACATCCCTGACAACGCGGCCATCGGGATATTGCACGGCAACCTTGTCGTTGCGACCGGCCACTTTTTCGGATTTCACCGGCATTATCTTTTCCTCCACCGGGCGCTGTTGTCCCTGAGCCTGACCTCCGGACAACAGGGATTGTGACTCCTCCTTCTGCTCAATCAGTTTAACCCGGTTTCGGGGGACTTTTATTTCCTGGACTTCGTCCATCTCCTGCATCGGAATATCCGCTTTCATCAGGAACGAAATAGTCTCTTCATTTACTTTCGCGATAAACCGTTTAAAGGCTTCAAACCCTTCAAACTTATAGATCAGCAAAGGGTCCTTTTGTTCGTACACGGCATTTTGAACCGACTGTTTGAGGTCGTCCATATCGCGCAAATGCTCTTTCCAGTTCTGATCGATGATCATCAGGGTAATGGCTTTTTCCATGGCCCGAAGCAATTCCGCATTTCCCGTCGCCAGGCATTTTTTCAGGTTGGCAAAAACCACGATCTGTTTCGTGCCGTCGCTGAAGGGCATGGGAATATTCTCCATGGTAGCACCCCGCATCTTGTCAAAATTCTTTACCGTCGACAACCATTTTTCGGCGATCGCCTTATTTTTGCGCTCATAGGTATCCAGCGCCTGGTGATAAATTTTTTCTGTGAGCAGGGCATCATTTCCCTCGGCGAGCTCATCGGCGCTGATTTGAATATCGAAGCCAAGCGTACCCAATACGGCCAGTTTGAAATCTTCTGCGGTACCGCCCGCTTTGGCACTGATGACCATATCTTCACACGTATCGTAGAGCATGGTCAGAATATCGAGTTGCAGACGTTCTCCAAAAAGGGCATTCCGGCGCCGTTTGTAGATCACTTCACGCTGCGAATTCATCACGTTATCGTATTCCAAAAGGCGCTTTCGTATTCCAAAATTGTTTTCCTCCACTTTCTTTTGGGCGCGCTCGATGGAATTGGTCACCATTGAATGGGAAATAACTTCACCTTCTTTTAATCCCAGGCGATCCATGATTCGCGCAATCCGTTCGGGCATAAACAAGCGCATGAGGTTGTCTTCGAGCGAAACATGGAATTGGGAAGTTCCGGGATCACCCTGGCGCCCGGAGCGCCCGCGAAGTTGCCGGTCAACACGACGGGATTCGTGGCGTTCGGTTCCGATGATCGCCAACCCCCCGGCCGCGCGGGATTCCGGCGTCAGTTTTATGTCCGTTCCCCGACCTGCCATATTCGTGGCAATCGTGACCGTCCCGGGCTTTCCCGCTTCGGCCACGATCTCAGCCTCACGTTGATGCTGTTTGGCGTTCAAAACATTGTGCTTGATTTTTTTGAGTTGGAGCATGCGGCTGAGAAGCTCCGATATTTCGACGGAAGTCGTTCCCACCAGGACGGGGCGACCCGCGCTGGTCAACCTCACGATTTCATCTACGACCGCGTTGAATTTTTCACGGATCGTCTTAAAGACAAGGTCATCTCCGTCTTTGCGGGTGAGGGGCTTATTGGTTGGAATAGTGACGACGTCCAGTTTATAAATGTCCCAGAATTCGGCAGCCTCCGTTTCCGCAGTTCCCGTCATTCCCGCCAACTTGTGATACATCCGGAAATAATTTTGCAGCGTGATCGTGGCGTACGTTTGAGTGGCGTCCTCCACCTTTACATTTTCTTTTGCTTCGATCGCCTGGTGAAGGCCGTCGGAGTATCGCCGCCCGTCCAGGACGCGCCCGGTTTGTTCATCGACAATTTTTACTTTTCCATCCACAATGATGTACTCCGTGTCGCGTTCGAATAACGTGTAGGCTTTCAGAAGCTGGTTGATGCTGTGGATACGCTGTGACTTCACGGAGTAATCACGAATCAATTCCTCTTTCCGGTGAATCCGTTCTTCCGCCGACAAGCCCGGTTCTTTTTCAATTTTGGTGAGTTCGGTCCCGATTTCCGGCAGGATGTAAAACCTCGGGTCTTCTCCTTCACCGGTGATCAAATCGATTCCTTTTTCGGTCAGGTCCACCGAGTTGTCTTTTTCGTCAATCACGAAGTACAGCGGCTGATCGGCCTCCGGCATCATTTTCTTGTTATCCTGTAAAAAATAATTTTCAGTTTTCTGAAGAATATTCTTGGTGCCGCTTTCGCTGAGGTATTTAATGACGGGCTTGTATTTCGGCATACCGCGATACGAACGGAACAGGGATAAACCTCCGTCTTTTTCGTTTCCTTCGGAGATTTGCTTTTTTGAATCGTTTAAGAACTGGTTAACCAGTTTTTTCTGCGCCTCGACCAGTTTGTGTATTCTCGGTTTTAGGTCGTAGAATTCATGTTCGTCTCCACGCGGTACTGGTCCGGCGATAATGAGGGGTGTGCGGGCTTCGTCAATCAGGATACTGTCCACCTCATCGACCATAGCGTAGTGGTGCCCGCGTTGTACCAATTCATCGGTTTCGCGGGCGCCGTTATCGCGCAGGTAGTCAAAGCCGAATTCGTTGTTGGTGCCATAGGTGATATCGGCCTGGTAAGCCTCCCGTCTTTCGGCAGAACCCGCCTCGTGCTTGTCGATACAGTCGACTTTAATGCCGTGGAATTCGAACAAAGGTCCCATCCATTCGCTGTCCCGCCGGGCAAGGTAATCGTTGACCGTAACGATGTGAACGCCGCGCCGGGCTAATGCATTGAGAAATGCCGGAAACGTCGCCACCAAAGTTTTTCCTTCGCCGGTTGCCATTTCCGCGATCTTGCCTTCGTGCAGCACTACGCCCCCGATGATCTGAACGTCGTAGTGGACCATGTCCCAGGTGATCAGGTTTCCGGCGGCCATCCATTGATTATGCCAGCGCGCTTTGTCGCCCGCAATCGTGACGTTCGGATGTGTGGCGGCATATTCCACATCATAGCCCTGGACGGTAACCTCCAGAAATTCGTTCTCTTTAAATCGTTTTGCTGTTTCGCGAACAATGGCAAACGCCTGGGGCAGTACTTTTAATAAGGTTTGTTCCAGTTCCTTGTTGCGTTCCAGTTCGAGTTTATCAATCTGTGAGAAAATGGATTCTTTTTCGTTGAGATCAAGTCCCGGGTCGTTCGCGATTTTCGCATGCCACGCCGAAATCTCATCGTCAATTGATTTCAGCTGGGCATTAATATACTCCTGGATTTCCCGTGTCTTTGAGCGCAGTTCATCATGGGAAACGCCGACGAGTTTTTCTCCTTCACGCTTCGTTTCCTCAACCTTGGGCAAAATGTGCTTGATGTCCTTTTCCGACTTGGTTCCAAATAATTTCGCAATCAGGTTAAGCATAAAAGACGATTGTGTTTACTTTCTGCCTTGCGGTCGGGATGGCAATTTGCCATACGGGACTGCCTGGGCTCCCAAAGGACTGCAAAGTTAAAGATTTCGGGGGTGCAATTATAGTTCCAAATCGCCCTCAAATACCATTTTGGCAGGACCAATAAGGAAAATGTCATGAAATGAGGCAGGCGGTCGGTGGGAAGCGGTACCATTGCCCGGGGCTGCCGGTACGACAGGTCCAGGACTCGTTTTGAATTCGACCGAAAGCTTACCTCCCGCTACGTTGATCGTCACCGGCGACTGATAGCCTTTCTTTACCGCCGCGAGGGAGACCGCGGTCACTCCTGTGCCGCAGGAGAGTGTCTCGTCCTCTACGCCACGTTCGTACGTACGCACGCGTAACGTTCCTTGGTCGACGGTCTCGACAAAATTGATGTTCGCTCCCGCCGGTTTAAAGGCGTCGCTGTAACGAAGTTTACGTCCTTCTTCAACAACCGCGTAGTCGCCGACTTTATTGACAAACTTGACGAAGTGAGGCGAGCCGGTATCGACGAAAAATCCATCGTTCACTTCCCTGACGTCGGGCACATCGTTCATGCGCAGACGAATTTGCCCATCCGGGAGAACCTCCCCTTCGTGTTCGCCGTCGTAAGCCGAAAAACGCGTCGTTCCGGAGACGAGCCCCAACCGTCCGGCGAGGTCGATTGCAGACCGGCAGCCATTGCCGCACAAGCTTTGGGTTCCATCACCGTTGTAGTACACGATCGCAAAATCCAGGTGGGCATCTTTTTCCAGCAAGACGATGCCATCCGCCCCGATGCCAAACCTTCGGTCGCAAATCCTCGCGATCTGTGGCGTCGTAAGATGAAGGTGCGCCGTCCGGTTATCGACCAATACGAAATCGTTGCCGGTAGCCTGATATTTATAAAAATGGATTCTCATAGGACGCGACCGGGGCCGATGACCCTTATTTTACTTCTTCATAGTCGACATAATCGCCGCCTTTTATGTTCCCGCTTCTTCGTTCCTTGTGCGGCGCCGCATCGACATTGATTTTACCATCGGAAGGACTTCGCGGCGGATAACGATTTTGTTGCGACGAGACTCCGGCGCGGAAAAAAAATCCTCCGATTTTGGAAATAACGTAGATGGCGAGGGCCATTATAATCAGGAAGCGAAGCATATCGAGCAGGAACGGTATCCCCTTAACGTTATTACAAAGGTATAAGTTTTGAGCAATTGATAGAATCCATTGGTGACGGCTTGGGCCGTCAAAAAGTGGTCGGCGTCATAAAAAAAGGGAGTTGCCAGACGGCAAATCCCTCTTTGAATATTGTTCGGGCCGCCTAGTCGTTTACGTTTTCCGCTACAGTCGGCTGCCATTCGGACATGTCGTCGTACTTTTTCGTTCCATTGCCTCCGGTGGCAACAAACGCCCGGTTTTCGAGCACAAAAGAAACGGCTTGATAACGGGCGGCGCGTTCGTACGCGGTCATCCTGGTCCAGGTCATCGCGATGGGATCGAACTGATAGACCAACGGAGTTGCGGCACCCGCCGTGCTAAGCGTCCCGCAAACAACATACCCCAGGTTGTTAAGCGTGAAAGCAGCAGCATTGCTTCGGCGAACGCCGGTTTTGAAATCGTTGTAGTTCCCGTTTGTTGTCGCTTCGGTTTCAAGGAACCATCCTCCGCGAGGATCGTTCGGGTCGAACATCCAAAGGTCGAATTCGAAAACACCGTTGCTATCGCCGCCAAAGTAAAACACCTTTCCGTTGATGGTAAGTGTCATGGCACCCTCCCGTTTGTCGCCGGGGAATTGATCCTGTTGAATCCACGTATCGGTTCCCGGATTGTATTTGTAACAGTCAGAATAATAATTCCCGTCATAGCCACCTCCCACGTAGGCGTTTTCGGCGGTAGCAAAGGCCACTGCATTGTACCGGGGAGGAGGAGGAAACGGCACTCCATAGCCGAAATCGTGGAGGCGTGTCCACTTGCCAGGGTAAGACAGTGCGGTATGATTGATTGTGGTGTCTGTTTGGCCGGTGGGGTCAAACACCCAAAAATCACCGAGTTCTACCGAATCAGTCACCAGGTAACGGTTAAACCCTGTGCCTACATAGCCCTTGCCCCCGATGCTGAACGAGACCGAGAGTTCGCGGCCGGTTCCAGGAAACGGTGCAACTTCTTTCCAGAATCCGGAATCAAGGTTAAAGACCCAACAGTCCTGAAGGTATTGGTTGCCGTTTTTACCGCCGTATCCTAACCCCACGTAAGCGTTGTTGCCGATCGTAAATTCGAACGCTCCAGATCGCGGGGCTCCTTCAAATGACCAAACGGAGTTTACCCAGTTCCCCGCAATTGTCGTCGGGCTTGAGCCGCACGAGGAGAACAGCAGGAAAATGACCGCCACGGCGGGCACGGCCACCCAATTTATTTTTTTCATTTTTACTCGTTTTTTTTTCATTGATCTGCGGATAGGACAATAAAGTATATACTTAATTTCATCAGAAATTGCTCATTTTTTCCATCGCCGACGTAAAGCCGGTTGACCGAGTTTCGCACACCCGGATTTGGAAGCTGCAAAAATAAAGCATTATCGTTATTCGTCTCCAATGTTAGTTGATTGTTTATAAACGTTGTCACGTCGAGGTTATAACTAGTGTTTCCGTAAGGATCTGTGTAAAGACCGCCGACGGAAAAACTGTTGGTCAGGATATTGTTGACCGCGTCTACGATGCCTACCGATACCTGCGGGGGGGGTAGCGTCTGCTGGTCATAAAAAGTTGTCACCGGTAACATTTGCAGGGTCGCTCGCGTGCATTGAAAATTGCTTTGTACGAAAAGTAAATTCCGGAGGTAGGGCATTTCAATCCGCATGGCCACGCCGGTTCCTCCCTGCAGGTAGATCATATTTTCTGTCTGCGTGGAGGGGAGAATATCAGTGGCATGATGCAGCGGCGCAAGTTTGGTGGCACTTCGATCAGCCTGGATTTTGTTGTAGTAAATGTTGTTGGCGGAGATGGTAAAGGCGATGTACTTATCGGCAAGCACGGGCGGCACGACGGTGAAGTCGTGGTAATATAACCGCATCTGCAAGGAGGCGGTCTTAAAGCCCATGAAACATGCGTTGGTGAGCGTGTCGGGAACCAGCACGAGGCCATTGAAGAATTTCCGGAAATTATCAAAATTGTTAAGATTCGGATCACTCGTCTGCATCATGGTCATCAGGGTACGACCAAGGTCATCCGACAGGGGAATTTCGAGACTGTCTTTTTTATGTGGATCGGGCTGATAGGTGATCGTCCCAAGTGCCGGGCCGTTGCGGTCAATAGAAAATTTGTCGACGTTATAGAGGACTCCACTAAACAACTGCAATTGCTTTTTCAATTGGTATACTGATATCGTCTGAGCAGGAATCGTGTCATAAAATGAGTAGCCGTCGCGAATCAAGTGGAGGGTTAACGCGGTGTAGCTGGTGGTGTTCGGATCGAGGGCGACCAGGCTCGACGGCGGCGCCACTTCGAAAACCCCGAAGGATGTGGTAGGGCCAAGTTTCTGATCCACGTAGTGACCTACCAGAAGCCGGGTCTGAGAGGATGTTATTAAACTATCCGCCACAATCGTAGAAGCCCGAAAAGTAACGGTGTCGATGAGGGCAACATCAAACGGCTGGCTCACCACAAACCCACTGCCAATTTCGGAAAGCGTCTTATTACATCCCGTCAAAAGGATGACAAAAAAAAGGAGGATATAAACAGAGAGTCTCCGCATTGATAAAACCAAACTTCAGATAGCCTTTGAACGCTTCATCTTCAAAAATAGTACAACTCGTATTCGACAAGGGACCAATTTTTAATTACAAAAATTGCAAACTCGTCTGTAATCCATTCAAAATCGAACTCCGGGAGCCAAAATTTTCGCAAGAAACAAAAAAATATTGATAAATTTGCCCCGCAACAGATGAAAGAACTTGCATCCATATTATTTTCCCGATCGCTCCTGTATCGTCGGACGACGTAAATTCGTTTTGCTATTTTAATCCTTTGTAAGAAGCTTGTGAGTATCCGAATCGGTTGGTTTTTCGTGTTCCTTTTTTTTGCCGTTTCTGCCAGGGGCCAAAACATTCCCGGTTCTGTTTATTCGGTTTTTGGATTTGGCGACATTCGCGATCGGTCTTCGGCCTTCACGCGCGCCCTCGGAAACACGGGAATTGCCGTTCGCGATGACTATAATATCAATATTGTCAATCCCGCGGCGTTAACTTCGGTCATTCGTCCGCTTACTTCCCTTTTTGAAATCGGCACGAATTACGGCCGCACGGATTTCAATACCAGCAACGCCTCCTATTCAGCCCGGTATGGTTCCCTGGTCGGACTCAATTACTGGTTCCGACTTGGAAATAAGTGGGCGAGCACCGTTGGTGTCGCGCCTTACAGCAATGTCTCCTACAATATCCTGTCCTCGCGGGTCTTTGGTGCCGGGTATTTACCCTCGCCCATTCAGTACCAGGGCACGGGCGGCATTAATCAGTTCTACCTTGGAAACGCTTACGATATTCTCAAAAACCTAACGATTGGCGGCAATGTATCCTTTTACCTGGGAACGGAAAAGAAGGCCAACGTCGTGGCTGCGACCGGCGTTTCCAGTCTATTCGAAGTCGATGAGATCCTCCAGACTAGAGGCGCTAATTTCGACCTTGGTTTACAGTATTCGCTGTCCATCAAAAAAACCAAGCTCATTTTCGGCGTCACCTGGGATAAGGGCGCGTGCCTAACCGGAACACAGGAAATTGCGATCGTTAACCCCATTACGTTTGACACCTTGAGAAAAACCGACCGACTTGTGCTCCCCACCCGATTGCCGCCCAATATGGGGTTCGGCCTCGGATTGAAAGCAAATCGGTCCACGTTCGCCGCCGATATCAAGTATATCAACTGGAAAAAGGCCGAGTGGGATGAAGTAGAGCAATACCGAAACGGGTTCAAATACTCAGCCGGATACGACTATCGGGGTGAATTTGGTACGTACAATTACCTGAAATCAATTTCGTTCCGCGCCGGGGCATGGGTGGAAGATTATCCCATTGCTGTTCGCAATACCTACCTCACCACCTGGGGATACACGATCGGTATCGCACTGCCCATTCAGGGGCCCCGGGCTACCGTCGGCCTCAACTATTCGGTAACCCGGTTGGGAACGACAAAAAGCGACCTGGTCCAGGAGATTTCCCGAAAATTATCGCTCGATATTATTGTTCGCGATGTATGGGGCGTCAAACAGAAATTTGACTGACGGCCTTGTCGGCTGTGCCATGATTCGAACCTTCTTTTTTTTACTGGCGTTAGTTGCATTGCCCGGATTTTGCTCGGGCCAGCGCATTACCATGAAAAAAACAGTCGGTGGCGTTTCCTTTGAAACCGATACTCTTATCCTGAGTTCAAGGCAGGTACTTGAAATCCTGGAAAATGAACCTTTGCCCCATGAAGAATTCCGGAGAGCACGACGGAGTTACGCCGCCGCCAGCATTCTTGGATTTACCGGTGGACTGATGATTGCCTTGCCTGTTGTTTCCGCCGTCGTGGGCAGTGCACCGCAATGGGGCTGGGCGGCAGGCGGCGCATTGCTGATCCTGACTTCAATACCCCTGGTAAAAGAATTCACCCTCCACGCACAACGGGCGCTTGATGCCCACAACAAGCAATTTTCCACGCGCGTAGTCAGTAATGTCTACTTCTCGGGTACCGGCCTGCGGCTTACCCTCCGGTTTTAGATCCTTTCAAGTTTTTCCCGCGTCCTTTCGTTTTGAACATTTCCGGTGTTGAGCGTGGTAGCAGGCTCGAACAGCATTACATGTACTTCGCCCTCGGCCACAGGACGGTGCTCCACACCTCGCGGGACAATGATCATTTCGCCAGGCCCGACGATCTCCGTACGGTCGCGAAATTCCATTTTCATAACACCCTTGAAGACCAGAAACAATTCATCCTCCAGCTCATGGTGATGCCAGACAAATTCGTCCTTGAACTTGACCAGTTTTACATATTGCTGGTTAAGTTCCCCTATAATCCGCGGGTTCCAGTAGTCGTTGATGGCCCCCAGCTTTTCATTAATGTTTATTTTATTCATGGTTTAAAAATTTCCAACCGATCGTCAATAACGTCTGTGCCCGCAACACGGGTCCCCCGAAAGGCAGGCGCTGTGATCCCCGTCTCAAACCGAACCGGTGTATAAAAGACGCGGGCTTCGTCCCACAAACCCGACTTGATAAAATATTCCAATGTCGCCTTTCCCCCTTCCACCAGAAGCGAATGAATTTTTCGTTCATACAATTCGGCCATAAGGTGCTTCAAAAAATCCTCCTCCTTCAACCGGATAAAAAAAAGATTCTTATGTTCCTCCTGCTTGAGCAGGTTGAAGGAGTAGGTCATTTGCGATCCGTCGAACAAGGCAAGGTGTCGGGGCAAACGCAATAACCGATCAATCACAACGCGGATTGGATTTCGTCCGGACCAGTCGCGAACCGTCAACGCGGGATTGTCATGTTCTGCGGTTCGAGTGCCCACTAAGACGGCGTCTTCCTGCGACCGCCATTGATGAACCAGCTGGCGGGAGTAGGAATTGCTGATCCATCGTGATTCAAAATTCATTTTCGCAATGAACCCATCGGCAGTTTGGGCCCACTTCAGAATCACAAAGGGCCTCCGGTTTTCCATGGCCACAAAAAACCGTTTGTTGAGTTCCCTCCCTTCCTGTTCCGATACGCCGACGTGTACGTCGATTCCTGCTTCCATTAGTTTTCGAATTCCCTGACCGCTGACGAGCGGATTGGAATCAGGGGTAGAGATAAAGACTCTTTTTACATCCTGCGCTATTAACAGGTCTGCGCACGGAGGTGTTTTTCCAAAATGGGAGCAAGGTTCCAAATTGACGTACACGGATGCTCCCCTCAAAAGGCGTTTATCTGCCACGGCCTGAACAGCGTTCACCTCTGCATGGGCCCCGCCGTAATGTTGGTGCCAGCCTTCGCCGATGATCCTCCCGTCGGAAACCACGACGCATCCCACGCAGGGATTCGGGCTGACATTCCCCATTCCGAGCCGGGCAAGCTCGAACGTCCGTTTCATAAAAAGTTCATCCGGGGTCACCATGGTATTGTCGGAATCCAACGAGCGAATCCTGAGGAATTCAATAAAATCCCCATTAACATTGCAAAGATCATTTTCAGATGGCTAATTCCAAAGACGTTTTTTCAGACCTGGCGCGCCAAATTACGCTAAATGAACCGGTGGAAGAGATCGAGAGCATTCTCTATCTTTTGTTTGATCGCCACTTCGGACTTTCGCGAAAGGATATTCTCGCCGGCAAAAAAATTGATTGGGATGCGGCGGCCGGTAATGTATTCATTCGGCGAATTAATAGTCACGAACCGATCCAATACATTCTCGGCGAAACCGATTTTTATTCCCGGTCTTTTCGGGTGAACCCCACCGTGCTGATCCCGAGACCGGAAACAGAGTTATTAGTCGACGAAATTCTTCCACTCGTAATCGGTCACACAGCCCCCGCGATTCTGGATATTGGAACAGGCAGCGGATGCCTGGCGGTCACGCTCGCAAAAGAGTTGCCTCTTGCGAAAGTCACAGCGACTGACGTAAGCCCTGCTGCCCTGACCGTCGCCCGGCAAAACGCCATTCGCCATCATGCGGAAATTGAATTCATCCTTCACGACATATTAACCTCGGAAGTACTGGGCTCACATCCCGACATCATCGTGAGCAACCCTCCCTACATTACGCAAGAAGAAAAGGGTCTGCTCAAAGAAAATGTGTTGAATTACGAGCCGCACACGGCGCTCTTCGCGCCGCCAACGGATTCGCTGGCGTTTTACCGGGCCATTGCAGCCTATGGTGAAAAAACAGTCCCGGCGGGCGGTTCGGTGGTAGTCGAAATCAACGAGCGCTATGGTGCCGCTGTGTCGGCGATCTTTATTGATCTTGGATTTCGAGCCGCGGTTACCAAAAAAGACCTGAACGAAAAAGACCGGATTGTCGTCGCTACCCGCTAAGGCTCAAAAAAACAGACGGATCCGCCTACCCAGGTCTTATCTTTGTTGAATTTCACTCCGATCATTTCCCCACGGCTGAGCCGTGCGAGATTGGTGACGAGTTGCGGCCGTTGCTGGTCGTCGTCCCACAAGAACAAAAGCCGGATTTCCACTTTTACGCGGCCATCGGGTGCCTCAATGACTGGCTCATAGTGAACCTTTCGCTGCAGAATAAAATTTTCGCGTTCGCCTTCAGGAATGGCGGCCAGGTCCGCGGGCGAAACATGGAAAACAATTCCCGTTCCCGAAAACGAAAACAAGGGTTTCAGTACATAGTTTTCGAGGTCCGGCGGAAAGGATGTAAACTCATCCAGGAACTTGCATTCCGGGATGTACGGACTGCTCATCAGCGGCATCGTATATTTGCTGATCCGGAAAAACCAATTGGGATGACCTGCCCAACTGACATCAACATCCTCGAGGAGGTTGAATTGGAGTTTCAAATCGTTCCTTTTTAGAAGCTCATCAAAAATCACCCTGTTATAAATCCGTTCGATGGCGATTTTTTTTCCGTCGCGCTGGTAAAATAATTTCTTCCCTTCCCGCCTCACATCGCCAAGGTGAACAGGCGCAATGCCCGTAAGGTGTTGCGTGATGATGAAGTCGATAGCCGTATTTTGTTCGAAAGGATCAATTTCCAGAAGAACGACGTTTTCAGCGGGATATCCGCCGAGCAATGTCTTTTTTAATTGCTCCCGGTATTCTTCAGGCGACAACCCGAAATGGCTGGAGAAATCGGGCGGTATGTCGAAATGTTTACGGTATTGATCCGCCAGAAAATCCTGAAATCCGAAAAGCGACGGGAAGCCCTGCATTTCGATGAGCCTCGGCTGGAGTTCCCCGCGTTCATCTTTTACGATGGCAAAATCAAGCGCTAAAAATAAGGTGTGACCGGTCTCCTGGGGAACAAAAAGATCCTTTGGAATTGCTTTTTCGGTCAGCTTTTTAAAATCATCCCGCACCAGAAAATCGACAATAGAATCGGCCGCACGGGTCAGCTTTTCTTTGAATGAATGGGGAACGAAAACGGGTGTTTCTGCGATCCTGAATTTTATGGCAAAATTGTGCGACCGGTTAAGATCGGTCAGGAACCGGTTGTAGTTCTCTTCGGAGAATAACGTGTTGTATCGCTTGCGAACCGAGGGGATCATCGTACGCCCTACTGATTCAATGCCCGTCGCAAAAAAGACGGAATGATGGTCTTGTAGGTAAGCTTTATTTTGTCGGGTTCATTGACCATGCTGAGCATTTGCGAGTATTTTTTTTCGCCATGTTTATCGACCACGATTTTCCGTTTATCGTCCCGTATCAGGTAACGATACGTACCATCGGAATCTGCTTCGGGATGGAATTGAGTGCCGATGATCGCTTCATTAAAACGGATCGCCATTACGGCGCGTTCGAGGGCCACAAACGGTCTCTCCTTTTCGATGCACAGGATATTTCCGCCGCCAGACCAGATTTTTCCTTCGTTAGGTTGAACGATCTGATAGTCGCGGGAATCGACTGCGTAAAAAGGGTCCTCGAGTCCGTTGAACAGGGGTTCGCTTCTTCCTTCTTTGGTAATGGTGACCGGCAGAACACCGAACGCCGTGCTTTTGCGTTTGGTGACTTTCGCGTATCCGTAATAACGGCAAAAGATCTGGAAAGAATGGCAAATCAAAAACACGTGTTTGCGCTGAAAGGGGTTGTTGCGGTTATGCTGGAGGATGCCGTTCATCAGTCCAAAATAATTTTCTTCCCAGGCGGATCCCTGACTGGCCAGGGGACTTCCGGGCCCACCCGAAGAGAGGTAAGCATCGAAACTAAGGTCGGCGATTTCGTTTTTGGATCGCACATCAAAGCGTTGAGACTCCACCGTGACCGGCGATTCTTCTTTGAATTGATCGACCAATTGTTGTATGCCGCGAATTCCTTCGTTGGGTTCACCTTCGTTAAGATCGAGAATGGCAATGCGCATGGGAATCGTTTTTAAGGGTTATGGGTAAAAATAAGGGTGTCTCTTTAAGGCTTCTTGAGTTACGTTCCGAGCAGGGTTTGTTCGGTAATAAAGTCTACGACGCTTTCCAGGTTTCCGGTTTTTTGATAGACCGCCAACTGACGATCGGCACCTGTTCCGGTCTCCAAAATCGTCCTGACATACTGGAGGGCATGCCGGCTTCCCAACTCATCGACCACGTCATCCACAAAATCGAGGAGTTCCAGAATCAGACTTCGGGTGTCGACTTCTTCCTGCTTTCCAAAGTCGATCAGTTTTCCGTCGAGCCCATAACGCGATGCTCTCCATTTATTTTCGTTGATCAACGCACGATTATACAGGATAAAACTCATATTCTGAAGTCGCAGTTTGTACAATTTCGCCACGAGCGCCTGAAAGATCGCCGCGATGGCAATCGTTTCCTCGATTCGCATGGGCACATCACAGACCCGAAACTCAATGGTATCAAAGAAAGGATGGACGCGGACATCCCACCATATTTTTTTCGCGTTGTCGATGCAGCGGGTTTTAATAAGCAAATTGACATAGTTCTTAAAATCATCCCAATCGTTAAAATAATCGGGAACTCCGGTGCGGGGAAATTTGTCGAACACTTTCGTGCGAAAGGATTTGAAGCCGGTGTTTCGGCCCTCCCAAAAAGGGGAGTTTGTCGACAGCGCATACACGTGCGGAAGAAAATAGCGCACCGTGTTCATAATATGGATGGCGGTGTTCTTGTCGGAGATGCCCACATGTACGTGTAAGCCGAAAATCAAATTCGAGCGCGCAGCTTCCTGCATTTCGTTGACGATTTCATCGTAACGGGGATTCGGAGTAATGAGCTGTTTGCTCCAGTGCGAAAAAGGATGAGTGCCGGCAGCGCCGATTTTAAGTCCCAGGTCACCCGCTACATCGCTTACTACTTTGCGGAGTTTAACAATGTCGCGGTACGCTTCATCCACATTCGCACAAATTCCGGATCCCACCTCGACGACCGCCTGGTGCATTTCGGCCTTGACGTGGTCCTGCAAAATTTTCGAGGCCACTTCAACAATTTTCTGGTCGTGGGAAGTCAACTCGCGTGTTCGCGGATCAACCACCATATATTCTTCTTCAACCCCCAGCGTGAATTTTTCCATAGGTCGCTTTTTGATGGCTACTTCTTCGCGGCCTTCGGCCTGGTATTCTTTTTTTCGGTCGGCTGGGGATGGTGTTTCAGGAAGGATGCCACGGCGTCTGTTACGAACGTGCCCCAGGTCAGGTTGTTCTCGCCGGACCGTTGCTGTTGTGCCCGCTCGATCGCCATTTTCGCAGCATGCTCGACTACCCATTCGAAATTTTCCTCGCCTACCGATCTGACCTCGGCATCGGGCGCCGGGTTGCAGAAATCAATCGCATACGGTACACCATCCCTGACGGCCATTTCCACCGTATTAAAATCGTATCCCAGGGCATGGTTCAACGCCAGCACATCATCGTGCACTTTTTTCAATAATTTTTCAGAGGCAGGTCCTTTGTTGACGACATAGCGCAAGTGGTGAGGGTTGCGGGGTTCGTATTGCATAATCCTCACGTATTTTCCCCCGAGGCAATAACAGCGGAAGTAGTCATCGAAGACAATTTCCTCTTGCAGGAGCATCACGAGCTGGGCGGTTTCTCGGTACGCGTGAAAGAAGTCGTCCGCGTGGTGAAGTTTGTAGACACTTTTCCAGCCTCCACCGGCATGAGGCTTCATGTAGGCGGGCCAGCCGATGTAGTCAAAAATTTTATCCCAGCCCAGTGGAAAGGCGAGGTTGCTGAAGGAGCTCTCCTGCGTATCCGGCGGCCGTTCGTGGGAGGGAAGAATAACCGTTTTCGGAACCGCCACGCCTATTTTCAAGGCTAAGGCATTGTTAAAAAATTTCTCGTCAGCGCTCCACCAAAAAGGATTGTTAAGAACAGCCGTCCCCGACAGCGCTGCATTTTTAAGGTAAGCGCGATAAAAAGGAACGTCTTGTGAGATCCGGTCGACAATCACGGCATAGCCATCGCCGACACCCTGTTCGACTTTGTCGATAACCACCGGTTCGGCGTGAATGTCACGGAGTCCTTTTTTATTAATCCGTTCAACGAACGCCTCGGGAAACGATCGTTCCATGCCATGTATAATGCCAATTTTTTTCATATCATTTTAGAATTGTCCGAATAATGAGTTCCTGCATTTTGCCTGGTTCGGTTTGCGGGATCAGGTGGTCCGATCCGGTAAACCAAATCAATTCTTTCTTCACCGCTTTCAATTTCTTAAAATAGTCTTCCGCAATCCTGTAGTAGGTCTGATAATCGTGATCGCCCAGAAAAAAATAGACCGGGCACTTGATCTCGGGCGCCTCAATCCTGAAATCAACGTCGGCAGCGGTATTGAATACCGCCAGCCAGGTTTTTGCCCAAGCCTCAACAAAGGACCTGGAAACAGGTTTCGTGCCCATCAGGTTGGCAAGCCACTTTCGATGGAAATACAATTGCTCACCGTTTTGGAAGGGGACCTGTACCTGCGCGAGTTCATCGATGGCCGGCTGGTTATTCTCCTTTTTTGCCTTGGCTTTCATGACGTTGAGCGACTCCTGTTCGCTTTCCACCTGGTGAACCATCGGATTGATGGCGAAATATCCAGCAATAAGTTCAGGGTGCTTCGCCGCCGCCATCCATCCCAAAAAACCGCCCCACGAATGACCAACAATATAAATTTTATCTTTCGAAAAACGTTCGCAGAGGTAGCGAATCATTTCAAAAGTATCATTTTCCATTAGCGCAACCGTTAGCGGCACGGGCGTTGAATTGAGCCCTTTTGTTTTCCCGGTTTCCCGCTGATCCCATTGCACTACGACGAAATGTTTTTGGAGTTCGCGGGTGTACGCGTCGGCATGCGCCATGGCAGAACTTCCAGGGCCACCGTGTAGGAAAAGAATGACAGGACCATTTTCCTGATCGCCTTTAAGGCTTATCCACTGTTGAATGCCCCCTATTTCGATCGCTTCGCTTACGTTGATCGCCCCTGTTCCCCGGAAGGGAAGTAAAACGCAGGTCACAATCAGGGTCCATCCCGGCAAGAAACGCATAGTCAACTACGATTTGATAGGCGATAAGTAATGCGGGAACATTTCCCGCCAGGACGGCCAATCATGAACCGCATCCGGCCTCACGTCAAGCCAATGACTGATTCCTTTGGCCCGTAAAATTTCAGCCATTTTCTCATTTGCATTCCAACACATGTCGTGTGTGCCAGTGCCGAGCACAACGTGGAGGTCGGAAAAATACGGGCTTTGCGCACTCGGAATGAAATCGGGCGGGTTATTAAAATAAACGTTGTCGTCGTAATATCCGTCGAGTTGATCTTTGATATCAAAAGCCGCCCCCATATTGAAAATATAGTTCACTACTTCAGGATGCTTAAACCCGAAGTTGGTGGCATGATACCCTCCGAAACTACACCCCGCAGTCGCCACCCGGGTGACGCCGGTTTCCCGTTGCGCCAGTGGTATAAGTTCCCGGAGCAGCATTTGATCGTACCAGATGTGATTCCGGACGCGATCCGCGGGATGAATACTCTTGTTGTACCAGCTATCCGAATCAATTCCGTCGGGGCAATAAATCTTTACCAGTCCCGTGTCAAGGTACCAGGCGGCGCTGTCGATGAGCTTGTAATCTTTATTCTGAAAATACCGACCCATGGAGGTCGGAAAAAGAATGACCGGATAGCCGCGATCCCCAAAAGCCAGGACCTCGATATCGCGGCTTAGGTTGGGAGAGTACCAGCGATGATATTGCTCGTGAGGCATATTTCACTCCAAATCCTCCGCCAGACTGGCAGAGGCGAATAAACTTCATATTTTTGCAAACTCGCAACAATTCCAGCAGGAAGCTAATCTAAATATAGCGAACAGGAAACAGTGATAGCAAAAAACTTACCGGAGATAACCGTTGTTCCCCGCTACCAGGTCGAGCGCATTACCGGAATTTACTCAAAACTTCTCGGGCGGACGGTCGACATTGAAATGCTGTTGCCCCCGACATCCCCGGAGGCGGGAAAAAAATACCCCCTGCTTCTTCTTAACGATGGACAGGACAATGCCGCCGTACGGGTCCGCGAAACGGTGCAACAAATGGTCGACGAAAAAAAAATTTCTGAAATTATTGTCGCCGGGGTCGTGGCAGGCGATCGCCTGCAAGAATACGGAATTGCCGCCGCCACTGACTACAAGGGGCGCGGACGCGGGGCCAAAAATTATACGCGGTACATCGTGCGGGAACTTGTCCCTTACTTACTATACCGATACCCGGTCGATCCTTCGGCTGAACACCACGCCATCGCCGGATATTCACTGGGTGGCTTGTCGGCGATGGATATTGGCTGGAATCATCCGCGTTTGTTTTCTAAAATCGGTGTCTTCAGCGGGGCTTTCTGGTGGCGCAAGCGCGACCCGAAAAGCCGGTTTTATTCGGATCAGCGCGACCGCCTCATGCACGCCCAGGTTAGAAAAGGGAAATTCAAAAAGGGGCTGAAGTTCTGGTTTGAAACCGGAACCGAAGATGAGCAAAACGACCGGAACAAAAATGGGGTAATCGATTCCATTGACGATACGCTCGACCTGGTCGTCGAACTGACAAAAAAAGGATATCGCCCATTCCGCGATATCGACTACCTCGAAATCAAAAAAGGCAAGCATTCTCCCGAAACCTGGGCCCAGGCTATGCCTGTATTTTTGACCTGGGCTTTCGGGACTGCTCTCCCGCACGAGGAAATCACGGACAACTAACCTGCCCTACGTTGAATACCCCAACACTTATTGACACGATTATCTTCGACCTCGGCGGCGTGCTGATCGAGTGGGACCCCCGGCATTTATACCGTAAAATTTTTCCCACGGAAGAGGAAGTTACCTGGTTTCTGGAGAACATTTGCACGAGTGAATGGAATGATCATCAGGACGCCGGCCGTTCCTTCGGGGAAGCGACGGAGGAGTTGATCGGGCGATTTCCCCAGCATGAACTCCCGATCCGGGCCTGGTATGATCGCTGGAAAGAAACCATTCGCGGCCCCGTGCCGGGCACCGTCGACCTTTTGCGATCCATCCGCGAAAGCCGAAAATATAAATTGTACGCGTTGACGAATTGGTCGGCAGAGACTTTTCCCTGGGCCCTCGAAAACTTCGAATTCCTGCACTGGTTCGACGGCATTGTAGTATCGGGCGTTGAAAAAACAAGGAAACCGTTTCCTGGATTTTATAAAATTCTGCTCGATCGCTATTCCGTCAGCCCCGACACCACCCTCTTCATTGATGATAACCTGAAAAATGTTGAGGGCGCAAAAGCAGTGGGAATTTCAACTATCCACTTCCGGTCCCCGCAACAGTTGGCGGAGGAGTTGAAGAAGCGAAACATTCCGTAAGAGAAAAACGGACGGCGACGAGCGGAATTTTTTTATGTCGCGCTTTGTCCTAAATTTTCAATTCTTTCCACCCCTGTGAACCCCGCTCCTTTTTCGCTGCCTATCCAAACCTACCCTGGCCGATTGGTCAGTCGCATCCCGCTGCCCTATTGGATGTCGCTCACGATTTTATGGGAACTCGTTTTTCTGACCGATTACCTGTATTCACTCACCATTCCCGGAGGGCACGCGCACATCCTCGTTTTTGGCGTTGGCGTACTTTTTTTTGCCTCCGTATGCATCAACGTCGAGTATTGTGCGCGGGTTCTGAGTGGGCTGTATACCGACCTTACGCTCTTTATCGATCATGATCCGCAGGAATTACGGGATTGGTATGAAAAAAAACTGCGTACAGGCTACCAGGGGGTGTGGCCCCTGTTTGCCGGCATCCTCCTCGTGGTCGTCGAAGAACTCACGATTGGAACGATAGTCCGGTCATTTACGCCGAACGACAGTTTTTTGCAGGCGCTGCGTTCCGGGTACCGGATAGCAGGTTTCTTTTTTTTGGGAATGAGTTTGTGGGCCCTGGTTCAGGTCATCACGATCCCCATGCAACTCATCCGGTTCAAGGTCAGGGTAAGCTTGAACCAGGTCTCTGGCCACGGCTTACAGGCCCTGGGCGCTGGGTTCTTTAAGATGTCGATGGCGATTACGTTTTGTTTTGTGCTTGTCGTCGCAACCGCCTGGTTAGCCGGCCTTGGCGACAACGTTTTTATTCTGGTCTGGGAGGGTGTAGGTGTCGCCACGATTTTCTGTTTTTTTCTTTTGCCGCAGGTGGGCCTTCATCACATTATGGCAAGCGAAAAGGAACAGCGCCTCCTTTCGTTCTCTCATCACCTGGAGTCGGCGCTTGAAAAGTCATTGAAGGACCCCTCCTCCGACAACATGCAACGCCTCAAAGAACTTTTCGAACTGCAGCAACACCTCCGGAGCCTGAACGAATGGCCATTCGACGTAAACACCTTGTGGCAACTGATAACGGCCTTGCTGATTCCACTGCTGCTGGCGGCCCTGGAGATTATCTTCTGATTAAATCACTTCGAGAAGTTGTCCGGTACCCGGGCCTTCGACGCTTTTCACGTACGCCGCGATCACTTTATTCATGGGGACCGGTACGTGTCCCGGAAAGGCTGCGCCGAGGCTGGTGGCAGAGTCTTCCACTAATCCCGGGCTAACAACGTTAATGCGAACACCGGGGGGCAACTCAATCGCCGCCGAATAAACAAAGGAATTTAAAGCACCGTTGACAAAACTCAGTCCGGCACCATTTTGGATCGGGTCTTTCCACAAGATTCCGGAGGTCAGTGTGAACGAACCTGGATTTCGAACGGTGTCACGACCGGTCATCACAAGATTGATCTGGCCCATCATTTTGCTTCGGATGCCGGTATAAAAATCTTCCTCCTTCATGGTGGCGAAGGGTCCGAAGTAAGCACTCCCGGTAGCACTGATCAGTGCATCAAATTTTCCGATGCGACCGAACATCTCCATAAGGGACGGGCGGGATGTAATATCGGCTTGAATATCGCCCGATTTAGAGCCAATTTTTACGATTTCGTGACGTTTGGAAAATTCCTCGGTCAATTTTCTACCGATTGTACCGCTGGCGCCCACGATAATTATTTTCATCTTATTTTTGTTTTAATTTCGCTGATCGCGTTTCAATACTAACCATTTTTTCGACAACAAACGATGCAAACCAGTACCCTCGGATCCCAGGGATTGAAGACCTCGCAGCTGGGCTTAGGCTGCATGGGCATG